>ERZ1370068.3400-contig-2510_pt1 | contig 20465 bp, 20 predicted proteins | sample MGYA00561227_ERZ1370068 | MGnify/ENA primary metagenome ERZ1370068 (study PRJEB38410, sample SAMEA6850437) | metagenome | study: Metagenomic assessment of the ecological functions of the soil: analysis of the soil microbiota associated with the... | reverse complement strand
GGCCGGTACTCGAAGCGCTGCGAACGCAATCATCGGCGCGCATTGTCGGTTTCGATGATCTCTCGTTACCGGAAGTAACCGCGCTGGCATCGCGCGCTCGGCTGTTCATTGGTAACGACAGCGGCATTGCGCACATCGCGGCGGCTATTGGCGCGCCGTCCGTGGTCATTTTCGGATCATCGAATGTTACGCACTGGCGGCCATGGACCATGGGCCAAAGCGAAGTCGTACGGGAAGAGCTCGCGTGCCAGCCCTGTCACGGCTATTTTTGCGCAGAGTTTGACCAGCCGCAGTGCATCCTGCGGGTCCCCGTCGAACGCGTCGTGGAAGCTATCGATCGAATACTTCGAACTACGGAATTCAATTAAAGAGCCGCGAGTCAGTCAATCTTGCCTAACCTAAGCAAAAACGAGCAGCGGAAATTCTCGGCCAGGCGCGCGACTGCCGCATCGTGGTGCTGGGCGACGTCATGCTGGACGAGTTCATCTGGGGTGACGTCACGCGCATCTCGCCGGAAGCGCCGGTGCCCGTGGTCAATATTCGACGCGAGTCGACTCGTCCCGGCGGCGCCGCAAATGTAGTTGCGAACGTGGCCGCGCTGGGAGCAAAGGCAAACGTAATCGGAGTCGTCGGCCTAGACGCGGCAGCCGAGAAACTTCGCGACGGTCTCCGCCAGACCGGCGGGTTGCAGACTGATGCGATGCTGATTGAAGACCAAAATCGACCAACCACAATCAAGCTGCGAATCATCGCGCACAGTCAAATGGTCGTGCGCGCAGACCGCGAACACCGCGGGCACGTCAACGGCCAAGTGGAAGCACTCATCATCAGCGCGGCTCGCGAAGCGATCGACAATGCCGAGGCCCTGGTAGTCTCGGATTACGATAAAGGCGTCATCACGCCGAGGATTCTGGCGGAGGTTCTGCCGTTCGCCTACGGCCGTATTCCCGTACTGGTTGATCCCAAGATCAGAAACTTTGACGCCTACCGGCCGGCGAATCTGGTCACGCCCAATCATCACGAAGCTTTGCGAGTTGCAAACCTGGAAGAGGACAACGACGAAACGCTGCAACAAGCTGCGCGCCTGATTAGAAGCCGGCTTTCATGTGACGCCGTGCTGATCACGCGCGGCGAGTCCGGCATGATGCTGGTCGAAGGGGACGCGGCGCCGGTTTACGTCGAGACGGCGGCGCGAGAAGTATTCGACGTGACAGGCGCCGGTGATACGGTGATTGCTACCCTGGCAGCCGCGCTGGCCGCGGGCGCATCAATGACAGAAGCGGCCGTTTTAGCGAACCAGGCCGCGGGTATTGTCGTCGGCAAAGTCGGCACGGCAACGGCCACCGCCGAAGAAGTTCTAAACTCAATCCAGGTGAATTTATGAGGCAACGATTCATTGTTTTTTTGATCGCGGTAACGCTTGCGGTTCCCGTTTGGGCGCAGGCTCCGTCTCCCGCTCAGCCATCCGCTTCATCGCCACCAATTCAATCAGGACGTCCGCCAACCGGCAGAGAGCTGCCTTTGCTGAAGGTCTCGGCCGAGACGCTGGCCAACCTGCGATCGCGGATTGATGAAATCGTCCGCCAGCCGGCGCTCGAACCCGGTTTCTTTGCGGTGAAGATAGTTTCGCTGGATAGCGGTCAGGTGATTTACGAACAGAACGCCAACAAGTTTGTGCGGCCGGCGTCGAACATGAAACTCTACACCGTCGCGGCGGCCTTCGATCGTCTCACCCGGATTTTCATTTCGTAACCTCTGTCTATGCAAAAGAAAAGCTGGGAGACGGAAAGGTCAAGGGCGATCTGATCGTTTACGGTCGTGGTGATCCTTCAATCGCCGCGCGCTTTAACAATGGTGACTACTTCAAAGGCATCAACGATCTCGCCGATCGCATCGTGGCTGCCGGCGTCAAACAGATCAAAGGCGATCTGGTCGGCGATGAAAGTTACTTCAATGGCGCGCCCGTTGGCAGCGGTTGGGAATGGGAAGACCTCACCTGGTCGTACGGCGCCCAGGTCAGCGCGCTGACCATCAACGACAACGCGATCGATTTGAACATCAGGCCGGGAGATAGAATTGGCGCGCCGGTCTCAATCACCACCGGGCCACCCTCTTCGTCCTTCATGACGATAGTCAATCGGGCGACGACCACCGCCAAAGGAACCCGCGGCGACCTGCGCATCTATCGCGGACTCGGCGCGAACTCGCTGAGATTACGGGGACGTTGCCAATGGGCGACGCGGGTTTGTGGGCGGGTGTCGATTCCCGATCCGGCGCTCGCGTTTGTTTCAATGCTGCGTGATGCTTTGATCAAGCGCGGCGTGAAGATTGACGGGCGCGTACGTACCGTAAATTCACACTCCGGAGAGAGTATTGTGAGGCGGATGCCATCCTGGCTCACGGGAACCGCGGGCGGAGGTGACCAGCCTCTGGTTGAAATCGCCAGCCACCTGTCGGAGTCATTTAGCTCGGTCGCGGCGCAGACCCTAAAACCTAGTCAGAATCAATACACCGAACTCATCTTGCGAACGCTCGGTCGGACCCGCATCCAAACGTTGGCCGGCACCGTCGGGACGCAGGAGGTCAGTTCATTTGAGGCGGATGGTAGAGATGATGAAGAGAATGGCCTCGAAGTCGTCAAGAAATTCCTACGCCAGGCCGGCGTCGGCGACAGCGACGTTGCCCTCAACGACGGTTCGGGTTTGTCGCGCAACGATCTGATTTCGGCCAACACCACGGTTCAACTGCTCACGTTCATGTCCAAGCACAAGTACTTTGCACAGTTTCGCGAGGCGCTGCCGATCGCCGGAGTGGACGGCACCCTGCGCACGCGCATGCGCGGCACGCCGGCCGAGGGAAATGTGCGCGCCAAGACTGGTTCGCTGAGTTCGGTTGCCTCGTTGTCGGGTTATGTCACGACGGCTGCCGGTGAGCATCTGGTCTTCTCGATGATGCTCAACAACTATCCGGACGCCGCGGCTGTGCGTCGTGATTCGATCGACGCGATCGCCGTGCTGTTGGCCTCGTTTTCGGGGAAGACCCAGTAGATAGTGCGCCGGTTGTGGAATGAGGTCAGTACCGGGAGCGGTAGCGACCGGGTAAGACCCTGGTTCAAGTAGTCTCGCGATCAACCCACGACCCGGTCGCTATCGCTCCCGGTACTGACCTCGTGATGGCGTTTTAGGGGAGCCAGGCATTCGGAGAAACACCTCCGTAATCCTTGAAGGGCGCCGGCAGAGTTCCGATTCTATCGGGACAGCGACGGCGCTTTAATTCGTTCTTGACTTCCGACAACTTGAAAGATCCAAAGCGCCGTCGTCGCTTCGCTCTGCCGGCGCACTCAAATTATGCGTTTCACAAAATTTCAGGGCTTTGGTAACGACTATATTGTTTTCGAAGCTGACCAACTGCCTCCGGTAAGCGATCTCGAGACTTTGCCCTTCGCATCTGTAATCGTCATTACGGCGCCGGCAGCGACGGAATCGCGGTCGTGGAAAAGTTAGCGGACGCAAACACCGCTGATTTTCAGGTGCGCATCTTCAATCCCGACGGCAGCGAGGCCGGCATGTCTGGCAACGGCACGCGTTGCGCCGCGTCTTATCTTTTCTTTCACCGGCTATGGTCGGACGATCTGGTGCGTTTACAGACGCGGAACGGCGTTAAGCGTTACACCCCGCTGGAACGTCCGGACAAAGGATCGTTCCTGTTCAAGTCTGAGCTTGACGGCCGCGTTTGGATAGCGGCTCGGTTCCGATGACGACCGGCGAGCCCCTCGCCCAGATAATTGATTATCCGCTGGCGGTCGCGAACCAAACTTTGCCCGTGACTGCCCTGCAAATGGGCAATCCGAACTGTTGTGTCTTTGTGGATGATTTCGACGCGATTGACTGGCGCCGGCTTGGACCGTTGATTGAAAACCATCCGCAATTTCCTGAGCGTACCAACGTCATCTTTATCCATGTGGTCGATCGTCAGAATATCGAAGAACGAATCTGGGAGCGCGGCGTCGGCGAAACTGAAAGCTCCGGCACCTGCTCATGTGCGGCCGTGGTAGCTTCCGTGATCAATGGCAAAACCGATCGCAGAGTGGATGTTCATGCGCCGGGTGGGTTGCTTCCGATTGAGTGGCGCGATGATGACGCGAGGTTGTGCTAACGGGAACGGCTGCTGTGGTTTACAGCGGCGAGTGGATGATGGAGTAAAATACTCAGGCTGACAGTCTCAAAAATCGTTTCACGAGGTGCGCGTTGAAGAGTTTTCCCCCAGGTGGCTCACTCCGCTACTGCGGTTTCATTCTGATATCCCTCTGCGCCGTGTTGCTTCCCTGGCTGCACGGGCAAAGCTGTCACCGAACGTCCACCTCCAAAGATCGAAAGCCCAAACCACCAACCGCGATTCCCATGTGGCTCGGCAATGCGGAGCGCAACTTCTACGGCACCGGTCCGTGGAAAGATGGCCAGCTGAAAGTGATCTGGGAAGTTGAGACAGGCTTTATCAGCGGCAGACTGCACAAGGACCCATGGGGCGGAACCTCCTGGCCAGGCCAGCCTTCGGTGCGTGACGATCGCGTCTACTTTCCTTCGGCCGACGGCAACCTCTATTGCCTGAACAAAGACGACGGCAGCGTGATTTGGAAGTTCAAAGCGAAAGATAGTTTCAAAGCGACGCCGGTGATTCTGGACGACAAGATTCTCGCCAGTGGCCTGGATCATCATCTCTACTGCGTCAACCCGAAGGACGGATCACTCATTTGGGATTACGAAGCAGGTTTTGAAATTGACGGCTCAACGATCGTTTCGGAGGGCCGCATTTATTTCGGCTGCGAGGATCACAATTTCTATTGCCTGAATCTGGCCGACGGCAAGCTGATTTACAAAGTCCTCGTTGGCTCGGTTGAAGGCAGCATCACGATGAAAGATGGCCGCGTCTATCTCGGAACTGAAAACGGAGATCTTTATTGCATCAATCCAGCGGACGGCAGCTTCATCTGGAAGACCCGGATCGGAGTTGATTCTGACTCAACCCCGGCGGTCGGCAACGGACTCGTCTACACGGCAGCGGAAGACGGCGTGGTGCGTTGTTACAAAGCAGACAACGGTGAATTGGTTTGGACCTTTGTCACGGACGGCGCGCACATCGGTAACAGCAGCGAACATATCGGCATTTGGGGCAGCCCGATTCTGTTCAATGGAAAAGTCTATATCGGCGCCAGCAATCATTACTTGTACTGTCTGACCGCAGACAAAGGCGAGGTAGTTTGGAAATACAAAGCTCGCGCCGCGATTTGGGGAACATCGCCGGTCGTCGACGGTCGCGTCGTTTTCGGAGACAAGGCCGGCTGGATGCATCTGCTGAATGCGGATGATGGTAAGCTGATTACGGAATTGAAGATTGGCGACAATGTTAATTCGACACCGGCGGTGCTCGACGGTCGCATCTATATCGGAGCTTTCAATGGCAAGTTGTATTGCCTTGAGCCTGATCCGAGTTTGCAGCCGGAACCGTCACCGTCGCCGTTTACGCGCAAAGCGGATCACAAACACTAAATGCTCCTTTTGGTTGACAACACAATTGAAGGCAAAGGCTCGAGCCCGCGCGAGATTCGCGCCGCTTTGGACAAAATCGAACCTGACCTGCGCGTGGTGACTGAGCCTTTCAAAACATCACGCCCGAGTTTGTAAAGACCCTGGCGCCGTCGCACATCATCCTGAGCGGCCAAAGCCATCCGTGGAACAAATACTTACGCGAATCGTTGGCAGGAATCTTTTATGTGATTCGCCATGCGCCAAAACCCATTCTGGGAGTTTGCGGAGGCCAGCAGCAGATCGCGCTCGCTTTCGGCGCGCGGGTTGATTTGATTGAGCGGATTGCCCCGGGTGAGGGTTACGAGGGGGCTTTTCGCGAACGCGGTTTTTGCAATGTATTTCTCGAATCAGAAAACGAGAGCACGCTTTTCGAAGGTCTACCTGAAACGCTGACGGTTTGGGAATCGCATTGCGACGAAGTTAAAGATCTGCCCGACGATTTTCCTGTACGGCCACCAATGACGTGTCGGAGATTCAGGCCATGCAGCATAATTCGCTGCCGCTCTATGGCGTACAGTTCCATCCGGAATTGTTCGACGACGAACATCCTCACGGGCGCACGATTTTGGAGAATTTTTTAAAACTCTAAGCGCAGACCTGCTAGATTCGCACCGGATGGTCCTTGGCGTAAGAGTATGCGCACCAGGCGGAAATGACGTGAACGATAAGCCCGAAGAACCCCACCGATCCAATCCAGGAAATCCCGAACACCAGCATCCAGATCACGCCGAAGAGAATTCGGCCGTTGTAAATCTGTCCCAGCCCGGGAATTAATAAACTGAGAACTCCGGCGATAACAGGATTCCGCATGGTTTCCGACCTCAGCCGGAATATACGAACGGTAGACCTGCCAGGTTCACATTTTAGGCGAGCCACGCTGGCCGCTGGTCTTCGTAGGCGGTTATTTCCGATGTCGTGCTGCAACGTGAGGCCGATGTCATCCAGACCTTCCAGCAGGCAGGAGCGCTGAAAGTCATCAATTTTGAACCGGGCTGAAAAACCCTGAGCGTCAGATACTGTCTGATCTTCAAGATTCACGGTGAGTTGATACGATTCGATTTCCCTGGCCCGCCGCATCAGTTCGCCGACTTCTTCATCGCTCAAAGTCACCGCCAGCAGGCCGTTCTTCAGGCTATTATTTGAAAAGATGTCCGCAAATGATGGGGCGATGATGGCGCGAAAGCCGTAGTCGGCCAGCGCCCAGGGCGCATGTTCGCGCGACGAGCCACAGCCGAAGTTTTTCCCCGCGATCAGGATCGAGGCGCCGACGTAACGTGGTTCGTTCAGTGGAAACGCCTGATCAGGTTGGCCGTCTGATGAAAACCGCCAATCATAAAACAGGAAGGCGCCAAACCCCGTGCGCTCGACCCGCTTCAAAAACTGTTTGGGAATAATCTGGTCGGTGTCGACGTTAGGTCGATCGAGCGGAGCGACTAATCCCGTATGAACTCTGAAATGGTTGCATGAATTAGTTGTGCTAGTTTCTAGTTTCTAGTTTTAGATGCCCTGAAATTGGTTTTGAATGAATTGGAACACGACCAAAACTCGAAACGACCGAAACTCGAAACTCGAAACTTATTTGTATTGCCACTCGCGCACGTCGACAAAATGTCCGGCGACGGCGGCGGCGGCGGCCATGGCCGGGCTCACCAGGTGGGTCCGTCCACCTCGTCCCTGCCGGCCTTCGAAATTCCGGTTGCTGGTCGAAGCACAACGCTCGCCGGGCTCCAGAATATCCGGATTCATTCCGAGGCACATGGAGCAACCCGATTCTCGCCACTCAAATCCGGCCTCAAGAAAGATCCGATCGAGCCCTTCGTTTTCAGCATCACGCTTCACGGTTTGCGATCCCGGCACCACCATCGCGCGAACTGATTTGCTGACTCGATGGCCCTTAATAACTCGCGCGGCGGCGCGCAGGTCTTCCAGCCGGGAGTTGGTACACGAGCCGATGAACACTCGATCGATGGCGATATCTGAAATCCTGGTGTGCGGCGTCAGGGCCATGTATTGAAGCGCGCGCTCGATGGCCACGCGATCGCCCTCGACCACGGCGTCAAAGGGATCGGGAACGCGGCCATCGATCGAGGCGACCATGCCGGGGCTGGTGCCCCACGTCACGCAGGGAGCGATCGTAGTGGCATCGATTTCGACAACTCGATCGAAGTTCGCGCCGGGCTCTGTGCCCAGCGTCCGCCAGTAATCAACAGCTTGATCCCAAAGATCTTCCGCGAGGTGAATACCGTCGCTCTTTTAAATAGGCGAACGTCGTTTCGTCAGGCGCTATCATTCCGGCCCGCGCGCCCGCTTCAATGCTCATATTGCAAAGCGTCATCCGGCCTTCCGATCGAAAGTCGCCGCACCGCTTCACCCGCATATTCGATTACGTGGCCCGTCGCGCCATCGACACCGATTTGCCCAATGATGCCCAGCGCCAGATCTTTCGCCGTGACGCCATCCGGCAAGGCGCCGCGCACTTCAATCAGCATGGTGCGCGGTTTATTTTGCGGCAGGCACTGCGCTCGCCAGCACGTGCTCAACTTCGCTGGTGCCGATGCCAAAGGCGAGCGCGCCAAACGCGCCGTGCGTGCTGGTGTGGCTGTCGCCGCAAACGATGGTCATGCCCGGCTGGGTTAGCCCGAGCTCTGGCCCGATCACGTGAACGATGCCCTGCTCGCTCGAGTCAACATCGAACAACGTGATCCCAAACTCAGCGCAATTGGAACGCAGCACGGCGATCTGCTTCTCAGCGATTGGATCGAGGATCGGCAAACTGCGGTCGGTAGTCGGCACGTTATGGTCGATGGTGCCGATGGTTCGCCCGGGCCGGCGGACGCCTCGACCTGCCGTTCGTAATCCATCAAATGCCTGTGGCGAGGTCACCTCATGAATCAGGTGCAGATCGATGTAGAGCAGCGCCGGTTCCCCTGGCGCCGCGCGAACCACATGCGCATCCCAAACCTTTTCGAAGAGTGTGCGAGGCATAAGAAATTGTCGGTTGTCAGTTGTCAGTTGTACTTTGGTCTTTGGTCTTTCTACTCCGCACCAGATCCAAAGCCCAAGATCGAAGGCCCAAGGCCTAAGACCAACTGACCACTGACCACTGACTACTGACTACGACCGCCAGTGTCACTAAACCGCATGATAAGCATGCCGCATATCGGCGACTTCGGCTATTGCTTCCGAAACCTGCTGTCCCATCTCGCTGGTTGAGCTCAGATTGGTGTTGTGCTCCCAAGGCGATGTCACGCGTACGGTAACCGTTGTCGAGCACACTGCGAATGGCGGCCTCAACGTCGTCAGCTTCATCCTCGAGGTGCGCAGTAAAGCGAAGCAGCATCGCGGCCGTCGCGATGGCGCCCAAAGGATTTGCGATCCCGCGGCCGGCAATATCGGGCGCCGAACCGTGCACCGGTTCGTAGAGATCAACCACGCCGCCGACCGTGGCCGAAGCCAGCATTCCCAGTGAGCCGGCAATCACCGCCGCCTCATCAGACAAGATGTCACCAAATAGATTTTCAGTCAGAACCACATCGAATCGCTTCGGATTCGTGATGAGGTGCATGGCGGCGGCATCAACATAAAGGTGATCCAGCTCAACGCCCGGATAGTCTGCCGCGATCCGCGTTACCGTCTGACGCCATAATTGAGAAGTCTCGAGGACGTTACGCCTTATCAACCGAGGTGACTTTCCGCCGTCGCTTGAGCGCCGCGGCAAAAGCCACCCGTGCCACGCGCTCGATCTCAGCAACCGAGTAACGCATCGTATTAAAGGCGGAGGAATCTCCGTTGCGTGAAGTAATGCCGCGAGGTTCGCCGAAATAGAGTCCGCCGAGCAACTCGCGTACGAACAAAATGTCAGTGCCTGCGGCGATCTCATCGCGCAGCGGCGAGGTTCCGGCCAGCGCCCGATAAGTGTTAATCGGCCGAAGGTTGGCAAAGCCTCCGAGGGCCTTTCCGCAGGAGCAGCAGTCCGGCTTCAGGTCTTTCACCTGAAGATAAATGATCGAATTCCGGAGACCCGATTGCGCCCAGCAAGACCGCATCGGCAGCCAGACAGGCATCCAGCGTGGCGCGCGGAAGCGGCGTCCGATGCTGCTTGATCGCGACGCCGCCGACAGGATGTTCTTCGAAATGAAAGTTGTGGCCGTAAGTGTTCGCGATTTCGCGCAACACTCGCACCGCTTGTTCGATTACTTCAGGTCCCACCCCGTCACCGGGCAGGACGACAATTCTTAGTTGCATAATCCTCGAAGCCGCAGACGATCATGCCGCGGCTGACAAGACGCTCGTCGATAAGAGCGAAATCAGATCCTGATCGTAAATTCGCTTCTTGCGATCGGCCAGCGACGTGAATCGATGATAAGCCGCGTCAAGATCTTCGGTATTTAGTTTGTAACCCAGGTCCTGATAACGCAAAGCCAGGGCATGCCGTCCTGAATGCTTACCCAGCACCAGTTCGTTCGCCGGCACGCCGACAGATTCGGGGGTCATGATCTCGTAACACAGCGGATTGCTGATCATGCCGTGCTGATGAATACCGGCTTCGTGAGCAAATGCGTTGCGGCCGACAATTGCTTTGTTCGGCTGCACCCCAAAGCCGATGATCTCCGAAAGCAACTGGCTGGTCGAGTAGATCTCGCGGGTGTCGATTTGCGTCTCAAACGGCAAGCAATCCGCGCGCACGCTCATGGCCATTACCACCTCTTCGAGCGAGGCGTTCCCGGCGCGCTCGCCAATCCCATTGACGGTGCACTCGATTTGCCGCGCGCCCGCGGCCACCGCGGCCAGGCTGTTGGCGACTGCCAGACCCAGGTCATTGTGACAGTGAACACTAATGGCGACGTCAGTGCGATCGCCGGCCACCCGCTCGCGCACGGTCCTGACCAATTCCGCAAATTCGCTGGGGAGAGTATAGCCGACCGTATCCGGCACGTTGAGAATGGTGGCGCCTTCCTCAACGGCGGTGGCAAAGACTTCGCAAAGATAATTCACGTCGCTGCGCGTGGCATCTTCGGCCGAGAACTCGACCTCGTCGGCAAAGCTGCGGGCCAGACGCACCGCACTGCGGGTCATCTCGATTACCTCGGGCCCGCGTCTTCTTCAGTTTGTATTCGAGATGTATGTCAGACGTCGCTACAAAGGTATGGATTCGCGGCCGCGCCGCGCCGCGCAACGCCTCGGCCGCTCGGCGCACATCCTCATCCGCAGTCCGGCACAAGGCCGCCACCGTCACGCCACGACATTCCGCAGCGACCGCCTGGACCGCGGCGAAATCTCCGTCTGAAGCGATGGGAAAGCCCGCTTCGATAATATCCACGCCCAGCGATTCCAGCTTTCGCGCCAGCCGTACCTTTTCATCGAGATTCATTGAGCAACCCGGCGATTGTTCGCCGTCGCGCAGTGTGGTATCGAAGATTCTGAGCTTCTCCGGTTTCATGCCAGCCTCCGTCGAGCGATCCTTAAACGCGTTTAGCTTAAAGACGGGGCCCCTCAAAGTCAAAGTTATAATATCTATGAAAACATAACTCTCTGTGATAGCATAACGCGGCGCGAGGTTGCGCATAACATCGAATGGAGAATCCGGGTTGGATATTAACCAGTTAGAGGTCTTCCTGGCAGTGGCCCAGGAGAAAGAGTTTTTCGCGCGCGGCGGAAGCGCTGCACCGCACGCAACCGGCGGTTAGCCAGGCGATTCGCCGTTTGGAAGGCGAACTCGGCGAAGCGCTGTTCGACCGGTCGTCCAAAGACGGAACGCTGACCGCATCGGGACGGGTTCTCTTCGACTTTGCCCAGCAGATGATGAATCTGCGCCATCATGCGCACTCGGCGATTCGCGAACTGCGCGACTTGCATCGCGGCAAACTCTCGCTGGGGGCGAACGAATATACGGTGATGTCCCTGCTGCCGTTGATCCCAATATTTCGCGCCCGGCATCCGCACATCAAGATCGAAGTGAAGCGCAGCCTCGCCAGTCGCATTCCCAGCGAGATCATCGGCCGGGACGTGGAAATCGGTGTCGTCTCATTTAAGCCAAACGATCCGGCCATCAAGTCTTTGCCGGTGGCGGCTGACGAACTTGCCCTGGTGGTTGCGCCGAATCACCCACTGGCGGCGAAAACAACTGTCTCTGTGCGCGAACTGGGCGCTGAGTCCTTCATCGCGCACAACGTGCCTTCACCCTATCGAGAAAAGGTGATCAGGACGTTTGAAAAGCATCGCACACCGCTGAACATTTCGCTGGAGATGCCGACGCTGGAGGCGATCAAACGGCTGGTCGAACAGGGCATGGGCGTGGCGTTGATCCCGCGGCTGGCGGCGCAAATCGAAATTGAGCGGAATCAGCTGGTCGGGTTGGCGGTGCGGGAAATGAAGCTCGAGCGCAAACTGCATTTGATCTATCGTAAGGGCGCAACGCTTTCGCATGCGGCCAAGGCATTTCTCAGAGTTGCGCGCGGAGATAGTGCTCAGCGCCCCGAAGGTCAGTGAGTCTGCTGAACGTCAGCGGGCGGTACGCACGCCTCTGGCGTGCATAATCGCGAGGATGACATCCGAAGCACGCCGGAGGCGTGCGTGACGGACAGATGAACGCTGTGCCAAAGTATGTCATTGTCTCCTTGCGAGACTTGGGTAATGGTTGGTGAGGATTTTAAGGAAGGCGTCCTGGAATTACCTCATGGGGTCTTCACATCGACAATCTCGCCGCCGAACGCACGCAGAACCTGCTGCACCCGGGGATTCTCAGCCGCCGCCTGGCGCGCTTGCTGTTTCGATCGGCGCTGATCTTCCTCAGGCGAGGCGGGCGCGTCGCCGGTTCCGTTTCCGTACTGAAAATCGAATCCCGACGCGCGCGGCCGCAAATCTCGGCACAAACTTCGCGCAGAATCCTGGCGTTGTCGGCTTTCGCCAGGTGTCGCGGAGTGTTTGGCATCAGCAGAAAACTCAAACACGAGTTCGTCGCCTTCAAGCTCGACCCGGGATGCCGCATCGATCGCGGCCACCAGCATCTTCTTCTTCTTTTTATCCAACTCTGCTTTGATTTGCTCTACCAGCGAACCTGCCGGCGCCACAGAGGCAGCGGTGATTTCCGCGTTTGAGGGTTCAGGAACGCCGGTTGGCGCGTTGCTGATAGCAGAAGTAATCTGCTCACGACGCACTCGCGCTTCGGCCCGGATTCCCGCCGAAGCTGTCCGGATACCTGTATTCGTCGGGGCGCTCGGTGTGCTCTGCGGACTCTTTCTTTCCGCCGGTGGACGGCCTGTGCGCAGGGCACTCTCCAGCTCGGCGATGCGGGCGACCAGATCGCTCAAAGGCGCCAGGCGCCGCATCTCCATCAATTTCACCAAACCGACTTCAACCTGATAACGCGGGTTGGCGGCTTCTTTGAGGCTGGCTTCCGTCTCAGCCAGCGAATGAAAGAATCGCACCAAATCCGATTCTGAAAACAGAGAAGCTTGTTGTTGGAGCGCGTCAGTCAGCGCGGAAGATGAATCCAGCAGCTTTGGATCGCCGGAAACCTTCACTACCAACAGGTCGCGCAGGTGGCCGAGCACGTCGCGACAAAAATTGCGCAGGTTGTGCCCGCGCATTACCAAATCATCGACGATGGCCAAAGCTTCAGCCGGTTTGTTTTCAGCGATGCCGCTGACCACGCGCGCCAGGACTTCAGCGCCGGCGATGCCCAGGGCCTTCTCGACATCCTCAGGTTTGATCTTCTCGCCGGCAAAACTAATCACCTGATCGAAAGCCGACTGGGCATCGCGCATTGAGCCATCGCCGGCGCGCGCGATCTCGCGAATTGCTTCCTCGGCAATCGAAATCTTTTCCGCTTTCGCAATCTCCTTCAGTCGTTCGGCAATCTTCGCGGTCGCAATCGTGCGAAATTCAAAGAGCTGGCAGCGCGAAGTGATCGTCTCGGGGACTTTGTGTTCGTCCGTAGTCGCCATGATAAAGACGACGCGCGGCGGCGGCTCTTCAACCGTCTTCAGCAGCGCATTGAACGCCGAAGTTGAAAGCATGTGGACTTCGTCAATGATGAAGACTTTATAGCGATCGCGCGCAGGGTTGATGTTTATGCCGGTGATGATCACATCACGCACGTCGCCCACGCCGGTGTTGGAAGCCGCATCGATTTCCAGCACGTCCATCGAACGGCCTTCGGCGATCTCGCGACACGAAGGGCAGGCGGTTTCATCATTCACCGCGCACGGCGTGGCCGTTGGCTTATCGGACTTGTGACAGTTCAGCGCCTTGGCAACGCAATCTGCGCCGTCGTCGTCTTGCCCACGCCGCGGGCGCCGGAAAAAGGTAAGCGTGATGCAAACGATCGTGCGCGATCGCATTTTGCAAAGTGCGGGTCAGGACTTCCTGTCCCGTCACGTCTTCGAATTTTTGCGGACGCCACTTGCGGGCGATTACACGGTAGGCCATCGTTGATCGAATCGTTGAGTCAGTCACGATCCAGTCTGCATTGGGTTCTCGTTGATCTCTCCGATCGCCAGCTTTGTCGCGTCAGGATACTTCTCTCTCAACAGTTCTCCAGAGCGATGATGACGCTGCCGTCGGTGTCCTGGCGCACGACGCGAAACGCGACCAGCACGTCAGCAATCGTGTATAGTTTATTGCAACGCAAAACGTAAGTCGCTGCCCACGATTCGACCGGCAGGCGGTTACGTTTATAAGCGATGCCTCGATCGTTCGTGCCTGTTGGAAAACCGTCGTGTGCTCGATCGCTTGCGTCCGGGTTCGTCTGGCAGGCGCGGCGACTTCGCTATGAGGCGAGACGCCGCGGCAGAGCTCTCAGCCGAATCATCTTCAGCCGCGCACACCACCAAGTTTGATTAACATTCCGTAATCGGCGCCGGCAAATCTAACGTTGACAGGTATCCATTGCGCAAAGTTCGATGTCGAATTCCCCATCCATACTCATGCGTCAGGCGAGTGAAGGAAGTAATAGGCGCCCGCCGCCCCGAATGGTCGTGACGTATTCTTGTTGGCATCGAATCAAACTCTCTCGGGGCAGGAGCCGTGATCAGTCCGGTGTCGGGTTGCTGACAAGAATTCGGCGTATGCGGCAATGTCGATCCTGGCCCCCATGAACTTGGCGTCCAGAACATCGAGTTCTTCGCAGTCTTAGCGGCCGAGTTCTGCTCGTCTTAGTTTTCGACCTTTGCTTAAGCACGTCAGATCGCGAGATTCGGTCTGGCCGAAGAGCTGATTGAGCGAAGTCAACTGGCGATAAGTAAGAGTGCCGCTGCGAAGAGTCTTTTCATTTTGGGATTCTCCTTTTCATCGAATGTGTTTCGAAGTCGCCGGGAGAGAATTGCAGCAAAATTCAGTCAGACTCCGGACTTTCCCGCAACACACGCGGCACTGGCTACCGTTGCTCCGTTCCCGGCCTGGCGGGGTTCACCGAGCCTGCGTTGTGCGGAGCCCGAAAGTCTGATGAAGCCATTGTAGATTTCCGTCTGCCAATTGTCGATTTGGGAAGGTCATCCAAACTCCGGAAAGGACCTGCAACGCCAATCAATCTTTTCTTTCGGTAAACGTAAAGCACTGCCCCGGATCGGATCGCCGATCTTCGAGTCGTCGCGCGGCTCGCCATAGCGCATCGACACCGTCCCATTCATTTGCTCAAAATCAGGTTCCTGGAGGCGTGGCAGCGCAAGCACTTCTCATCGCTGGCGCGCACCGGACGGGCCTCGACGCTCCACCCACCGGTTTCGAGGCCCAGCGCTCGCCGCCGCGCCTGAACTGACGCAGGGCCTCGCGCGTGGGCTCCCACATGGCGGGACCGTCTGGAAGTCCCTGCAGTTTTGATCGCCCACGACCATCGGACCGCTCATCATGTGCGATCCACCTGTTCCAAAATAAGGCCTGCTGGCGCGATAACTCAGGGCACATCCTCGAGGATGTTACGTCCGGCGAGGAAGAGACCAGCCTGGTAACCGCCTCGCTTCAAACGATCGACCGCCTCTTTCTCTTCAAGGTTTTCCGGCTTAAACGTGCGCCCGGATCAATCCGCGCCATGCCAAACCCGATTACGTCGTGAAATCTCTTCTGCACGGCGTCGTTGAAGCGATCGAGAAAGTGTGTCGGCAGGTGTGGCCTGTTTGCGTGCCGCCCCGGACCGCAAAGATCAGCATTATCAACACCGGCCAGCTAATAACAAAAGCCGCGACTTAAGACGGGTGGGATGCATGGCGCCAATGATGCTAGCTCAACCCAAAGATGACGAGTTTTTGGCGGGAGAACCTCGACCTCAAAGCTTCCGGCATTTGTCGATTCACTTTTCGAGAGTCCGCCACCACGGCGAGACATTTCAAACTGCAGTCTTGCGGTGAGCAATGATTCGCAGCAGCCCATTGATGGCCAGATGCAGCAGCAGGTAAACGATAATCGCAATTACCAGCGGCAGCATTAAGGTGTGCCCGCCATCGGTCGCAGGACTGGCGACGATCCCGCGAAACGGACGATAGAACGGATCGGTTACGGCCACGATGAACTGAACAAATCCGGCGCTGCTGCGCGCTGCCAGCAAAGCCAACAAAAATCGCAGTCCCAACAAGCCGCGTAGAGCACAAAGAAAAGATAATCTGACGATTTGCAGAGATGCGCGCGACGCCGCGGGCCCGCTTCGACTTCACGCTCGCTTTGCACAACTTCATCGACGGCCTTGCCACTGAAATTCGCTCAGCCACCTGTTGGACGCGAGCGTCTTCACGAGGCGCGGTCTCGGCGGCGTGCTCGGCTATCTCCGCCTGCACCTCTCCCTCGACCTGAGATTTCACCGAGCCATGCTGCTGCGCCCGGCGCGCTTCTTCGAGCGCCAGCTTATCGTCTTCCATTTTTCTCTCCTGTGGGGAACTGATTTATGTGCCGTTGATGACGGCACGCATGCGCCGAATGGAGGCTCCGGGGAATTTGTTGGTGGCTTGAACGTTAGCCAGCATACGGTTTGCTTCTGCCAAAGTCAATGCCTGCGTAAACCGCCATGAACTGCGCCTTTGGACTGGTGTTCGTGTAAAGACACTTGTCCTGGCTCGGCACACCGGGAGGTAAAGACCTTATTGTTGGTAAACAGGATTTGGCGCGGCCAGCCGGTCAGGCTCAGGAATAAAATTGTCGCAGCTATCGGCAGGAGAGGGCACGCTGCGCAGAATCACCGCGTAAAACAACTCAGTATCGTAAATCACTCCGCTTTGCCGGGAAACGAAACGGCAGAGCGTAGGGCTCGAACTGAATGTTCGGAGGTACAAGTTAGATTGGGATTGCCACAGACGGTTGGGGTGCGGTGCGGGCTTCCGCTTTGTGGCCGCGGCCGTGAAAGCGAAAATGCCCAAAGCGCTAATCGTTACCACGATCAGGGCAAGCCGGGCATCGAGCTGGTGTGAACTTAATCATCAAACGTTCTTTCCGGATCGCATCTGACTGAACTCGATCTCCAGATTCAAGATTCAAGTTCAAAATCTCAAACAAAACGGATGGCGGAGAGGGTGGGATTCGAACCCACGGAACGGTTTCCCGTTCACAGCATTTCCAGTGCTGCCAATTCAACCACTCTTGCACCTCTCCGAAAGATCAAAAACTAAATATGGGTCGAACCATAACCTTCCCGCCCAAACGAGCGTGAGGAGATTCCTGGGCGATCAGCGCAGCTTCATCAAGGGAAGGGGCGTTAATAACCATGTACCCGCCATACTGCGTCTCACTCTGGATAAAGTCGCGGGCATGCTCTCTCGTAACCAACTTGGCGTCGTCTGCAAACAGCGCAGATGAATCGACCACGCCCTTCTGCCAACGAAGCCAGCCATTCGGCCCCCAGCGATTGTTGAGTCTGAATGTCGGGCTCGGGCAGCTTGACGAAAAGAAACAGAAACTTCATCGCATCAGCCCCCAAAAGTAAATGGCGGAGAGGGTGGGATTCGAACCCACGGTGGGCGTTAACCCACTCCGGTTTTCGAGACCGGTGCACTAATCCACTATGCGACCTCTCCGCGAGCCAGAGGTCAGAAGTCAGAGATCAGAGGTCAGATGTGAATCCTAACGGTTCTCATCTCGACGTCTGACCTCCGACCTCTGACTTCTGACCTCTGATTTCTGACCTCCGGCCCTAAAAAACTCCTGCATCAACTCGCGGCATTCAGGCTCCAGCACGCCTTTGATAACCTCTACGCGATGGTTCAGTTGATCGGAATTGCAAATCTGAAAATGCGATTCGACCGCGCCCGCTTTTTCATCCGTCGCGCCGTAGACCAACAACGGCACGCGCGCCTGAATCAAGGCGCCGGCACACATCGCGCACGGCTCAATGGTTGAATAAACAACCGCGTCAGCCAGCCGGTAATTGCCGATTTCCCGGGCCGCTGCGCGCAGCGCCACAATCTCAGCGTGCGCCGTTGGATCGCAATCGGTGCGGGTTCGATTGCCGGCAGACGCCAACAGTTTCCCAGCGACGACGACGCAGCTGCCGATGGGCACTTCATCGCGTGTCCCGGCCTCTTGCGCAGCTCGCAAGGCTTCACGCATCCAGCGTTCGTGCTCTTCAAACGCGCTCTGCACAGCAGCTCATCTTCTTCAAATAGCGAAACTCAGACTATAGGTTTCGCAAATAATCACTGTCAAGGAAGCCATTCCTGATGCAGTTTGACTCCCTCTCGCTTTCGGTCAGTGCCGATCCAATTGCAGCCACTCAACATTGGACTTGAAATTCAACGAGCTGCGGAGCAGCGGTCAGAGTTAAGTCCGAGGTGACGCTGCGAACCTTGGGTCAACGCCCCTAAAGTGATCGAGCTCCGAAGGAGCGACAGGAATCACGTTCAAATCAAGGCCCGTTATGGATTCTGTCGCCGCTTCGCGACTCTCCAAATCTAACTGACCATTACCCAAGACTCGCAAAGCCTCGCCTTGGGCTTAATTCGATCGCTGCTCCCAGCTTCCACCAGCAACTGCGAAAACCGCATCGATTCCGTGCTATTATCTCGATTCGCTCTGCGAGCCGACCCACCGCTCGTTTCTGAGCCTGCCCGTCATGGCAATTAATACTGATCCACCCCGCGACTCCGGCCAACTTCGCAGCGAAAGCATTAATGAATCTCAGGTGTCGTCGCGCCTGCGGCGCGGGTCTGGCTCCGCTGCGCGACAGTTCCCTAACGGGTGATCGACCAACCGGCCGCCTGCGTCCCATATCTTCGGCCTCAATTCATGAGACAGTCGTTCCCGATAAGCAGCCGCGCCTTCGATCCAACTCGCAAGCTTTCGCCGGCGGAATTCAACACGGCGATGGCGCATTTCTATCGCGGCGAAATACAGAGATCCAATACCTGGCGCAACCGCCTGGACACTACGACCAACTGGGCCGTGCTCAGCGCCGGTGCGATGTTGTCATTTGCCTTCAGCTCTCCGAACACACCGCACTTTGTGATTCCGGTAGATTCAATCCTGGTGGCGGTTTTCCTGATCATGGAAGCGCGGCGCTATCGCTACTATGAAATCTGGTCCAGCCGGGTGCGCGTGATGGAAACTGGTTACCTCGCGCGCATGCTCGCTCCTGAGTCTGTGCCGGCCGATAAAGAATGGGCTTCGCACCTGGCTTCTGACCTGCTGACTCCGCATTTTACGATCAGTGTCTGGGAAGCGATTGGCCGGCGATTGCGGCGAAACTACATCTGGCTCTTCGCTCTGCTGGCGCTCAGTTGGAACCTCAAGGTTTATTTGTATCCGGATCCGGCCCGCACCTTTGATGAGTTTCTTTCGCGCGCCCAGGTTGGCCTGGTATCAGGTTGGGTGGTGTTCATGGTGGGATTTGTTTTTAACGCGACGCTACTGGTCTTCGCCCTCAGTACGATTCGGCTGCGCGAGGCGACCGGTGAAGTCTTGCCGCGTCACCAATTCTCTCTGCATCCGCTGCGAGTGGTTTCCAGTTGGGGACGCGCCGCTTCTTCCGGAACCAAGGCTACGGTTCGCCGAGCCAAGCGCGCGCGCCACCGGCTCAGGGGCGCGACCTCTGGCGAATATCGGAAGATCGATCTTACCCAGTCACCGGATCGGCGAATTCACAGTTCTGAGACACCGGATCGAATTCTGAAGTGAACGGTACGCACGCCTCTGGCGTGCTGAAAGCGTTACCTGTTTGCGACGGCACGCCAGAGGCGTGCGTACCAATCCATGCTTGAACTTGATGGCCAAAGACTGTCGCTCGCGCAAGTTGTCGCGGTGGCTCGCGGCCAGGAAACAGTCACCCTCGCGCGTTCGTCTCATGAGCGCGTAACCGCAATCACGAAAAGTCGTCGAAGCAATCATTGCCGAAGGCCGCACCGTCTATGGCGTGAACACGGGCTTCGGGAAACTGTCCGACGTTCGCATCGAGCTATCGCAACTTCGCGAACTGCAACTCAATCTGGTGCGCAGCCATTCGTGCGGACTGGGCGCGCCCCTCTCGATCGAGGAGGCGCGCGTGATGTTGCTGTTGCGCGCCAACGTCCTGGCGCTGCGGCTACAGCGGCTGTCGCCCGGTCGTGATCGAGACTCTGCTGGCGATGCTGGATCGCGGCGTGACTCCGGTCATTCCCGAAAAAGGATCTGTAGGCGCAAGTGGCGACCTGGCCCCGCTGGCCCATCTCGCTTTGACCGTGATTGGCGAAGGCGAAGCATTTTACGAAGGCGAGCGCATGTCGAGCGCGGACGCTTTGCGTCGAGCCGGGATTGAGCCGGTGCAACTCGAAGCCAAGGAAGGCATCGCGCTCCTGAACGGCACCCAGGCGATGGCCGCCGTCGGCGGGTTGGCGCTTTATCGCGCGGAACGAGTTGCGCGTCTCGCCGATGTCGCCGGCGCGATGGCCCTCGAAGCTTTGAAGGGAACGCCGGTCGCTTTCGACGAGC
>ERZ1370068.10905-contig-9563_pt1 | contig 20470 bp, 32 predicted proteins | sample MGYA00561227_ERZ1370068 | MGnify/ENA primary metagenome ERZ1370068 (study PRJEB38410, sample SAMEA6850437) | metagenome | study: Metagenomic assessment of the ecological functions of the soil: analysis of the soil microbiota associated with the... | reverse complement strand
GAGGCCGAGTTGGCTGCGGTGGTGAGAGAGGCGAAAGCTGCGAACAAGAAGGTGATCGCCCATGCGATCGGACGCCGTGGAGCCTTCATGGCTGTCTCCGCCGGTGTCCAGGCCCTTGCTCACTCGGCATTTCTCGACAGTACTACGATCGCAATGATGAAGGCTCAGGGGGTCTACCCTGATTCCTACCCTTCTCTCATTCAGGGCGACGGGCCGGCGTTGTTGGCACTTCAGAAAGCGATGCGGGTGATTCTGGCAAGCGGCATTCTCATCGCGATGGGGACCGACGCGGGGTTACACCTCATGGCGGGAACGCAGCGGAGCTGGAGACGATGGTCGAAGCAGGAGTGTCACCCTCGCCGCCATCCGCTCTGCCACCATCAACGCCGCTGCACTCCTCGGAATGTCCCAGTCGATCGGGAGCGTCACTCCGGGAACGATGGCAGATCTGATCGCATTCGAGGGCAACCCGCTGGAAGACGTGCGCACGCTCCAACACGTCCTTTTCGTCATGAAGGCGGGGCGGACCTACCTCACGCCTTAGCTTCCTCGGCGCGCTGATCCGAGACTGGAGCGCGGCCTGGTACTCCCGCGTGAGGCGGGCCATCATTTCGTCTCTCTTCGCGTAGAGGCGTTTGGGCGTCCGGGGCTTGTGCCGAGCAGAGCGCGTAGCTGGTGAGGAGCGGTAGCGCGACCGAGTTGTCGAGATAGCAGACGACCGTCCCCGGCAGCATCGTCGGGATCGATCTTCCCCAACTGACCGCTTCGGCCGGGGTGGCGCCGGACAACCCACCGGTATCAGGCCGCGCATCGGTCAGCTGCAGGAAGAAGTCGTGCCCCTTCTCGTCGATGCCCAGCACTTCCTGGATCTGTGGCTCGGTCTGCAGCAGGAAATTCTTGGGACTCCCACCGCCCACGATCAAGCGCCCCGCTCTTGCCGCCGGTGCGTTTGGCGTGGAGCACGATCGCCGCCGTCTCGTTTACGTCGGCGCTCACGTCGAACCGGAGCTGGCTGCCGGCCAGGGCCTGCTCTGCGACGTTCATCCCGATCGAGCTGTCGCCCGGAGAGCTGGTGTAGATCGGCACCTCCAGCGCGTGGGCCGTCGAGCAGCACCGAGCGCCGCCCAGGCCCCAGCGCCTTCTCCCGCTCGCGCAGGTACCCGCCCAGCAGGTAGTGATATTCCGCCGTGCTCATCGGAGCGCTGGAACTCCGCCCGAGCCGACACTTCGCGCACGAATGCGTCGGTGGAGAGGCAGCACGCGAGTAGTCGAAAAAGATGTCGTAGATCCGCACGACGCCCCTTGTCGCGCAGCTCGACGTCGTCGGCATGTGGGGTGCCCCTGATGCATCGCGAGACCCAGCGCGAAGTGCGCGTCGTGATAGAGATTGGCGCCGGTGGAGATGATCCAGTCCACGAAGCCGGCCTCCATCAGCGGGATGAGGCTGCTCATCCCGAGCCCGGCGGGCGTCATCGCCCCGGTGAGGCTCATCGCCGACCGTGACCTCCGGCTCCAGCATCCGCTGGGTGAACAGCTGACAGCCCTCCCGAAGCCGGCCGGCGTTGTAGGCAAAGAAGCGCGTTGTCGATCAGGTCGGCCACGGATTCATGGCCGGTGATTCCGGTCGGGATCGATCCGGCGGCCGCGCAGGTACTGGGCGCTGGGTCGTGTCATCGCTTAGCCCACACGATTGGTAGTACCGTTTGCCTTTGCCGCGGCGATGATGCGTACTGACCTCGCGCGGATCATCGGTCACATGAAAGAGGGCGAGGTCGGTCTGGTCGATCTTCCCTTCGACCGCCATGGGAGACTTGAGCCATGCCACCAGCCCCTCCCAGTAATGCGGAGCCGAACAGCACGACCGGGAAGCTCGCTGACCTTGCCCGGTCTGGATCAGCGTCAGCGCCTCGAACAGCTCGTCGAGCGTGCCGAAGCCGCCTGGGAAGACCACGAAGGCCATCGGAGTATTTCGCGAACATCATCTTCCGCACGAAGAAGAAGCGGAAGTACATGCTGCGCCGAACGTACTGGTTGGTGCCCTGCTCGTGCGGCAGCTCGATGTTGCACCCGATGGAGAGACCGTCTCCTTCGACCGCTCCCCGGTTGGCCGCTTCCATGATCCCAGGCCCGCCGCCGGTGATGATCGGGAAACCTGCCTCGGCCAGCAGCCGGGCCGTTTCTACCGCCGCCGCATAGTGGGGATCGTTGATTGGTGTGCGGGCCGATCCGAAGATCGCCACCGCGTCCTGGACATCGCCCAGTTTTTCGAATCCTTCGACGAATTCCCCCATGATGCGGAGTACTCGCCAGGGATCCGGTCTTCCGCAGCGCATCGGGCCGTTCCTGGAGTTGAGCGCTTTCCAGGATCTCTTCGTCCGGCGGTGGGACCCCGAGGGCGATCGCGGTGCAGCAGACGGGGATCGAGCGGTTTACTCACGGGGCGAGACACTCGAGCAGAGCCCGGTGGTCGTCGGGCGTGTTGTAAAAGTAGGGCGAGACCCGCACGTGACCGGGCCGCGAATCCACGATGAATCCCTGGGCCGCGAGCCGGCGCACGTCATCCTCCGGCGCCTTCCGCGGGAACATCACGATCGCACTCCGTTCATCCGCCCGCGCAGCTACCCGGAGCATGCGAAGCCTCGAGCGCGCGCTTCGTTGATCAGATCTTCCGTCAACGCCTGCGTCACCTCGACGAACCGCCGGCAGGCCGATTTCCCCTAGCACTTCCAGCCCACCCAGCTGGGCATGGACGGCGGCCATACCCGGGGTCCCAGTGTCCGAAGCCCCTGGCGCCGGGGGCGCCGCTCGAAATGCCGGACATCGAACCGGAACGGATCGCCGTGGGCAAACCACCCGGTCACTCGCGGGGTCAGCCGGCTCGTCAAATCGGAGCGCGCATAGAGGGAACGCGATGCCGGACCCACCCAGGAGCCACTCGGAGTCCGCCCGAACAATGAAATCGACGTCCGCCGCATGGACATCGGCCGGCAGCTGTCCCGCTCCTGATAACCGTCGATCCAGCACCAGCGCTCCCGCCGGTGGGCGATCTCCGCGACGCGCGGCAATGTCCTGAATGGCACCGCTGGTGGAGAACACGTGACTCGTTGCCACCAGCGCCGTGCGATCATCGACTGGCCCGCTCGATCAGCCTCGAGCGGGACGTGAGATGTCCGTCGGGGCTGTCTACCACCACTAACTCGACACCCTCCTGCTGCTTGGCGAGCCACTGGTACGCGACGGTGGGAAGTCGAGACTCGTTACCACCACCTTGGGCCGGTCACGATACTCCAGGACTCCCCGACCGCACCGAGCACCGATGAGAGCGACGGATGAAGCGAGATGTCCTCGGCCCTGGCGCCAACGACCCAGGCGTAGTCGGCGCGCAGCACTTCGAGCGCCGGCAACCACTGATCGTACCACGCCGACGCGCCCCGCTGCTCCCAGAGATCGAGATACTGGTTGACCCGCAGGCGGGAGCGCTTCGAGAGGAGCGCCGAGTGAACAGCTGTTGAGGTATCTCGCCTGGCCGAATACCGAGAATTCCGCCCGGTATCGCAGCAGCGCGGTGCGCGGGAGCCGCAGCTACGGACATGGGCGGGGAATATACCGTCGGGCTCGGTGATTCGCCCGGCACGATGTATCTTGCGCCCATGGCGGCGCCGGATTCCTGGTGGTCCCTCATTCCGCGGCTGGCCGGTCGCGCCCTGCTCAATCCGCGAATCGCATGGGACCTGCTCACGCTGACGTGGGCCTTCCGGCGCCGCCGCTGGTGGGCCGCTCCGCCTTTCCTTCCCTCCCCGATCGAACCTATCTCCGAGTGGCGCATGCACACCGCCTACGGAGACGAACGCCGCGTCCCTCCCGCGGATGACGTGATCAGGTTCGCTCGCTGGCGCCGAGAGATCCTCAAGCTGTGAGCACACCGCCAAATGTCGTGGATCGTTGGCGCGGGCTTCGCCGGGATCTATCGCGGCCAAGGACCTGGGCAAGGCGGCGGTCAACGTCACCGTGGTGGACAAGCACAATCACCACCTCTTCCAGCCAATGCTCTACCAGGTGGCGACGGCGGGTCTTTCCGAGTCCGACATCGCCTCCCCCATCCGTTCCGTCCTTCGGCGCCAGACCAATACCCAGGTCCTGCTGGGTGAGGTCACGGAGGTGCGGCCAAACCAGCGCGAGATCGGCTTGGGCGATGGTAGTATTCTAAGCTACGACTACCTGATCCTTGCCGCCGGTGCCCGTCACTCGTATTTCGGCCGCGACGACTGGGAAATCCTGGCCCCCGGCCTCAAGAGCCTTGAAGACGCCGACGAGATTCGGCGCCGGGTCCTTCTGGCCTTCGAGCGAGCCGAGCGGGAGCCAGACGCCACCCGTCGCCATGCCCATCTCACCTTCGTCGTGGTGGGGGAGGTGCTACAGGCGTGGAAGTTGCCGGAGCTCTCGCCGAGATTCGGTCCTACGCTCTGCGGCGAGACTTCCGCCGCATCGATCCACGTGAAGCAACGGTGATGCTGCTGGAGGGCGGGCCGCGGATTCTCCCGACCTATCCTCCGGAACTGAGTCAGCGCGCCAGGGGCAACTGCGGCGGCTCGGGGTCGAAGTGCGGGAGTCGATGTTGGTCACCGACGTACGCCCGGGCTTCGTGTCTGCGGCGGGCTGGACCATTCCGACGGGAACCGTGGTGTGGGCTGCGGGACAATGTCGCGAGCCCCTTACTGAAATCGCTCAACGTTCCACTCGATCGCCAGGGCCGAGTCCTGCGTTGAACCCGACTGCACGGCTCCAGGTCATCCAGAAATTTTTGTACTGGGTGACGCCGCGGCCTACGTTCACCAGGGAGAACAGACTCTGCCCGGTATCGCTCCCGTCGCCAATTCAAATGGGCCAGTACGCGGCCCGCACCATCCAGGGCGACCTCGCCGGTCGCCCCAGGTGCACTTCTCCTATTGGGACAAAGGCCAGCTTCGCACGTCATCGGCCGGGGACGCGCCGTAGCGGATCTGGGCCGGTTCAAGTTCGGTGGGTTCTTCGCGTGGTTGGGTCTGGATTTTCGTTCACATCTTCTTCCTGATCGGGTTCCGTAATCGTCTCCTCGTTCTCTTCGAGTGGGCCTGGGCCTACTTCACCTATGAGCGCGGCGCACGGTTGATAACCGGAGCCTGGGTCCCAGCCTTACAACTCCCTCCCTCACACCCGAGCGACAAGTGAACCGTACGACCCGGCTGTTGCTGCGGCTAGGCGCCTTGCCTTGTCTTGCCTCGGCGGTACCCTCTCGGCCCAGACCAAGCCGTTTCAGCGTGCGCTGGTCCTGACCGGCGGCGGCTTCAAGTTCATGTACGAGTTCGGGGTCTACGACGCGTTGGTGGATCGAGGCTGGAAGCCGGACGTCATCATCACCACCTGCGGCGCCGCGGTAGTGGGGGCCGTGATTCACGGCGTACCGGACCGGACCGAGCGGCTGGCCCTGTTACAGTCTCCCGCGATGCTCGAAGCGTTCCGCGCGTTCAAGCTCAAGCGTGGCGGATTTCGGGATATCGAACGACTCATTCGGAAGCTGTCGCGCTACCAGACCGGCTGGCAGACCAACAGCGACGTGGTGCCCGACCTCTTTTCCCTGGCGCTCTACGACGACGATTCGATCCCGCTCCCTTCTGGCACAAGCCATTTCGCCGACCGGGGACCCGATGATCCTCACATCATCGTTGGTCGGAGGGACCACGGCCTTCACGCCGGACGACATAGAGACGCCGCGTAGAGGACGAAAGCTCTATCACGAGACATACTTCACCGACCCCGAGATCGCGAAGCTGATTGAGGGATTCCAGTCTCCTATCGGCCAAGCCTATCCCAACAGTGCGGTGGCGCTTGATACCAGGATCTTCACCGACTACTCGGTCGGCGATGCCGCCTCCATCTCCATCCGGGATCCATTTCTCCTCAAGCCGCTACGGCGCGGAGACCAGATACTTTACCGGGGGCATCATCGACCTCTACCCGCTCGAGTGGCCCGGCATCTGGCGTCCGAGATCGTGATGACGTTCAATTCCGGGATGGTGGATTTCGAGCTGCTCGCGATCGACGTGACGCTGGGCTACAACATGAACGACCGGCTGCGGACGATAACCGGGCGGAGCGTGGACCACTGGGTGGACGCGACCGGGATCAAGTCGCGGGATTTCACGCTCGATCCCAAATTAAGCGCGGCTTCCCCAAGCTCTTTGAGCTGAAGGAGAAATTACCCGCAGGATCAACCGCTGGTGATGAGAGACAGCGAGGGCCGGCCCGGCAAACATTCGTACGTCGTGACCGCCGAGATGGAGTTTATGCGCGCGCGCGCTGGTCGCCTATGATCGTGGATACGATCGCGGGATTGAAGCCATTGCAGAGGTGACTCCGGGAAGCACCGCGCGTATCCGCTACAAGGACAGTCGTAACTTCGAGGAGCGCCCTCTACACGCAGCCCAGTGATCCCGAAATTCCCCGCGCAGCCCGCTACCCTCACCGCAGCCCAGGTCAAAGCCGAGGCGAATCGACTGGGATTCTCGGCTTGTGCCATCACCTCACTCGAGCCCCTGCCCCATAGCGAGGAGCCTCGATCGGTGGCTGGCGAGCGGGAAGGCGGGGAACATGCGCTACCTCCATCGGCAGGCCAAAAAGCGGAAGAATCCGCAGGTAGCAGACAAGACCGCGAAGCGAGCCATAGTCGTTCTTGATAGCTACTACTACGAATCAGCCAAGGGAAGCCAATCGCCCCCAAGTGGCAAGGTACGCCCGGGGAACAGACTACCACACCGTCACACGCCGGCGATTGGAGCTTCTGGCAGATTTTCTCCGCCAGAATGGCGCTCAGACGGCCCGCGCCTACACAGACTCCGGCCCGCTGGCTGAACGAGAGCTCGCCCAGCGAGCTGGGCTAGGCTGGATCGGCAAAAACACGATGCTCATCCGCCCAAACCAGGGGTCATGGATGTTCATCGGGACTGTTCTCACCGATCTCGAGCTTGAGATTGATTCCCCATTTGAGACCGACCACTGTGGGTCATGCACCAGGTGCCTCGACGCTTGCCCGACTCAGGCCTTCGAGGCCCCGCGAGTCCTCGACGCGACGCGCTGCATCTCGTATCTCACCATCGAGCATCGGGGACCTATTCCAGCCGACCTGATCGACCGGTTCGAAGGCTGGGCCTTCGGATGCGACATCTGCAATGAGGTCTGCCCCTGGAATGTCCGCTTTGCCACGGAGTCGAGCGTGCCGGAGTTCCGGCCGCGCGCGAGCCTCGACGGTGCCGCGCCCGACTTCTTCGATAAGCTGGATGAGCCGGCCTTTGCGGCAAACTTCGGGGACACGCCGCTTCAGCGACCGGGGCTTGATCGTATGCGGCGCAACTGGCGGGCAGCCTGGGCTTCTCTGAAACCCTGATGCCCATGCCGCCTAGCTCTCTACAGCGTGGCCATTTTTGTTACTGACATCGACCGGGCCAAGACCTTCTATCGGGATCACCTCGGGCTCACCCTCATCAAGGAGGGAAGCTTCGGCGCCGAGTTCTGCGAAGGAGAGACCCGTCTCGGCGTTCATCCGGCAGTTCACCCCGACGCGCGAGCGATGGTGGGCCGCCACACGGGAGTGACTCTCAGAGTCTCCGGACTCCTGCCCTATTGCGAGCGGTTGCATGAATGTGGGGTGCGCTTCGTGACCGAGCCGACCCGACAATCGTTTGGCATCATGGCGATGATCACCGACCCGGACGGAAACGTGTTCGCCCTCTGGGATGAAACGGTGCCCGAGTGATGGAAGGCCTGATCACTACACTCGTCGTCGATCTGGACCTGGACGGTCCTCGTGGACCTGCCTGCTGATCTGGCTCCCGATTCATGACGCTGATGCGCGTCGTGCTGGCTCCGTTCGATCGGGGACTCTACTGGGTCGGACTCTTCTTCCGTCAGTGCGCCGTGATCGCCGCGACACTGAACCCCTACTGGCGCTTTCGGACTGCCGGTAACCGGCCACCCGATCCCCGGCGCCCCTACGTCGTAGTTTCCAACCACGAATCGTTCGCCGACATCCTCCTTATCCAGCCACCTCCCCTGGGAAATGAAGTGGCTCTCGAAGGTGGAAATCATGCGCATCCCTGTCCTCGGCTGGGATATGTACCTGGCCGGCGACATTCCGGTTGAGCGGGGAACGGCGCGGAGTGCGGTGAAAGCGATGCACCGATGCCAGGAAGTGCTCAAGAAGAAGGTGTCGGTGATCATCTTTCCGGAAGGGACTCGATCGGCCAGCGGCGAGATGCTTCCGTTCAAGGACGGCGCCTTTCGCCTCGCGATCGATGCCGGCGTGCCGATTTTGCCACTCGTGGTCTCGGGGACCGGCACCGCGCTCCGCAAGCACGACTGGCGAGTAGGAAGAGTGAATGCGGTGGTAAAGGTGCTGGACCCGATCGAAACGACCGGCCTCACCCACAAGGATATCAAGAAGCTTCGGGACCGGGTCCGGGCCGTGATTGAAGCCGAGCGCGATCAGGTCTCTCCGAAGGCTAGTCCCGTCCCAGCTCAGCCGGAGACCTGACTCTCCCCACCCCACCTGCCAGCACGAGGAGAGTCAACAGGTAGGGCAGCATCAGGAAGAGCTGATAGGGCAGGTTCAACACGATCGATTGGAAGAGAAACTGAAGTGCCATCGCCCGCGCCGAAGAAGAGCGCTGCCGCCGCCACTCTGCCCGGTCGCCAACCACCTAGTACAACAATGGCGACCGCCATGAACCCCCGGCCCGCCGTCATCTTTTCCGCAAACGTTCCCACCTGGGCTAGCACCAGGCTCGCACCGGCAATGCCGGCGAACATGCCTCCCAGAACGAGGGCGACGATCCGAATGCGCTTGACCCGTACCCCGGCGGCCGTAGCAGCTTCCACCGATTCTCCGGCGGCTCTGAGCGCCAGACCCCACCTGGTCGAAACAACAGGAACCAGAGCGCCGGCACGGCGACATATCCGAAGTAGGTAAGGATCGACTGCTCGAACAATGCCGGGCCGAGCAGAGGGATCCGATCAAGGCCGGAATGGGAATAACAGGAAAAGTCGGCAAACTGAGTCCCACGCCCGCGGAGCCGTAGACCTCCCGGTAGATCGCTCCGGTTGCACCCACCGCACCAAGGGTGATTGCGGTGCCGCTGATGATCTGGTTCGCTCCTGCGGCTACGGCGATGAGCCCAAACCCGAGAGAAAGGATGGCTCCCGTCGCCGCGGCGGCGAACGTCCCCGACCAGGGACCACCCGCGGTTGAGCCGATGGCTGCGGCGAGAGCACCGGCAAGCATCGCTCCTTCGATTCCCAGATTGATCACCCCGCCCCGCTCGGCCAGGGTCTCTCCCAGCGCAGCGAGAAGAAGCGGTGTCGCTACCCGGACTGCGCTGGTCAAGAATGAGACGAGAAGGTCTGCGTCCATATCTCAGAACCTCCCGTCGCTGCGCCGTCGCGCAAAGGCGTCGGACAACAGCACGACAATGATGATCACCGCCTCGATCAGGTAGACCAGGACGGCCGGGACACCGGCCTCCCGCTGAGACCTCCGGCACCCGCTTCCAGCGCCGCGAAGAGCAGGCCGGTTGCTATGGTGCCCAGAGGATCGAGGCGCGCGAGCAACGCCACGGCGATGCCGGTGAAGCCGTAACCCGGCGAGAGACTCTGAAACAGCGCGTAGGACACGCCCGACACCTCGATCCCCCGGCGAGACCAGCGATCCCACCGGAGAGCAACAGGGCGGTGGCGATCATCTTCTTGGTGTCGATCCCGCCGGCGATACCGGCAGCGAGAGGTCCCGCGCCCGTGGCCCGGAGCTGGAAGCCCCATAAGGTGCGGCGATAGACGAGCCAGAGCACCAGAGCCAGGCTGATCGCCAGCAGCAGCCCCAAGTGCAGCCTGGTTCCCGGAATCTGCGGCAAGCGGGCGCTCGCTGCGATCGGATCGCTCTGCGGATAGATCCGCTTGGTTTCCTGTAGCGGCCCCTGCACCATCCAGCTTACCAGCGCGTCGGCCACGAAATTCAACAGCAGGGTGCTGATCACCTCCAGCACGCCGAAGCGGACGCGGAGCAGCACGGGCACGGCGACCCATAAGACGCCGGCCAGGATCGCAGTGATCAGCAGGGCAGCGATAGCCAGAGGACCCGGCCACCCGTTCAGATGAAGACCCGCCCAGGTGGCCGCGATCGCCCCCGCGTAGAACTGGCCTTCGGCACCGATGTTGAGCGCACCGGTCCTGAAGGCCAGGCCGATGCCCAGACCGATAACGATCAGGGGAATCGAACGAGGAAGTACGGCCGAGAGAATGGTATCCCACGAGCCGAATGCCCCCGCCACATGGCGCCCAGCGCGACGATCGGATCATGCCCGGTTGCACACCAGGGTGACAGCGAGAACCGCAATGCCAGCCGCGACGGCACTGATCAGCGGCAGGGATCGTTCAGCTCGCACCCGGCACCTCGACCAGCATTCGTGCGCCGATCTCCTGGCGCGTAGCGCCGTCCGGAAGCTCGATCACCCGGCCTTCCCTGACTACGAGCACGCGGTCCGCCAGCTCGACCACTTCATCGAGGTCGCTGGAGTGGAAGAGCACGGCCACTCCACGGTTCGCGGCTTCTCTGAGTCTTGCGTGAATCTCGGCGGTCGCCTTGATGTCGAGCCCGCGAGTCGGATTTTCCGCGACGAGGACCGTCGGTTGACGCTCCAACGCCGCCGCCAGAACCATCCGTTGCTGATTACCCCCGCTGAGGGCGATGGCTGGAGTCTTCGGCCCTGGAGCGCGTACGGAGAACTCGTCGAGCAGCTCCTGTGTGCGCCGCTCGACCGCTCCCCAGTCGAGCCACGGTCCCCGGACCCACGCACCGTTCTGGCCCTGACTCATCGCGAGGTTTTCGGCCAGAGTGAACTCACCGATCAAGGCTTCGCTGGTGCGATCCTCCGGCACGAACGACACGGGGGCGGAGACGTCGAGTTCCCCTCGTGACGGCCTGAGCAGTCCGGCGACAGCGCGGAGCAGTTCCCGCTGTCCATTGCCTTCAACCGCGGCGATTCCAACCACCTCACCCGACCGGGCGGTGAAAGTGGCCTCCCGGAGCGGAGCCCCGCTCGGTCCCGACCGCTCTACCGCGAGCCCCTGGGCTCGCACCTGGATTTCGCCGGCCGAGGCCGAACGGCTCGCCCGCTGCGGCGCCCACCCCGGGTCACCGATCATCAGGGCGGCGAGGCGGGCGGGTGGCTCCGCACTCGCCAGACCGGTGTGAACTACCTCTCCGCGCCGCAGAACTGTGACCCGGTCAGCGACCCGCGTGGCTTCATCGAGCTTGTGGGTGATGAGGACCGCCGACATCCCTCTGGACCGGAAGCCTTGTATCCGGGTGAGGAGCGACTCGGCTTCGGCGGGCGACAGGACAGAGGAGGGTTCGTCGAGCAGGAGAATCCGCGCGTCGGTTGCGAGCGCCTTGAGCACCTCGAGCCGCTGTTTGAGCACGGCGGGGAGGTCCTCCGCGCGGGCGGCGGGATCGATGGGGAGCCCGGTTTGCTCGCCAAGGTCCCGCACCCTCCGATATAGCGCTCCGGGTGAGACCGACCACCCGGCAGTCAATCCGATGTTTTCCCCTGCGGTTAGTGCGGGAACCGATGTGAAGTGCTGGTGCACCATGCCGATGCCCAGGTGGCGAGCATCGAGTGGTCCCCGGATCTGCTGCGGGGTCCCACGCACCAGGACCTGACCCGCATCCGGCCGAATCAGGCCAAATGCGATTCCCATGAGGGTGGATTTCCCCGCGCCATTCTCTCCCAACAGCGCGTGGATCTCCCCTCTTCCAGAATGAAATCGGCCCCGTGGAGAGCCTGCACGGGGCCGAAGTGTTTGGTTATGCCGCGAAGCTCGAGAACCGGAGCCATGCGCGCTTACATCCCGGTGGGATGGTCATGAAATTCCCAACTCAAGCCGAATCGGGACGCAAGGTGAGCTGCGAGCGCTCTCACGCCAAGAGTTTCGGTCGCATAGTGACCCGCGTAGACAACGTTCAGCCCCATTCCATTGCATCGAAGTAGGTGTGGGCTGCCCCTTCCCCGAGACCAGCGTGTCGCACGCGGCATCGCGGGCGGCGGCCATCATGCTCCCCACTTCCAGTCACAACGCCAACCTGAGCGGGTCGCTCCGGGCCGCCGGGTATCAGGCGCGCCGAGCCGCTCGCCCCGCCGACGGCGCGTTCCACCTCCGTGAGCAAGGCCGTCCGTGAGGGGACCGAGGTTTTCCCAGCGACACCCAACGCGATGCCTCGATAGTTGCCGAACCAGGTCAGGTCGCGGAGTCCCAAGGCACCGGCCAGCAGTGCGTTGTTCCCCACCTCGGGATGGACATCGAGCGGAATATGGGCGGCGTAGAGCGCGATGTCGCGATCGAGCAGCGCCTTGAGCCGCCGATAGTGGCGGCCGGTGAGGCGGGGATTCCCATCCCAGAACAGGCCGTGGTGCACCACCAGCAGGCTGCCAGCTCCTGTGCCGTCGATCGTCTGCTGAGATGCATCAACCGCCGCAACGATGCGCTGAATCGTTCCGCTGTTTTCTACCTGCAGGCCGTTCTGAGCATTGGGCTCGTCCGGCGTTTCCCGGACTCGGAGGTAGGTATCGAGATAGGCGGTGAGATCGGCAAGCCCGCCCTCCGTGCTCACGGCGCGACCGAGTCCCGCGCCATGATGGAATCCGCCGCCGCCTTCAGTCGCTGCTTGACGGTGGCTGGAACGGTGCCCTTCGAGAGCAGGGTTGGGCTCGTACCGGATGACTCCGCTCTTGAGCCCGAACGATTCGACCCTGGGTGAAAAGGTCCCGCCGTGGACTTCACGGGCAACGGTCAGGAATGCCCTGGGCAGGTCGATGACCGCGGACCCCAGGACTCGCTCCGGAGCAAGCGCGTGCTGATCCTCGTTCGCGCCGAAGATGAAGGCGTTAGGGGATTGCTTCACAGCCTGGAAAACCCCGAGAGCGGCGGCGTCGGCGTTGTGATGGAACATGTCGGCGCCGGCCCGAATCAAAGCAATGGCCGCTTCACGACCGCGCGGCGACGTCGTCGAAGGTGTTGAGGTAGGCGGAGCGGCTCACCACCGCTGGCCGAATCGATTTGGCACCAGCCACCCAGGCATTTTCCGCTTCTTTGATCGGCGGAAGCTCGATCCCGCCAACAAACCCGATGCTTCCGGTCTTGGTCATGCCGCCGGCCACAATCCCGGCGAGATAGCTCGCCTCGTAGAGGCGGAAAATGAGCGGTGAAACGTTGCCGCTCACCCGCTCGCCCGAGGTCACGATGAAAACGGTTTTCGGGTATTGGGCCGAAACTCGCTTCAGCGAGGCCCTGGAACTCGAAGCCGTGCGCGAAGACCAGATTGAACCCTTGGGCGGCGTAAGTCCGAAGCGCCTCCTCCTGCTCGGAAGGGGTCTTCGCCTCTACCTGGCTGATTCGAACGTGGAGGGAGTCCCTGATCTCTTGAAGACCTCGGTAGGCACCTGAGTTCCAGGCAGCATCGTCAATGGATCCCGGAGTGACCAGCCCAACCCGAAATTCGCCCTGCGGATTTGGGCCCGGCACATCCGATCGCCAGCATGCTTGTGCCGAGCCACAATAGCGACACAATCGCAACAGTGACACTATGTAGTATTGGTCGATGCGTCACTCTAAAGTAAGAAATAGGAATGATTTCCACAGAAAGCGATGACTTATCAACGATTGTGGGAATCACCTGAAAGAGCCCGGTCAGCTTCACTACCGCCAGTGTGACCGATATCCGTCATGAGGCCATCCGTGGCCGCCATGGAGAGCTGGCCATTCACCTTCCCACCCTCGGCGATCAGGATGCGCTGGGTCATGATGTCACCGTTTACAACTGCACCACTCTGAATCTCGACTCGCTCCTCCGCGCGTACCGCGCCCTCAATTTCACCCCCGATTACAGCTTCGCGGGTCATGACATCTCCGTGGATGACCCCGCCCTTCGCAATAAGGATCTGACCGGCGGCCCGAACCGCGCCCCGAATTTCGCCCTCGACCTTGACCACTCCCTCACTTGCCACATCGCCCACTACCAGGGTGCCGGCGGCAATGATCGTCAGGCCGGCATTCTCGGAGCGGCGGCCTGCGGAGTCGGATGACCTCGAGGACCCGGAGAAGATCGCCATCAGCTTCCCTCCTTAACCAAAGTCGTTGGATCGAGCGACTGCCCGTTAAGGCGTATCTCGAAGTGAAGGTGAGGTGCGCTGGAGCGGCCGCTGTTACCGGAGAGCCCGATGACCTCACCCGCGCTCACCGGCCGCCCAGCCTGAACCGTTGTCCGGTCCAGGTGCCCGTACATGGACTGGTACCCCTCGGGATGTTGCAGGAGCACGAAAGTCCCGTACTCCGCGTCGGTCCCAGTGCGCAGCACGGTACCTCCGCCTGACGCACGCACCATGGTCCCGATCGGTACTGCAATGTCAAGGCCGGGATGCTGCTCGTCCATGGTGCCGGTGCCGACCTGACCTCGAGTCACGTACCCCGGATCGTCGAGAGGCCAATGGCGCGGGACGCTGCTTCCCGTCTCGAAGCGAACCGGTCCATCCGGGATTCTGGCCCGGACCGGTGGCGCTACAGGGAGTGGCGTAGATAGAGAAACCGGATCGGGGACGATGTCGGCGCCCAGCATCTGGCGAATCTTGGAGTACCGCTGTTCGGCCGAATCGAGGGCTGCAACCAACTCCCGGATCCTCCCATTTTCCGTCTCGAGCCGGACGATTTCATTCTCCAGACCGGGAACCCTGGCCGCTGCGCGGAAAATGGGAAGATAGAACGCTGCGGCGAGAACCACTCCGGTACCGACCAGTGCGCAGACGAGCGCGAGCGAACGAAGCGCCCAGAGAGGAATGCGGATCGTGCGTGAGGTAAGCGCACCGTCCGGTTGCAGGATGATCGTCAGCGAACGGCGCGGAGCCACTTAGCCCTCGAAAGGTCTTCCCAGCAGGAGCTCGAGCAGACGGGCGAGATCGTCGTTCGAGTAATAGCTGAGCGCGATGAGACCTCTCCCTTTGCGCCGCGCGGTCACCCGAATATCGGTTCCGAGCCGTTTCCGCAGCGCATCTTCCACCCGGCGATGCTCGGCCGAGGCCTCCTGTGGGCCGGTGGGCCGGCGAGAGTCCGGGAGCCCGTCCCTCGCGCACCCGGCTTTCGGTGTCGCGCACGGTCCAGCCGTTCTCCGCCGCATCCTTCGCCAGGCGACTCATCTGTGTGGTGTCGCTCACACCGAGCAATGCTCTCGCGTGGCCTTCCGACAGCCTTCCGTCTTCGAGCATTTCCCGCACATCGGCTGGTAGCCGGAGCAGGCGAAGCGCGTTCGCGACGGTGGAGCGGTCCTTCCCACCAGCTCTCCGACGTCAGCGGGAGAAGCCTGAAACTCGTCGATAAGGCGCTGGTAACTCCGCGCCGTTTCGACGGGAGAGAGGTCGTCGCGTTGGAGATTCTCGACCAGTGCCAGCGTGAGGAGCGTGCGATCGTCGGCCTCCTTGATCACCGCGGGGATTCGCCGCCAGCCGAGTCGTTGGACCGCGCGCCAGCGACGCTCTCCCGCGATGAGCTGATATCCACCAGCATGGGCTCGCACGACCACCGGCTGCAAGAGACCGGAGGTCTGGATCGACGTGACTAGTTCCTGCAGCGCTGTCTCGTCCACCTTCACACGCGGTTGATACGGATTGGGTCGTATCGCGTCCGACGGGCAGTTCCTGCATTGCGGCCTCTGGCTCGGCCTGATGCCGAGCAACCGGTCCCAACAGGGCTTCCAGCCCCCGGCCGAGTCGCTTCGTCTCGCTCATTCGTTCACCTCACGCAGTGCAGGGCTCTCCGTCGGTGACAGTGCTTCGGTGCGGCGGACCAGCTCCTGTGCTGTCGCGAGGTAGCTCTTCGCGCCGACCGATTGGATGTCGTACATGAGGATCGGCTTGCCGAAACTCGGCGCCTCGGCGAGCCGCACGTTACGAGGATTACCGTCGGAAACATCTTGGCGCCGAAGTACTCCTTCGCATCGGTCGCCACCTGGCGACAGAGATTGATCCGCGAATCGTACATCGTGAGGAGCACGCCATCGATCGCGAGAGTTGGATTGAAATTCTGCTGCACGAGATTGATGGTGTTGAGCAACTGCGAGATTCCCTCCAGCGCGTAGTACTCGCACTGGATCGGGATGATGACTCCGTCGGCCGCTGTCAGCACGTTGAGGGTGATGAGTCCCAGCGAAGGCGGGCAGTCGATCAGAATGAATTCGTAGGACCCCCTTGATCGGAGCGAGTGCGCGGCGGAGCACCGTTTCGCGCTCACGGCGATCGACCAGTTCGAGCTCGGCGCCCACGAGATCCTGCGTTGCCGGCAGAACGTCGAGGAAAGGCAGCGCGGGGTCATTGATGATGATGTCTCCGGCAGGACGGCCCTCGACGATGGCGTCATACAAGGCGTAACGAATGGTTTCCCGGCGAATCCCCATTCCGCTCGTGGCGTTGCCCTGGGGATCCGCGTCGACCAGCAGGGTCTTCCGCTCTGCGATGGCGAGGGACGCAGCGAGATTCACCGCGGTGGTCGTCTTCCCCACCCCGCCTTTCTGGTTGGCGATTGCGATGAGTCTTGCCATTTATCTCGTAAGGTATTTGAGTACAGACAGTTACGAGTATCTCTCGAGAATAACGAACTACGGCGGCAGTTAGAATATAGATCCAAATGCCCTAACAGCAATGGAATGGGCCGCGTTTCACGTGAAACGGGTCGAGTTTGGCCGGTTTTGGCTGGGCTGGGGTTGCTACTGTGGGTGCTAGGCCGGATGAGGCGGAGTTTCACGTGAAACAGGGGTCCGAGTGGCGACGCCATTTCGCGAGCTCAATGAGCAGATTCTGGAGATCGCTTGGTGAGACTCCAGGGATCCTGCCCGCCTGCGCCAATGTCGCCGGCCTGATGGCGGTCAGTTTTTCCCGCGATTCGAATGAAAGAGACCGAAAGCTCCGATAAGGAGCGTCGGCGGGGAGCTCAACCGATTCCATCCGACCGAGTCGTCCAGCTCCCGCCCTCTCCCTTTCCAAATAACCGGAATACTTCAACTCAATCTCAGCCCACTCCAACGCGGAGTCGGAAAACCCTGTCGCAGGTTGCCTGGCCAGGAGATCCTTATAGCGAATCCCCGGGCGGCGAATCAGGGCCGCCAGACGCACTGGCTCCTCGATTGGTGCCGACTGATGGAGTGCCAGCAGGTCGTTTACAGCTTCGGGCGGCAGTGGGGTCTCGACCGCGAGGGCTAGAGCTTTGTTCTGCTCCTCACGCTGAGTGGTCGCCTTCTTCGACTCACCGTCGGTCAGGAGACCAAAGCCCTCTCCGACCTCAGATAGCCGCCGCAGCGCGTTGTCCTGGCGTAGGAGTAGTCGAAACTCCGCTCGAGAAGTGAACATTCGGTAGGGTTCGTCGACGCCACGGCTCACCAAGTCGTCAATCAGAACCCCGATCATCGCCTGGTCACGACGCAGGATGAGCGACTCCCGCTCCAACGCTGCCCCTGCCGCATTGATTCCGGCGACGATCCCCTGCGCCGCAGCCTCCTCGTACCCCGTTGTTCCGTTGATCTGGCCAGCGAAGAAGAGTCCGCCGATCCCTCGCACTTCCAGGGTCGGCTCGAGCTGCGTCGGCGGGAAATAGTCGTATTCAATCGCATACCCCGGACGGGTCATGCGCACCTGCTCGAGTCCGGGGATTGAGCGCAGGAACTCTACCTGAACCGGTGGCGGCAACGAGGTCGAGAGACCATTCACATACAGCTCGGAAGTTTCCAGCCCCTCTGGCTCGAGGAAGACCTGGTGCCGCTCCGCATCGGGGAACTTGACGATCTTGTCTTCGATCGACGGACAGTAGCGAGGCCCTCTCCCGCTGATGGCACCGCCGTACAGCGCCGACTGGAGCAGGTGTTCCTGAATGATGTGCTTGAGCTCAGGTCCCGTCCAAGCGAGATAACACGGGAGCTGGGGAAGTCGATCAGGTCGGTCGAAGAACGAGAACCAGTAAGGCTCTGTCTCCCCGTCCTGCCGCTGAAAGCGACTCAGATCGAGGCTCCGCCCGTCGATCCTGGAGGGGTCCCCGTCTTGAAGCGTTCTATTGTAAGTCCTTCTCTCCCAAGTGCTTCCGCTATCTCAACGGCAGGAGCATCACCCGCTCTCCCGGCGGGGATCTGAGTGTCCAGGCCAAGGTGAATCCGGCCCCTCAGGAAGGTCCCCGCAGTAAGGATCACTGAACGCGCCCCAAGACGGCGACCCTCCCGGGTCATCACAGCGCGAACCCTTCCACCTTCTACCGCCAGGTCGGCAACCGTACCCTGGAGAAATTCGAGGTTCGGCTGGGCCTCCAGCAGCGATCGCACCGCACGACGGTAGAGGCCGCGATCGCACTGCGCCCGTGGAGACCAAACCGCAGGTCCCTTGGAGCGGTTGAGCATCCGATACTGAATGGCGGCGAGATCAGTCGCCCGCCCCATGACCCCGCCCAGCGCATCCACCTCCCGGACCAGGGTGCCCTTGGCAATCCCGCCGATGGCCGGATTGCAGGACATCTGACCGATGGACTCGAGATTCTGGGTCAGGAGAAGGGTGCGCGCGCCGCGGCGTGCCGCGGCGTTAGCCGCCTCGGCCCCGGCGTGCCCGCCGCCGATCACGATTACGTCGAATTGCTCCATGGGCCCCAAAATAGCACAGGGCGACCGCAGCGGTCGCCCTCTAGCCTCCCGTCGTTCCGTTGTCCGTCCCGTCTCCGGTTCCCTGCTCCCGGCAGTTACGCCGTCCTCACCCACCTCCAGAGTTCCGCCAGTCCAGGCCGCTTCCGTAGGCAAGGATGCCAATCCGATAAATCCGGGAGGCGATCCAGCACATGATCAGGACACCGGCGATTGTCGCCAGGATGGAGAGCAGCAGTTCCACCAGGGGAGGGCGCAACGGAGGTAGCGAATTGGTGTCGCAAATGGAGCAGTGAACGGAATCAGACTGAGCGTGCGAGCCAGGGTACTGTTGGGGTCATTCATCAGCGGGAACATCGTCATCAGGCCGAGCACAATCCCGATGGTGACGGGATGCTGGGTCTGGTTGGCATCCTGCTGGCTGCTGCACATGGCTCCGACGGCGGCATACAGCGAGGCGAAGAGGAAAAAGCCCAGCACGAAGAAGAGAAGAAAGACGGCCAGTAGCGGGAGCGTGACCGTCGGGAGCTGCACGCCCTTTGCCGCATCGCTCGACATGTGCAGGATCGAGAGAATCGGCGCGACGTTGGCGGTGAGATACAACCCCGCCATGGCCCAGATGCCCAGCTGGAACAATCCAACGGAGGCCACCCCGACGACTTTGCCGAGCATCAGCTGAAACGGGGTGACGCTCGAGGCGAGGACCTCGACGATGCGCGAGGTCTTCTCCTCGAGGACCGAGCTCATCACCTGAATCCCGTAGAACAGCAGTGCGAAGTACATCATCAACGTCATGACATACACGAGGAAGAAGGAGGATTCTCCCGATTCCCCGGTGAGCTTCCCGTCGGTGATCTTCGAGGTGACAAGTTCGACCCGCCCCGACGCCTCCTGGACGGCCACTGCCCCCACGCCCTCTCGCACCAATCTCTCGGTGAGCACGACAGGCCTGAGCGCGGCCTGCAGGTTATCCATTTCGCTGAGGCTCCCGACATTGCCGCCGTAGTAGGGAATCTCACCCGAGGCGAGAGCGTCCTCGGTGACCAGGAGGAACCCATCGACTTTACCCGGGACCTCCTCCCGCTTCCCGGTCAGCGGAATGAGGGAGTCCTTCACCGCATCGATTCGTCCAGGCGCGGCAGTGATTCGCTCAACCCGATACTTCTGAGCTGCGGAGGCGCCGGTTCCAACTTTGACATCCCGAAGCGCCGCTTCGACCTCGCGCGCCGAACGACCCTTGGGCCGCGTCCACCACGGCGATGCGCCAGGTCCCGGCCCCCGGGTCGAGAGCACGATCTGCCCCACGATCATCAGGGTAAAGAAGAGAGGGATTAATACCGTGCTGATCACGAAGGCACGGGTGCGCACCCGCTCCCGGAATTCCCGGGTGACGACGGCGAGGAACTTACGCATGGAGTTCCTCCCGGGCCGGCGCCACCGCCGCTTCCGCCCCAACCTTGGCGATGAAGATGGATTGGAGGGACGGCTCGACAATCTCGAATCGGCTCAGCCCAACATCCGCATCGACCAGGGCCCGCAGTAGCCGATCGGGATTTCCGTCGCTCGCGAGTTCGACCTCGGCCGACCCGCCATAGTCATCGGCCCGGGCAACCAGCGCCGGATCCCGGAGGATCCTCGCGGCGCTGGCCTGGTTCCTCGTGAAGACCAGCGCTACGTGCCGGGTGCCGAATTCACGCTTTACCTCGCTGAGCGCTCCGTCGAGAACCTTCT
>ERZ1370068.2879-contig-2008_pt1 | contig 20471 bp, 24 predicted proteins | sample MGYA00561227_ERZ1370068 | MGnify/ENA primary metagenome ERZ1370068 (study PRJEB38410, sample SAMEA6850437) | metagenome | study: Metagenomic assessment of the ecological functions of the soil: analysis of the soil microbiota associated with the... | reverse complement strand
TGTGCTTCGTTCAGTTGCGTATTGCTGCGAGTTCCCGCCGGCCCCGTGCCCTCGTGGAGGCGACTGGCCGGCCAAAATCGAAGACCGTATCCGACACCCGCCTCGCCTGCAGGCGGCGTTCGTATCTGCTCAGACGGAGGCTTCATGAAAAAGACGCTCGGGCTGATGGCCTTTTCCTCGGTGCTATCGCGCTGCGATGGCGGCGGGCGGCGCGCTCGCCCAGATCAGCACCTGCGCGTCGGCCTTGCCGAGGATCCCGACGTGCTCGATCCGACGCTGGCGCGCACCTATGTCGGCCGCATCGTCTTCGCCTCGATCTGCGACAAGCTGTTCGACATCGACGAGAAGCTCAACGATCGTGCCGCAGCTGGCGCTCAGCCACGAGACCTCGGCCGACGGCAAGACGCGTCACCATCAAGCTGCGGCCCGGCGTGAAGTTCCACGACGGCGAGGCCGTTCGACGCCGACGGCCGCCAAATACAGCCTCGACCGCCACCTCACCATGAAGGGCTCGTTCCGCAAGCCCGAGATCGGCTCGGTCGACAAGCGTCGAGGTGGTCGATCCGATGACCATCAAGCTCATCCTCAAGGCGCCGTTCTCGCCGCTGCTGGCCCAGCTCACCGACCGCGCCGGCATGATGGTGTCGCCCAAGGCGGCCGAGGCGGCGGGCGACAAGTTCGGCCTGAAGCCGGTCTGCGCCGGCCCCTACAAGTTCGTCGAGCGCGTCCAGCAGGACCGCATCGTGGTCGAGAAGTTCGCCGACTACTGGAACAAGGACACGATCTTCATCGACAAGATCACCTACCTGCCGATCGTCGACGGCACGGTGCGGCTCGCCAACCTGCGGTCCGGCGGCCTCGACCTGATCGAGCGCGTGCTCGCGACCGACATCAAGACGGTGCGCGACGATCCCAAGCTCAAGCTCAGCAAGGCGGTGTCGCTCGGCTAGTATCGGCCTCACTGATCAACCTCGCCAACGGCGCCAAGGCCGACAACGCCGCTCGGCAAGGACGCCCGCGTGCGCCGCGCCTTCGAGCTCGCGATCGACCGCGAGGCGCTCGAACCAGGTCGTGTTCAACGGCGAGTTCGTGCCGGGCAACCAGTGGGTCAGCCCGCAGAACTCCGTACTATCAGCAGGCCTTCCCGATCCCCAAGCGCGACGTCGCCAAGGCCAAGGCGCTGCTCAAGGAAGCCGGCGTCACCGCGCCGCTCGCGCTCGACTTCATGGTGCCGAACGGCGCCGGAGACGCGCGCCGTCGCCGAGGTCGTGCAGTCGATGGCGGCCGAGGCGGGCTTCGACCTCAAGATCCGCGTCACCGAGTTCGCGACCTCGCTCAAGCAGGCCGAGGACGGCGACTTCCAGCTCTACCTGATCGGCTGGAGCGGCCGCAGCGATCCCGACGGCAACTCCTTCATCTTCCAGACCTGCAAGCGCGCCGCAGAACATACGGCGACTACTGCGACAAGGAGGTCGACGCCGCTGCACACCGAGGCGCGCGCCACGAGCGACCCGGCCGAGCGCAAGAAGGCCTACGAGAAGATCGCCGCGCAAGTTCCTGGCCGAGGGCTCGATCATCTACCTCTACCACCCGCAGGTCCTGATCGCGCTACACCGACAAGGCTCGAGGGCTACAGGCAGATGCCCGACGGGCTGGTGCGCGTGGTCGGCGTCAAGCTGAAGTAAGACCGTTGCTCGCCTTCCTCACCCAGCGGCTGCTGCAGATCATCCCGACGCTGATCTTCGTGTCGATGCTGATCTTCGGCCTGCAGCAGCTGCTGCCGGGCGACCCGGCGCTGATCATGGCGGGCGAGGAGCGCGATCCCGAGGTGCTCGCGGAGATCCGCGCAGCAGTACCGCCTGAACGAGCCGATCCCGGTCCAGTACTTCTACTGGATGAGGGCGTGCTGTCGGGGAACCTGGGCGAGATCGATGCGGCTCAAGAGCTCGGTGGCCTCGCTGGTCGCCGAGAAGCTGCCGGTCACGCTGCAGCTCGCCGCGCATGGCGATGCATCGTCGCGCTCGGCATCGGCATTCCCGCCGGCATCGTCTCGGCGGTGAAGAAGGACACGGCGTGGGACTACGGCGCCAACGCTGTTCGCGCTGTGGGGCCTCAGCACGCCCAATTTCTGGCTCGGCATCCTGATGATCTTCCTGTTCTCGGTGACGCTCGGCTGGCTGCCGGCCTCGGGCTACGTGCGGCTGGGCGAGGACTGGCGGGCAAGCCTCGCCGCCACGATCATGCCGGCCTTCGTGCTGGGCAACGCGCATCGCCGCCGTGCTGATGCGCCATACGCGCAGCGCCATGCTGCAGGCGATGGGCGCCGACTATGTGCGCACCGCGCGCGCCAAGGGCCTCGACGAGCGCGCGTGGTGCTGAAGCACGCGCTGCGCAACGCGCTGACGCCGGTGATCACGCTGGGCGCGCTCGAATTCGGCACGCTGCTGTCGGGCGCGGTGCTGACCGAGCAGATCTTCACCATCCCGGGCTTCGGCAAGCTGATCGTCGATGCGGTGTTCAACCGCGACTACGCCGTCGTGCAGGGCGTCGTGCTGGTGCACCGCGACCGACCTACATCGTGCTGAACCTGCTGGCCGACATCGCCTACGTCGCTGGTCAATCCGAGGCTGCGGCGGATGACCGCCGCCACGCTCGCCACCGTCGCCGCCGCCGACGCCGCGCGAGGCGAACCCGTGGGCGCGCGCGCTGGCGGCGGCTCGCGGCGGCCGCAAGGGCGCGATGGTCGGGCCTGGTCGTCGTCGTGCTGTTCGTCGCGCTGGCGCTGCTCGCGCCGCTCGATCGCGCCCTACGATCCGCTCGCCACGAGCTGGACCGCGGTGCGCAAGGCGCCGTCGGCGGCGCACTGGTTCGGCACCGACGAGATCGGCCGCGACGTGCTGTCGCCGCGTCATCTGCGGCGCGCGCGCCTCGCTGCTGCGCCGGCCTGGTCTCGGTCGGCATCGCGCTCGGCGATCGGCGTGCCGCTCGGCCTGCTGGCGGGCTATGCCGGCGGCTGGATCGACGCGCGTGCTGTCGCGCATCGTCGACGCCATGCTGGCCGTGCCGTTCCTGATCCTGGCGATCGCGCTCGCCGCCTTCCTCGGGCCCAGCCTCACCAACGCGATGATCGCCATCGGCGTCACCGCCACGCCGATCTTCGTGCGCCTGACGCGCGGCCAGACGCTGGCGGCCAAGGTCGAGGACTATGTCGAGGCCGCGCGCGCCGTCGGCAATCCGCACTGGCGCATCGCGCTGCGCCACGTGCTGCCCAACATCGTGCCGCCGCTGCTGGTGCAGGCGACGCTCGCCATCGCCGGCGCCGATCATCGCCGAGGCGAGCCTCTCGTTCCTCGGCCTCGGCCAGCAGCCGCCGGCGCCGAGCTGGGGCAGCATGCTCAACACCGCGCAGCGCTTCATCGCCCAGGCGCCGTGGATGGCCGTTCTGGCCGGGCTTCGCGATCTTCCTGCTCGTGCTGTCGTTCAATCTCTGGGCGACGGCCTGCGCGACGCCGACCCCAGGCACAAATGGGCGCGCGTCCGACCGTCCGAATTTCGGGCATCTGGTCCAGCGCAGGCTCATTCGTCCGGCGTCGCGGCGTCGGCAATGTGCTCGGAGCGCGCGCGCCATGCCGAAGTGAGACCGAGGTCGCTGCGCGCTCCTCGACCAGGAGCTGCGGCCTACCGCGAGGAAATGCACCATCTCGCTGTCGCCCAGCCGTTCGGCTTCGACCGACGATCACTCCCGCACGCCATGCCACACGCGGACAGGGCCGCCGCCTTCTTCTGAGCCGCGAGAGCGGCCGGCGACCACACCGGCGCCGCACGACCGGCTCGACGATTCTCGATCAATCCGTCACGTCTCTTGCCCGCCTGAGACGTTGGACATCGCGTTCCCCTGGGAGCGCGTCGTTCGCTCGCCGAAACCGGCCGGAATAGTCCGTCGACATCCTACACGACGTCCGTCGGACGCGTCCCTCGCAGGTTTCTCAGTTCGATACGGACCCCAGCGGCATGCCGGAGGCGTCGAGCTGCGACTTCGCCGGCGCAGCACGATCGCCTCCGGCGCCTCGACCTCGGGCAGCGGCTTGCTGGGATCGACCGCCCTGACCATGGCCACGATGCGCTTGGCCCCGAGCTCGCCTCCTCGGCGACCAGGCGGCGCCAGCCCTGCTTCTCCCAGTAGCTCGACGTCGGCCGGCAGGGCCTGGGCGTAGAGCATGTTGCAGCCGCGGCTCTCGGCCAGCGCTGCGGCAGCGCTCGAGCAGGAGCTGGCCGATATTGTGCCCGCGGAAGCGCTGGATGACCGCCAGCCGCTCGGGCATGGCGAAGGACTGGAACCAGCGCACGCGCACCGTGCCCACCGGCTCGTCGCCGACATAGGCGATGACGTGGGTGGCGCCGAAGTCGTGGCCGTCGAACTCCTCGGAGAACGGCACGTCCAGTTCGCCGATGAAGCAGGCCGCGCGCACCGCGAAGGCCTGCAGCGAGTCTTCCATCTCTCATGGCGAGCTTGGTGGTGACGGGCTCGCCGCCGATCGATTGCATGCAATGGTGTTCATCGTCCATCCCCTCAATTCATGCGCGACGCTCCGTCCAGTCCGCATGCGGATTGGACGCCCCCGCTCCATCGACTCTTCCAGGATGCCCGGCCGCGTCGAGCTGGTCTTCCGGCCGGTTCAGCACCATCGGATCGGTGAACACCGTCGGCCGCGTCTCTCGTCGACCTCGAGGTCGCAGGCGAAGGCGCCGTACTCATGGTCGGAGAAGTGGAACGGCCTTGTCGTCGACCTTGCGGAAGCCGCTGCGCTCGAAGATCTGCCACAGCCGCTGCTGGCCGTGCAGGTAGGCCTTGGGATAGCCCTTCTTGCGGGCAGAACTCCTTGGCCCAGTCGACGAACGGCATGAACAGCGCCCATCGAGCGGTAGCGCTTCAGGATGATCGCGCGCTCGAGCTTGGCGAAGCCCGCGAACCAGCGCACCCGCATCGACGCCGCCGGGCTCGCCGTCGACATACAGCATCAGGTGGCTCGCGCGAGTAGTCGTTGCCGTCGAACTCCTCCCAGTACGGGCACTGCTGCTCGCCCATGAAGACGGCGGCGCGCAGCATGTAGCACTGCAGGAGCTCGTCCGACTGTCGATGCGCAGCTTGATGGTCACGACGGGACGGTTCGACCACGCCCGGCTGTATGCTATCGGTCATGCCAGACCCCCTCGGTCAGTACTCCGTTGTCGTTCCGGAAGCGGCGGCCCCCAGCCGTCACCACCGGAAGATTGCCGTGAAATCTGCCCGAGCACGTCGGTCACGACGGCCGACGTCATGCCCTTGGCGCCGCGCGCGGATCGCCGTCGCCGAAACGCTTGTCGCGGCGCAGGATGCGCCACGGATAGATCCAGCCGCATTCGTCGCAGATGCTGCGCACCAGCATGCCGCCGAAGTCGTGCCGTGCAGGCTGTGCAGCCGCACGCCCGGATGGCGCTTCTTGATCTCGGCGATCACGCCCTGAAAGCCCTTGGTGTTGTAGGTCTCGCGGTAGAAGGCGACCTCGACCCTGTCGCCCAGGCCCGCTTCGGCGACGGCCAGCTCGATCAGCGCCTTGCGCGTCTCGGGCGGCAGGAACTGCCTGCCGGTCGGGAAGTAGTCGACGTTGACGATCGGCCTTGTCGGTGTTCTCGTAGATCTGGAAGCCGTCCTCCAGCCGCGCCGACCCGGATCTCGCCCTTGCGGAACGCGTCGGCATGCAGCCGCGGGATGAGCGTGGGATGGATGATGACTCTTGTCGAGGCCGCGCTCCTCGATCGCGCGCCGCACGATCGGCGAGATGGGTGTTGTGGAACGGATTGAAGGTGCCGAAGTAGCAGTGCCGATGCCGCCCTTGGGCGCCACCACGCGAGCGGATGTCCGACAGCAGGCCGATGCCGAAGAACAGCGACGCCGAGCACGAAGCCCATGACCAGGAAGGCCTCGCGCGCGCCCGGCATGCCGGCGGTGCCGAAGCGCCGCCAGGACGATGTTGACACGAGACGCCGACCAGCGTGTTGCGGTTTGCATCGCCGATGCCGCGCGCGACGAGGTAGACGCCGAGATACTGGGTGCCCTGCGAGGCGAGCGTCGTCACGAGCGCCGCGCGATGCGAAGCCGCCCACCGACGCGATGCCGTCGCGGTTGAAGCGCACCTCCCCACAGCACATGATCCAGAACACCGCCAGGTTGAACGCCAGTACTGCGGGATGAACCGTCCGAGCCTGCCGGCCGTCACGAAGCCGAACTGGTTGTTGGCCCACAGTTCGGCTTTGTTGCTGAGCTTGGCGTAGCTCGGCAGGAAACACCCCGACGAACACTGACACGCCGATCAGCGCCGGGTTAGCCCAACTGCCGTGCGCGTACGCATAGCTCAAGTATGTAAGCAGCGCCGACAAACGCCGCCATGCGCGTCGACGGACTGCGCACGTAGCGGCCGAACCTGTCGGTCAGGTCCGACAGCGTCGTCGTTTTCCTGTCCGAGCCGATGGCGGCCACAGAAGCACCTAGCCCCCGTTACGAAGCGTCAATCGGGCACAACCACTACGGATTGATTGACAAACGAATACGAGGACTAGATAAGCAGCTTGATCTCAATCTACGCGGTTGGTGAAAAAAACCGTCTAATGCCCTACAAACGAGACAGAAAACGACATTTCACCGATAATGGTGTAAGATAAACCACGAGGCCCCTTTCAAGTAAACTTTAGGCCGACAACCTTATTGTATCGATTGTTACGATGGTCACGACTCACCCCGCAAGAGCAAAGTCCCGAACATTCTCGGCGACTGGGACGACGTGCGTTTTTTCCTCGCCGTTGCAAAAACCGGCAGCTTCAGCGCCGCTGCCACGCAGCTGAACACCAAGCAGACGACGGTCGGCCGGCGCATCCAGGCGCTCGAGCGCCGGCTGGGCGCCAAGCTGTTCGACCGCCATCGCCACGGCATGGAAGTGACGCCGGCCGCCCGCGGCGTGCTCGTGCAGGCCGAATCGATGATGTCCAACGCCACCTCGATCGAGCGCCATCTGGCCGGCCTCGACCGCGAGATGGCCGGCGTCGTGCGCGTGGCCGCGACCGAAGGCATCGCCGCGCACGTGGCTGGTGCCGCGGCTCGACCAGCTGCGCCGGCACTCATCCCGACATCATCGTGCAGGTGATCGCCGGCGACCAGGTGCTCGACCTCGCCACGCGCCAGGCCGACCTCGCCATCCGCTTCTTCCGGCCGACCTCCAACCAGCTCGTCGCCGCCGCGCGTCGGCCAGTTCAACATGCTCGATCTTCGCCGCGCCCGCCTACATCGAGCAGCTACGGCCTGCCGCAGCAGCTGCGACGACCTGCGCGAGCACCACATCGTCGACCACACCACGCTGCACAGCCTGCCGGCGATGAAGCCGTGGAGCGAGAGTCGTCGAGCGCAGCACCGGCGGTCGTGCTGCGCACCAACTCGTCCTACGCCGCCGATGCGAGGCGGTGCAGGGTCGGCTACGGCATCTCGGTGTTCCCCGACTACGTCACCAAGTCGTCGAACCTCGATCGCCGCGCCGATCGACCTCAAGATCGTCGCGCGACATCTGGCTGGTGAGCCACGAGGAGACCAACAAGGGCGCGCCGCATCCGCACCGTGATCGACTACGTCGCGCGAGCAGTTCCGCCAGGACGAGCGCGAGTGGTTCCCGCCTCGCCGCAACGCGCCAGCGCGCGGTCGCAGTCGCTGCTCTAAAGCGCCGCCTTCAGCCGCTCTGTAGATCGCCTCGATCTCGGCCTTGTCGCCGGGCCTGGGCTCCCAGTTGAGCACCAGCGCCGTCGCTCGGCTGCGGCGCGGCATGACGTGGATGTGCAGGTGCGGCACGCTCTGGCCCGCGCCCGGCGCCGTTGGCCTGCAGCAGGTTCACGCCGACCGGCTTCAGTTCCGTCATCACCGCCTTGGCGACCCGCTGCGCGGTCCTCGCCACGGCGGCCAGCACCTCGGGCGGAATGACGTCGACGGTCGGCCAGTGGCCCTTGGCGACGGCCAGCGCATGGCCGGGATTGACCGGATTGATGTCCATGAAGGCGATGGTCGTCTCGTCCTCGAGGAGCTTGAAGCACGGGATCTGCCCGGCGACGATCTTGCAGAAGATGCAGCTGGTGTCGGTCGGATGGCTCATCGCGTCTTCTCCAGGGCCTCGGCCCAGCTCGCGCAGCCGCTCGAACGGCTGGCGCGCCGGCGGCCAGCGCGAGATCGAAGCCGAGACGGCCCAGCCTGGCAATGCCCTCGCGGCCGAAACGCTCGCGCAGCGACTGCGGCGATCCAGCCCTCGCTCTGGCGGTGGCGGGCGACGGCGAGCCGGCCGTCGGCCGCGCAGGTGCGCGCGGTGCGCCTCGAGCGCCGCCATCAACCCGTCCATGCCCGCGCCGCTGCGCGACGAGACGGCCAGCGCCCTGAGCGGCCAGTCGCCGTCGCCGCCGTGGCGAGCGACAGCGCGCCCGCCACGTCGGCGCGCGCGCGTTCGGCCGGCGCCGCCGAGATCGGCCTTGGTGACGACGATCAGGTGCGGGATCTCGACGATGCCCGCCTTCATGAACTGCAGCGGATCGCCCGAGCCGGGCTGCACGCAGAACACCACGGTGTCGGCGACGCCCGCCACGTCGGTCTCCGACTGGCCGACGCCCACGGTCTCGATCAGCACGCGGTCGAACAGGGCGCGCATCACCACCATGGCGGCCAGCGTCTGGTCGGCCAGGCCGCCCAGCCGGTCGCGCGCCGCCATGGAGCGCACGAAGCTGCCCTCGTCGGCGCGATCGTGGACGATGCGCACGCGGTCGCCCAGCAGCGCGCCGCCGCTCGCCTTCGAGGAAGGATCGACGGCGATCACGCCGACGCGTCTGGCCGGCCTTGCGCCAGGCCGCGACCAGGGCGGCGCACAGCGAGGACTTGCCGACGCCCGGCGGGCCGGTGATCGCCGACGACATGGGCGCTGCGGCGCGCGCCACGCCGCGTCGAGCAGCGCCTGCGGCCGCCGCGCCGTCGGGATCGCGCTCCAGTCCGGCGAGCGCCGCGCCAGCGCCAGCCGCCCGCTTGCCGCCCTGGCCGGAGCGCCTGCAAGCGTCATTCCGTCTTGAGCGGGCCGCCCAGGGCCGCCTGCGCCGCGGCGAGCCGCGCGATCGGCACGCGGTAGGGCGAGCACGAGACGTAGTCGAGCCCGACCTTGTGGCAGAAGAGCGACCGAGGCCGGATCGCCGCCATGCTCGCCGCAGATGCCGAGCTTGAGGTCGGTGCGCGCCTTGCGGCCGCGCTCGCAGGCGATCTCGATCAGCTCGCCCACGCCCTCGATGTCGAGCGAGGCGAAGGGATCGTGCTCGAGGATGCCGCGCTGCTGGTACTTCTCGAGGAACGACGCCGAATCGTCGCGGCTGAGGCCAAACGTCGTCTGCGTGAGATCGTTGGTGCCGAAGCTGAAGAACTCGGCCGACTCGGCGATGTCGCCGGCGCGCAGCGCCGCGCGCGGCAGCTCGATCATGGTGCCGACCAGGTATTCGAGCTTCTGCGCCCGACAGCTGGCTCACCTCGGCCGCGACCTGGTCGATCACCACCTTCATGAGGTCGAGCTCGCTGCCGGGTCGGCGACCAGCGGGATCATGATCTCGGGGATCACGGTCTTGCCGGCCTTCTTCTGGACCTCGACCACGGCCTCGAAGATGGCGCGCGCCTGCATCTCGTAGATCTCCGGGTAGGAGATGCCGAGCCGCACGCCGCGATGGCCGAGCATCGGGTTGAACTCGTGCAGCTTGTGGGCGCGCGCCTCGATCTCGGCCAGGTCGACGCCGAGGTCGCTGGCCACGCCGCTCCATCTCGGCGTGGGTCTTGGGCAGGAACTCGTGCAGCGGCGGATCGAGCAGGCGGATGGTGACCGGCAGGCCCGCCATGATCTCGAACAGCTCGACGAAGTCCTGCGCGCTGCATCGGCTGGATCTTGGCGAGCGCCGCGCGCCGGCTCTTCTCGTCGTCGGCCAGGATCATCTCGCGCACGGCGACGATGCGGTCGCCCTCGAAGAACATGTGCTCGGTGCGGCAGAGGCCGATGCCCTCGGCGCCGAACTTGCGCGCCTGGCGCGCATCGGCCGGCGTCTCGGCGTTGGCGCGCACGCCCAGCGTGCGGAACTCGTCGGCCCAGCCCATCAGCTCGGCGAAATCGCCGGACAGCTCGGGCTGCACCGTCGGCACGACGCCCAGCATGATCTCGCCGGTGCTGCCGTCGATGGTGATGATCTCGCCCGCCTTGCACCACGCGTGCCGCGCACCGTGAGCGTGCCGGCGTTGCCGTCGATGCGCACGTCGCCGGCGCCCGCGACGCAGGGCTTGCCCATGCCGCGCGCCACCACGGCGGCGTGGCTGGTCATGCCGCCGGTCGAGGTCAGGATGCCCTCGGCGGCGTGCATGCCGTGGATGTCCTCGGGGCTGGTCTCGCGGCGCACCAGGATCACCTTCTCGCCGGCGCGCGCCTGCTTCTCGGCCTCGTCGGCCGATGAACACGACCTTGCCCGACGCCGCGCCGGGCGAGGCCGGCAGGCCCTTGGCGATCACCTTGCGCTCGGCCTTGGGATCGAGCGTCGGGATGCAGCAGCTGGTCGAGCGAGGCCGGCACGATGCGCGCCACCGCCTCCTTCTTGTCGATCAGCCCCTCGCGCACCATGTCGACGGCGATCTTGAGCGCGGCCTTGGCGGTGCGCTTGCCGTTGCGCGTCTGCAGCATGTAGAGCTTGCCGCGCTGCACGGTGAACTCGATGTCCTGCATGTCGCGGTAGTGCGTCTCGAGCCGCGCGCGCACGCCGTCGAGCTGCTTGAACACCTCGGGCATCGCCTCTTCCATCGCCGGCGCGTCGGACTTCTGCGCCTCCTTGCCCTGCACGGTGAGGTGCTGCGGCGTGCGGATGCCGGCCACCACGTCCTCGCCCTGGGCGTTCACCAGGTACTCGCCGTAGAACAGGTTGGCGCCGGTCGAGGGATCGCGCGTGAAGGCGACGCCGGTGGCGCAAGTCCTCGCCCATGTTGCCGAACACCATGGCCTGCACGTTGACCGCGGTGCCCCAGCTCTCGGGGATGCTGATGCAGGCGGCGGTAGGTGATGGCGCGCTGGTTCATCCACGAGCCGAACACCGCGCCGATCGCGCCCCACAGCTGCTCGCGCGGCTCCTGCGGGAACGGCTTGCCGGTGCGCTTCTCGACGATCTTCTTGTACTCGGCCACCACGGCGCGCCAGTCGTCGGCCTTGAGCTCGGTGTCCATGGTGGACGCCGAGATCCTCCTTCTTGCAGCTCCAGCGCCTCCTCGAAATAGTGGTGCCCGACATCGAGCACGACGTTGGAGTACATCTGGATGAAGCGGCGGTAGCTGTCCCAGGCGAAGCGCTCGTCGCCCGACGACTTGCCGAGGCCCAGCACCGTGCGGTCGTTGAGGCCGAGATTGAGGACGGTGTCCATCATGCCGGGCATCGAGGCGCGCGCGCCGGAGCGCACCGAGACCAGCAGCGGATTGTTGGCGTCGCCGAAGCTGAGCGCCGACGATCTTCTCGACCGACGGCCAGCGCCTTGTCGACCTCGTCCTTCAGTTCGGGCGGATAGGCGTTGTTGTTGGCGTAGTACCAGGTGCAGACCTCGGTGGTGATGGTGAAGCCCGGCGGCACCGGCAGGCCGAGGCTCGACATCTCCGCCAGGTTGGCGCCCTTGCCGCCCAGCAGGTTGCGCATCTCGGCCCGGCCCTCGGCCTTGCCATCGCCGAAACTGTAGACCCACTTGGCCATTTCAGCCCTCGATCCTCGAAAAATCCGCCACCGAATCCATGGTGGCGCGTATCTGGTTGAGCAATTTCAGCCTGTTCAGGCGCAATTCCGGCCTGATCGGTGACGTTGACTGTGACCTTTTCGAAGAAAGAGTCGATCGGCGCGCGCAGGCCGGCGAAGGCCTTCATCGCGCCGGCGAAATCCTCGCGCCTTGAGCGCCGGCTCGACGCGCGCGCTCGACGTCGGCCAAGGCGGAAGCAACGGCTTTCTCCTCGGCTTGTTCCAGCAGTGCGACATCGGGCGCACCGGCGATCTTCGCGGCGAGCGTCTTGTCCTTCTTCTCCTCGGCCCGAACGATGTTGGCGGCGCGGCCGTAGGCGGTGAGCAGGTTCTTGCCGGCTTCGGTGCCGAGGAACGATTGCAGCGCCTCGACGCGCGCCAGCAGGCGCACGAGATCGTCCTCGTCGCCCAGCGCGAAGACGGCATCGACCACGTCGTGGCGCACGCCCTTCTCGCGCATCTGGACCTTCAGGCGCTCGGCGAAGAACGCCATCAGGTCGTCGGCCTTGAAGAACTGCCTGAGCGGCAGGCGGATCTTGTTCTCGACCACGATGCGGATGACGCCGAGCGCGGCACGACGCAGCGCGAAGGGATCGCGCGAGCCGGTCGGCTTCTCGCCGATCGACCAGAAAGCTCATCAGCGCATCGAGCTTGTCGGCCAGCGCCACGGCGATCGACACCGGCGCCGACGGGCAGCGGTCGTTGGGCCCGGCCGGCGCATAGTGATCGCCGATGGCGTCGGCCACCGCGGCCGGCAGCTTCTCGCCGAGCGCATAGTAGCGGCCCATGATGCCCTGCAGCTCGGGGAACTCGCCCACCATGCCGCTCACCAGGTCGGCCTTGCAGAGTCGCGCCGCCTGCATCGACCTGCGCGGCGTCGGCGCCGGGCACGAAGCTCGGCGATCTCGTCGGCGAGGCTCGGCGATGCGCTCGACCCGCTCGGCCTGGGTGCCGAGCTTGGCGTGGAAGACGATGTCCTTCAGCGCCGGCAGCCGCTCTTCCAGGCGCACCTTGCGGTCCTGGTCCCAGAAGAACTTGGCGTCGGCAGAGCCGCGCGCGCAGCACGCGCTCGTTGCCGTCGACGATCGCCTTGCCGCCGTCGCGCGCCACGTTGTTGGCGACGACGACGAAGCGGTTGGCGAGCTGCGCCGTCGCTTCGTGGTCGTCGCGAAATAGCGCTGATGCGTCTTCATCGAGACGATCAGCACCTCGGGCGGCACGTCCATGAACTGCGCGTCGATCGTGCCGAGCAGCGGCACCGGCCATTCGACCAGGCCGGCCACCTCGTCGAGCAGGCCGTCGTCGTACTTGCAGCGAGACCTGCGCCTCGGCGCAGAGCTTCTCCGCGCCCGCCGAGCATGATCTTCTTGCGCTCGGCCGGATCGAGCGACGCACGTGCGCCGCCTCGAGCTTGGCCGCGTAGTCGGCGAAGCCCGACACCTTGATCTCGCCCTTGCTCAGGAAGCGATGGCCGCGCGTGGTGTCGCCGAACCTGATCGGCGCCATCGCGCCGCCGGCGCCGACCTCGCCCGCCAGCACCTTGCCGTCGAACAGCGCGACGATGGACTGCAGCGGCCGCACCCAGAGCACGCGTGCCGCTGCCCCACTTCATCGACTTGGGCCACGGCAGCGCCTTCATCGCCGCGTCGATGATGCCCGGCAGCACGTCGGCGGTCGGGCCGCCCTTCTTGCCTGATGACGGCGAACCAGAACTCGCCCTTGCCGGTGTCGCGCTTCTCCGCCTGGTCGAGCGAGGCGAGGCCCGCGCCCTTCAGGAAGCCCTGCACCGCCTGGTCGGGCGCGCCGACGCGCGGGCCGCGCCTCTCCTCGCTGACATCGGCGCGCGCCGTCGGCAGGCCGTCGACCACCAGCGCCAGCCGGCGCGGCGTCGCGAAGGCGCGCGCGTCGGTGAAGTCGAGCCCGGCCGCCTTCAGCCCGTCGCCGACCAGGCGCTTGAGATCCTCGGCCGCGCGCGCCTGCATGCGCGCCGGAATCTCTTCGCTCAGAAGTTCGAGAAGCAGCTCGGCCATGCTACGCCAGCCTTCGCCGTCTGCGTCGCGAGCCACGCCTCGCAGCACGCCTTGGCGAGGTCGCGCACGCGCAGGATGTAGCTCTGCCGCTCGGTGACGCTGATCACGCCGCGCGCGTCCAGCAGGTTGAAGCAGTGGCTAGGCCTTTATGCACTGCTCGTAGGCCGGCAGCGGCAGCTTGCTGCTCGATCAGCCGCGCGCATTCCTTCTCGGCGTCGGCGAAGTGGCGGAACAGCATGTCGGTGTCGGCGATGCTCGAAATTGTAGGCCGACTGCTCCTGCTCGTTCTGCAGGAAGACGTCGCCGTAGGTCAGCGGCACCTCGGAGTCGGCGCGGTTGAACGGCAGGTCGTAGATCGACTTCTTGTCGAACAGGTACATGGCGAGCCGCTCGAGCCCGTAGGTGATCTCGCCCGACACCAGGTCGACCTCGATGCCGCCGACCTGCTGGAAATAGGTGAACTGGCTGACCTCCATGCCGTCGCACCAGACTTCCCAGCCGAGGCCCCAGGCGCCGAGCGTCGGGCTCTCCCAGTCGTCCTCGACGAAGCGGATGTCGTGCAGCGACGGTGTCGATGCCGATCGCCTCGAGCGAGCCGAGATAGCGCTCCGAGGATGTCGGCGGGCGACGGCTTCAGGATCGCCTGGAACTGGTAGTAGTGCTGCAGCCGGCATGGGGTTCTCGCCGTAGCGGCCGTCCGTCGGCCGGCGCGACGGCTGCACGTAGGCGGCGCTACCAGGGCTTCGGGCCCGAGCGCGCGCAAGGTCGTGGCGGGGTGGAAGGTGCCGGCGCCCATTTCCATGTCGATAGGGCTGCAGGATCACGCAGCCCTCGCCGTGCCCAATAGTCCTGCAGGGTGAGGATAAGTTCCTGGAAGCACGTCGGTTTGACGCGTGCGGAGGGTTCGGACACCGGTATTCCCCGAAGCTCAGAAGGCCTTGTATTTCCGCGACTTAAGGCCGTTTTTGCGGTGCGGCAAAATAGGTGACCGCACCCCGGTCAAGCGCCCGGTCGCAACGCGGCGGCTGTGCGCTGTCGGACCGCGTGCCGAGCCGCTACCCCGACAGCGCCGGCGACGGCGTTGCCGAAACATCGTCCGCATCGGCATCCGAGGGGTTTCCGCACTTTCCGCTACCCCTTTGGCCGGCGAGCGGCCGGCAGATCGTTTCCAGCGCCGACGTCTTGCCGTGAGTGTCCATGGGCATGTGCCGATCCTTTCCTGGAACAAGGTCGGCAGTCATAAACCACAACATTGCTCAGGAACGTCCAGGCGAGAGAGTCAGGGTTGCTGCAGTTCCGGATGACAGGAGCGCAGCGGCGTCCCTGCCGCCGTTATCCCCGCAGGCGGCCGCAGTGGCCGCATTTCTCCGCACCGGCCGAAATATAGGCGCCGCAGCCGGCGCACTGGACGGTGTCCTCGATCACGACCTTGCGGGCGCTCGACCTGGGCGTCGGCCGACGGACGGGGCGCGGCGGGCGGTGCTGGCGGCGGTGGCGCGGACCGTGCAGGTTCCTCCGGCTTGCCGACGAACCGGTCGTACAGGCCTTTCCAGCGGGCGAAGGTTTTCCACACCGCATAGACGGCGACGCCGAACAGGATGATTTTGAGCAGAAACCCCATGCGCCCGGTTGTGCGGACCGCGCGGCGCCGGGTCAAGCCGCCTCGCGTCAGGCGTCCACGCCCGCTATAGGATCGCCCATGAATGGAAGTGACGAGAAGCGCCGCTCGACCTGTTCGTGGTCGGCGGCGGGATCAATGGCGCGGGCATCGCCTGCGACGCGGTGGGGCGGGCGCTCAAGGTCGGGCTCTGCGAAATGAACGATTTCGCCAGCGCCACCTCGTCGGCCTCGACCAAGCTGATCCATGGCGGGCTGCGCTATCTCGAGCACTACGAGTTCCGCCTGGTGCGCGAGGCGCTGCAGGAGCGCGAGGTGCTGCTGCGCCAAGGCGCCGCATCTCAGCCGGCCGCTGCGCTTCGTGCTGCCGCACGAGCCGCATCTGCAGGCCGCGCTGGATGCTGCGGCTCGGCCTCTTCCTCTACGACCATCTCGACTGGCACATGACCCTGCCCAAGTCGATCGCCGTCGACCTGCCGCAGTCCAAGTTCGGCGTCGGCCTGAAGCCGTCGTTCAAGAAGGGCTTCGTCTATTCCGACGCCTGGGTCGACGATGCGCGCCTGGTGATCGCCAACGTGAAGTCGGCGCGCCAGATGGGCGCCCGCATCTTCGCCCGCCACCGCTGCGTCTCGGCGCGGCGCAGCGACGACGGCAAGCTGTGGAACATCGAACTGGCCGGCCCCGACGGCGCCAGCGTGCAGCTCAAGGCGCGCGGCCTGGTCAACGCCACCGGCCCCTGGGTGAAGCGCTTCCTCGACGAGCAGACCCACATCAAGACGGCCAAGCGCGTGCGGCTGATCAAGGGCAGCCACATCATCGTGCCGCGCCTGCACGAGGGCGACCACGCCTTCATCCTGCAGAACAGCGACCACCGCATCGTCTTCATCATCCCCTACGAGCGCGATTTCTCGCTGATCGGCACCACCGACATCCCGGTCGAGGCGAGCGAGACGCCGGTCTGCACGCCCGAGGAGATCGCCTATCTCTGCGAGATCGCCAGCCACTACATGGTGAAGCCGGTGACGCCGGCCGACGTGGTGTGGACCTATTCCGGCGTGCGCCCGCTGTTCGACGACGGCGACGACAATCCCTCGGCGGTGACGCGCGACTACCATCTCGAGGTCGACGGCGCCCGGACATCGGCGCGGCGTCGCGCCGCTGCTGTCGGTGTTCGGCGGCAAGATCACGACCTACCGGCGGCTGGCCGAGCATGCGCTGACGGATCTCGCGCCGCTACTATCCGCACATGGGCGTGCCATGGACCGCCGACCGCGGCGCTGGCCGACGGCGAGCTGGCCGACGCGCCGACCTTCGAGGAGGCGTTCGACCGCTATCGTCGACAGCGCCGCCTCGGTGAAGCCCGGCCTGCCCAAGGAGCTCGTGCGCGTGCTCGGCGCGCCGGCACGGCTCGGGCCTCGACGACCTGCTGGAGGGCGTCAAGACGGTGGCCGATCTCGGCCAGCCATTTCGGCGGCCATCTCTACGAGGCCGAGGTCCGCTACCTGATGCGCGACGAATGGGCCGTCGAGGCCGAGGACGTGCTGTGGCGGCGGACCAAGGAAGGCCTGCACATGACCGCGGCCGAGCGCGGCGTTTCGCCCGATGGATGACCGAGCTGCGGCCCAACTTTACATAACCAGCACGGGCCTATCGGCCACGATGCGGGTTCAATGAACCGGCCAGCCTTCGACCTCGCCGAGTAGTGTGATCAAAGCTACAGAAGCGGCAGCCTGGATCCCGTTAAGAGACGGGAATGATCGACGTGGTCTTCTCGGTGATGGCCATCGCATTCGTGATTGTGGCGACACTGGCTGCTGTCGCCTCCACGAGCACCTCGCCGCCGGTCAAGAGACATAGCCGACAAGGTGGTCAATGGAAGCTTTGTCGCCGCCCTCGTCTCGGCAGGGCTGACCGCCTGGTTCTTCTTTTGGCCGCCGGCGTAGAATGGCGTGCGCCTTCAGGCGGGAATACTGGCGCAAACTGGCTAGGCCCGTGTGGGCATATTCGGCCATCTGCGTAGTCTCGGCCAGTGTGAGTGGTGAAGGGAGCGATTCGGCGCGACGCTGTTCAGGCGCAGCAACGACGTCGAGTCTCAGCATCAGTCGGGTTCGACCCAAGGGTATCAGCCAGACACGGCTATCCATACGGGCATCTATCGTGCCGGGGATGGACGCGAGATCGTTGCCGGGCCCAACAAGCCATTCCCGCCAGAGCAGCACCAATTCACGCCAGCCAAGCCATCATCTACCCAGCCAGAGTTGCCCCCGCTCAAGCTTTAAGGTTGTAAATCTGAATCGACTTTGCTCGCTGTTCCCGTTTCTTTCTTAGCCCAGCCGAAGCACGTGATAATCAATCTGGCGCTCTACGAATTGCTTTCAACATTAGCAGGACCAGAGCGTCACGTTCTTTTCGTTGACGAATATCTCGCGGAAGTCAGCCCCTAGACTGCTGCTTCTGAGTTGATCTTCTAATCGCCTGATTACACGGGCCCAGAGTGCTTTCCAGGCAATGTGCGAAGGAATTTCTGGTCGAGACAAGGATAAGTGTGCAAGACCTGCGACCGAGCTATCAAACCATCCGCGTTCTCTATTTCTCTAAGGGCGATTTAGCATGTAGCTTTGCTGAAGGCACCGCTCACCGGAGCGCCAGTGCCGTGAATGGATTGTTCCTGCGCCTCTGTCGCCTTCGCCGTACAGCGTGAACTTGGGAATGTCGCTCATCTGCTAATACCATAGCTCAAAGTTTACGATGAAGATTAGTGCCAAAAGGATCGACGGGCACGGCGTCTCGGGGAAGATCGCAACAACTGTATTGACTGGGGATCAATAAGCTGAAGGATCTTGTTCTTTGGAGCTCGCCACCCGCTCTGTTCCGATATCGGCAGCCTTCGGTTCCAACGCCGGTATCGAACTCCGGCTTTCGATTGATGAACTAGTGCAAACTCACCAACTTAGCTCAGGCGCGTGGAGGCTCAATCCAGGATCGGAGGCGGCGTGGTGACTTTGTGTTTCCCTATCTGCGATTAGGACCTTTACCCTGTCAGAGTGGCCCGCTGAAGGTTCCTCAGAGGCCAGTAATCCCACCGATTTTCCCGGACTATCTCGTCCACCGACCATTGGTGATCTTCTCAACATAGGCAAAAGCTGGGCTACCGCAACATAAAATAAAACTGACATCATCGATTGTCTCCATCTATGAAGTCAGCACTCAACGTGTCAGGATACTGAACCCCACGCGGTGCAGCGTTCGTCTTCGGCGGGGTCGGTGGGAACTGAACAATATTCGATTCAGTTCTTGATCGGCGGTCGGTGCCGAACATCGCGAACGTTGTGGTTTCTTTGGCCGTAACCTGCCGGGGTCACCAGGCGGCAACTTCTCCGCCTGGATAGCCACGCGCCGATCGATCGTTTCTTTGCACCGCCAGCTTTCCCGTTCTGTGACCGTCCCATCTTGCATGGACTTTTGAACTTGCAGTGAGCGGCTGACTGAGTTTCGATGCTGTCAGGCACGCATGACGTAGCAGTGAAGTACAACGACCATTACCACGGGTGATCGATGATCTGCTTGCCGTCGGCGTCGATCGTTAATGTGGCAGAGGTTGCGTACTGGCTCGGTGTGCAGCCGGAGCCCGCGCTCTAGATGAAAATCTACAGCTGTTCCCCGCCTCGACTGCCCAGCGCGGTGGAAATATCAAACAAGGCGGGCGCGTATGTGATCGGGAGGGGAGTGATCTCCGTCTGAATGTGTCCTGCAGAGATGCTACCGCAACCGGCGATACTCCATGGGCTTTGGCTGTGCATTCGCAAACTCGTACACGTCACCACTCGTGCAGTGATGGATGCGATCAAAGTATCAGCTCCTCTTTGCCTTCGGCTCTATGTCGCTGACACGAACCCGGACAATCACTTCCGATAACTTGCCTCAAATCCCGAAATTCACCATCGTCTTTAGGTGGCTAATGTCGTGTCGATCCTGAGCGGATGGCAATCCAAAAGCATGAGACATCGCCTTCCATCCAGCCTGGTACGATCTGAAGCCTTTTAGTGCACCGAAGGCAACCACGATCCACCAGTTCCGATCAACTGCTTCATCAGTGGCTCCCCGACCAGCTCTTAACTTTGAGGTCAAGATGATTGCAGCATTCGACGGCATCCGCAGGCGCGCTAAACCTGTTGCCTCGAACCTTCGTCATTCGACTATTTCGCCATTCATCGTCGAGCGTTCATTGCCACGACGTTTCTCCATCAAGAAAGCCGCCCGTTACGATGACCTGCCTGAGAAAAGCCAGGTTAAAGGCTGTCCGCTGATGTTCAAAGCCAACTCACTGACGCTACTCAGCAGTGGCCTCAGGACTCTAATCTTTACATCTGCTTAACACCGTGGCGGGCGCGTTCCGCCCGCATCCGGCCGTGTATCACTCGGAGCAGCCCATGCCATTTCGGTGAGGTATTCGATGTCCGTCCGCCCTCTGATTTTCACCATACCGGCCACCGCCGTCTTCTCCCTCGTGGCGGCCGCCGGTCTTGCCTGGATGAGCCGCCGCAGCGGCGCCTCGATGGCGGCCCCGACGACCGCCTGGAGCTGGCCCAGGCGACCCCGCCGGCCACCCCGCCCCCGGCGGCCGGCGGGACAGGATCGCCGCGACCGTGCGGCCGTCAATCCCAAGACCTTCTGCCTCGACCAGATCGCCCGCCGCGCCGGCAGCCGCACCTACCTCAAGGTCCGGCTCGACCTGAAGCCCGAGCAGATGACGGCCTGGAACGCCTTCGCCAAGGCGTCCGACGATGCCGACGTCGAGGACACGGCCCGCTGCAACGCGCTGCCGACCGAGATGAAGGAGCGGCCGAACTACGTCGATCGCCTGACCATGGAAGAGAACATGATGAAGGCGCGGGTCGAGCGCATCGAGGCGGTCAAGCCGACCTTGCTGGCCTTCTACAACGCACCGCTGTCGCCGGAACAGAAGGTCGTGAGCAACCGCAGC
>ERZ1370068.9946-contig-8687_pt1 | contig 20477 bp, 26 predicted proteins | sample MGYA00561227_ERZ1370068 | MGnify/ENA primary metagenome ERZ1370068 (study PRJEB38410, sample SAMEA6850437) | metagenome | study: Metagenomic assessment of the ecological functions of the soil: analysis of the soil microbiota associated with the... | reverse complement strand
ATGTGCTGTTTCAGTTACGTATTTGCTCGGCTTATAGCGTGTTGCGTCCATCAGCCAATAGAAGTCGAGGGTGGGCAGGAAGCCGTGCTCGCGATCCGGGATCACGCGGCAGTGCGTATCGAGCTTCGTATAGACGACGGTGATATTCTCGGGATGGTGACTCTTTTCGACGAGGAAGAGCGGGTAGTGTTCTCCGACGTCACCGACATTGGTGACCGCCTGGCCCGTCATCGACGGACGGGCGAGAGCGTTGTTCACAGATACTATTTGAATCAGCATACAAGCTGCGATAAAGAGTCTCATGGAAACATTCCCCCAGTCTGCACAGCGCTACGGCCCGGTAGCCGGCCAGCCTGGGCGGCCAGACGCATGGCGAGCGTGGTTTCGATGCCCTCAGCAACAGCAAGCGTCTCTCCCGCCAGGGTACAGGCGAACGAGCTCCCGCGGCGGGGTGAGCTATGCGAGCGGGTTAATCTTTCCACAGCTTCCGCCACCATTTTTGCCGGATCTGCCGTGGCGCCATTGCTCAGGCATTTTTTCCGGATGTCCTCAACATGCCAGCCAGTCAACGCCGCGAGCGTCCGCGCCTCCTGTTCCCAGCGCTGTGGGAGATTGGTACGGTATTCCTCTGCCTCGCGACACGTCTCTGTCCCCTGCCAGGGGTGACGCAGGACGTAGCGGCCCTGGAAGTTGGTGCGGTCAGCGGTCTCCTGGAACGTCAAATCCTCGGGGAAATGGGCCGCGTCATAACGCACGTGTAAACGGGTGAGAAACACGTCCTGCGCTGGCGCTGGGAGGACGCCCATGGGCCACGTGGGGAGAGGTGGTCCTGAGGTCGGGAGCCAGAAGACCCCGAGCTGGCGCAATTCGTCAGCGGACAGAGGGTTAGCGGCGCAGGGATCACACCAGCCCATATCCCAGGCATACTCTACAAACACCGCACGCATATCCTCCTTCTGGACCTGTTGGTCAAACATGGCGCGGTAGAAGTCCCCGAACTCACCTTTGACGAACACCGGCAGGTCCATACCAGTCGGGAGCTTTGTGGTACGATAGTTGGTGGTTTCGACGCGGCCCTTGCGGGTCAACGTGAATACGTACAGTTCTTGTGGCCCGTCGGCATTGACGGTGCCAAGTCGGATGGGGAGCATGAACTTGGGTGACTCAAAGAAGCGATCTGGAGCGGACGCAAATGCGAGAACCCGAGCCTGGTCTGCTCCTTCAGGTTCACCTTGGCGACGAAAAGCCGTACCCCCTGCTTGATGTAGCTCCCGAGGACACGCGCAGCACCGGCAGGGATGCGGTAGCCATTCTCGGTCAGCCAGGTCTCTAACCCGGTGCTCTCTTCGGCAGACAAAATGACGATGTCATATTCGCCAACGGTATAACGCGCTTCCACCGTCACCCCGAGGCTTTTCTCTGCTGCTGAGGGCTGGCTGCTTGAGCTGGAGCACGGCCTGCCACCGCCATGGGTGCAGGCAGCGGGCGCGGGCGGCAGGGATTCTCGTCAAAGATACTCCACCAGACGCGGTGCCGAATAGGCGTCGAGGTGATCCAGCAGCGCTACGCTCTCCGACGTGAATCTGGTGCGCGTTCAGAAATGTCGGTACAGGGACGACCAGCGCAAACTCCTGCGGATCGCCACGGTAGTCGTTGGCCATGGTCGTGACGGTCTTGCCCGCTCGTGGCGCACCAAGCCACCTTCGACGCCTTATTGAACAGTTGTGTATCGGCTTTGGCGACATAGAAGCCACAGAAGCCTAGGCGCGACATGGAGATGGAGCACGCACGCTCAGGACCAAAGTGCGCGCCTATCAATGGGTATGACATTGACCAACCTCCTTTCTGCTGAAGCCCTCCTGCTGACCCGCGCCCTGGCTCTCTCCCAGGGGAGAGGGACTGTCTTGGTGTACGCGTGGAGCGTGGTGGGGCGACTCCCGCTTGCGACCAAACATAGCGCGAGCCGGGAGTAGCCAATCGAGGATTAGGACAGCCAGGGAGCAGCATCGCCAGCGACCATAAGAAGCAGATGCTCCGATACCAGGTGAACTGCAATACACCAGGTTCCCGAGTGCCACAAGCCCTGCAAACACGATGCGTCCAAGACGGGTGTCAGGCGTGTGTTTTCCGGGTCGAAATCATGAAAAAGGCGAACAGCACTAAGGCACCATTCTGCAACTGATGTAGAGGGGATGCTCTGAGGGATCACCGAGCCAGAGGGCACGGCCAAAGCGCAGAGGCGATACGTGAAAGCCGAGGAACGCGTAGGTGACATCGCTGCGCGCCGCCCGATACACCACAAGCCCACCGCAGCACGCCATGAAAAAGGCGAAAAACACATCTGCCCCCACTGCCCGGGCGACACCCACACCTGTCCGGTCCCCAGCATCATGGCGACAAGGCCGAAGTTGGTGGGTTAAAGATGTGCTTGCCACGCCAGCGCAGAACGAACTTGCTCACAATCGTGACTACAGCCGTGATCGCCGCGAAACTGAAACTTATGCTGCCGTCATTGCTGGAGCAGTTTTCGAGGCGAGCGACGGAGGTTACCGGATTGGAGGTGGCTCGTGCAAGCCCTCGAGTCGGAGCATCAAGCTATTGAAAAATCTGCAAAAATGAGCGCAGAAGCCGCGCTTCGGAGATCGCCGAGCTCTGCTGAGCAACTGCCTGATTCAGAACTGAAAACCGCGCTTAGCGCGAATTGCCTTTCAACATCGGCGCTAAGTGACTGCCTAGACGAGCATAAATGCTCGTTCGAGAATCAAAAGACCGAACACCAGAAGGGCGAAGATCAGCGCGTACTTGAATACCGCTGGAAGGCGAAGCGCAGGTACTTCCTGTCGCGGGTGAGCAGATACAGGACGATCCCGCCGGCGGTGACCAGCACGACCAGGATTCCGGCAATGCGCAGGGCGAGCATAGGTCCCGCCGATCAGATCGCTGCTTGACCCGCCGGTCAGCCCGCAGGCAGGGCGAACAGCCGGGACAGAGCGGCCGGGGCGTCCTCTTCGCGTTCAAAGGTCGCCCATTCCCAGGAGTCTTTGGCGGCGAGCGATCGCCCGCGCCAGCCGGTTGTTCAGGGCGTGGCCCGACTTGTGGGCCGAAAAGAGCCGATCAGCGGGTGCCCGATCAGGTAGAGGTCGCCGATCGCGTCGAGCAGCTTGTGCTTGACGAACTCGTCGCTGTAACGCAACCCCTCGGCGTTCAGCACGCGGTATTCGTCGACGACGATGGCGTTGTCCAGGCTGCCGCCGCGTGCGAGGCCGGAATCGCGCAGCGCCTCGACCTCCTGGATGAAACCGAAGGTGCGCGCCCGGGCGACTTCCTTGACGTAGGAGGTGTCGGCGAAGTCGACCTCGGCCGTCTGCGCCGAGTGCTCGATCGCGGGTGGTCGAACTCGATCGAGAACGAGAGCTTGAATCCCTCGAAGGGCTCGAAGCGCGCCCACTTGTCGCCGTCCTTCACTTCGATCGGACTCTTGATTCGCATGAAGCGCTTGGGCGCGGGCTGCTGCTCGATGCCGGCGGACTGAATCAGGAACACGAAGGGCGCGGCGCTCCCGTCCATGATCGGCACCTCGGACCCGGTGAGATCGACGTAGGCGTTGTCGATCCCGAGCCCGGCGAACGCCGACATGAGGTGCTCGACGGTGGCCACTTTGGCGCCGTTCGCCTCGAGGGCGCTGCACAGCCGCGTGTCGGTGACCTTGAACGCGTCGGCCGCGATATCGATCGGCGTGGGCAGGTCGATGCGCCGAAACACGATCCCCGTCGTCCGGCGCAGCCGGACGCAGGGTCATGGCCACTTTCTCGCCGGTGTGCAGGCCGACGCCGGTGGCGCGGATTACGGATTTGAGGGTGCGCTGCTTGAACACTTGATCGCCGGCGCTGCAGGAATCATCGCTCGCAGCCTGATTGAAAGCACTGGATTTTAGCATAGAACGCGGCCTCACCGGCCCGGAATTTCCGGCGAGGCGCGTACTTTGCACGGCAGCCTCTAGTGCGGCCGCTTGCGCAGGTACGCGGGCACGAACGCCACGGTGCGGATCAGCACCGGCGCGGGCGCGGGACGGCGCCGTCGCACCTGGACCGGAGCGTGCGCGACGACGGGCTTGCGCAGATAGCGGGGCATGCTGGGCCGTTTTGCTGTGCTCATGAAGTCTCCCTAGTCGGCTTGCTTGCGAAGAAATGCGGGGATGTCGTACTTGTCGACGCCGTTCGCCTGCAGCGCCTCGATCGTGGACGCGCGGTTCTTGCGGATCACCGCGGGCATCTCGTCGAGCACGCGGTAGTCGACGCCGCCCGCGACCGGCATGTTGTCGGTGCCGGTCTTCTGCACCAGCTTCGGCTTGGCCGCTCGCGCGACCTGCGGCTGGCCGAGGCCGGTCGCGATCACCGTGACGCGCAGCTCCTCGCCCATGGGATCGTCGTACACGCGCGCCGAAGATGATGGTCGCGTCGTCCGCGGCGAAACCGCGGATGGTGTTCATCACCTCCTTGGTCTCGCGCAGCTTGAGGCTCGACTTGTTGGCGGTGATGTTCACCACCACGCCCCGCGCGCCCGAGAGATTGACGCCCTCGAGCAGCGGGCACGCGACCGCCTGCTCCGCGGCGATGCGCGCGCGGTCCACGCCGGACGACGCGGCCGAGCCCATCATCGCCATCCCCTGCTCGGCCATCACGGTGCGCACGTCCTGGAAGTCGACGTTGATCAGGCCGGGCACGTTGATGATCTCGGAGATGCCCGCGACGGCGTTCTTCAGCACGCTGTCGGCCGCGGAGAACGCCTCCTCCATCGACACGTCGTCGCCCAGGACCTCCTCGAGCTTCTCGTTGAGGATCACGATGACCGAGTCGACGTGCTGCGACAGCTCCTCGATGCCGATCTCGGCGGCCTGCAGGCGGCGCGCGCCCTCGAACGAGAACGGCTTGGTGACGACCGCGACGGTGAGGATGCCCATGTCCTTGGCGACCTCCGCGACCACCGGGGCCGCGCCCGTGCCCGTGCCGCCGCCCATGCCGGCGGTGATGAACACCATGTGCGAGCCGTGCAGGGCGTCGGCGATCTGGTCGCGCGCCTCCATCGCGGCGCGAGCGCCCGCCTCGGGCTTGGCGCCCGCGCCCAGCCCCGTCGTCGCCGAGCTGGATCTGGTTCTTCGCCTGGGTGCGCGACAGCGCCTGCGCGTCGGTGTTGGCGGTGATGAACTCGACGCCGGCCACGCCGTTCCTGATCATGTGATCGACGGCGTTGCCTCCGGCGCCGCCGACACCGATCACCTTGATCACGGTGCCGCTTGTTGCGTTTTCGACGACTTCAAACATGCTTGACCTCCTTCCGGGTGAAGTGAAAAACACTGCCTGCAAACACGTTCAGAAATTGCGCTGAAACCATTCGCGCATCCTTCTTCCGACCTGTCTTGAGCGATCCGCCCTGCCGCGCGATGAGCCCGCGCTGCGTCTGCACCACGCCCTCGAGCAGCAAGCCCACCGCGGTGGCGTAGCGCGGGCTGCGGACCACGTCCGCGAGCGACGCCGGTGTAGCGCGGGATACCGAGCCGCACCGGCATGTGGAAGATCTCCTCGCCCAGCTCGACCATGCCCTGCATCACCGCCGAGCCGCCGGTGAGCACGATCCCCGGAGGACAGCAGCTCCTCGTAGCCCGGAGTCGCGCAGCACCTGCTGGATCAGCGAGTAGAGCTCCTCGACGCGCGGCTCGATGACTTCGGCGAGCGTCTGGCGCGACAGCATCCGCGGCGGCGCGGTCGCCCACGCCGGCGACCTCGATCATCTGGCCGGCCTCGGCGAGCTGCCGCAGCGCGCAGCCGTGGCGGACCTTGAGCTCCTCGGCCTCCGCGGTGGGCGTGCGCAGCGCCATGGCGATGTCGTTGGTGATCTGGTCGCCGGCGATCGGGACGACGGCCGTGTGGCGGATCGCGCCCTCGCGGAAAACCGCGATGTCGCTGGTGCCGCCGCCGATGTCGACGAGGCACACGCCGAGCTCCTTCTCGTCCTCGGTCAGCACCGCGAGCGAGGAGGCGAGCGGCTGCAGGATCAGGTCGTTCACCTCCAGCCCGCAGCGGCGCACGCACTTGACGATGTTCTGCGCGGCCGACACCGCGCCGGTGACGATGTGCACCTTCACCTCGAGGCGCACGCCGCTCATGCCGAGCGGCTCGCGCACGCCGTCCTGGCCGTCGATGATGAATTCCTGGGTGAGGATGTGCAGCACCTGCTGGTCGGTCGGGATGGGCATCGGCGCGCGCCGTCTCGATCGCGCGCTCGACGTCGGTCTGCGTGACCTCCTTGTCCTTGATCGCCACCATCCCGGTGGAGTTGAAGCTCTTGATGTGGCTGCCGGCGATCCCGGTGAAGACGCGCTCGATCTTGCAGTCGGCCATCAGCTCGGCTTCCTCGAGCGTGCGCTGGATCGCGTTCACCGTCGACTCGATGTTCACGACCACGCCCTTCTTCAGGCCCTTGGACTCGTGCGCCGCCCATGCCGACGATGTCCATGCGCCCGTCGGGGAAGAGCTCGGCCACGATCGCCACCACCTTGGAGGTGCCGATGTCCAGAGCGACGATGAGGTTCTTGTTTTCCCTCGCCATGTCAGACTCTCTTGTGCGCGAGCCTCACGCGGCTCCGGACCTCGGGGCTCAGTGACGCGCAGCGGCGAAGCCGCTGGAGTAGCGCAGGTCGACGTAGTCGAGGCGCTGCCGCGACTTGGCGAGCGTTTGCGGGAACGCCGAGACGAAGCGCGCGAGGCGGTCCTCGACGCGGTCCTTCTCCGAGTCGCGCCCGAGCTGGACCGTGAGGCCGTTCGAGAGCTTGAGCTGCCAGGCGAGGCGCGAGCTGAGGAGCACCTGCCTGGGCTCGAGGCCGAGCGGAGCGAGCAGGTCCCGGAAGACGCAGGTAGCGCCGCGCGACCTCGCCCTCGGTGCCCGACGGGCCCGCGAAGCACCGGGAGCGCGGCGTCGCTCTGCCCGCGGAACAGCTCGCCGTGCGCGTTCACCAGCTGCGTCTCTCTTCTCTGCTGGCCCCAGCGCGCGAGCGCCACCTGCTCCTCGATGCGCACTTCCAGGCAGTCGGGCCATCTGCGCCGCAGCTCCGCGCGGCGCACCCAGGGGATGCCTCGAAGAGCGCGCGCACCGCTTCCAGATCCACCGTGAAGAACGTGCCCCTCACGCGCCCCTGGAGAGCGTTGACGATTTCGCGGCGCTCGACGCGCTCGAGGTCTCGCCTCGACGACGATCGTCTTGAGCAGGAACGCGCGGCGAGTCGAGCAGCACGCTTCCGCCGGCGTACGCGAGGAGCGCGAACGCGAGCGCGGCGAGCGCGTCCGCGGCGGCGTTGACGAAGCGCGGGTTATCCCACACGATCGCGCCCCCTTCTCGAGCCGCGCCGATTCGAGGATCCGCAGGCACAGGTCTTCGAACGACAGCCCGGCGTGCGCGCGCCGCCATCGGCACGAGCGAGTGGTCGGTCATCCCGGGCGAGGTGTTCACCTCGAGGAAGTAGGGCTTGCCCGAGCGATCCAGCATCAGGTCGACGCGGCCCCAGCCGCTGCAGCCCAGGGCGTTGAAGGCGTACAGCGCCTCGTCCTGGACGATGCGCTCGGCGTCCGGCGGCAGTCCGCAAGGGATGATGATAGCGCGTGTCGTTCGGCCTGGTATTTCGCCTCGTAGTCGTAGAACTCGCTGCGGCGTTTCCAGCTTGATCAGCGGCAGCGGCTTGTCTCCGAGAATTCCGGCGGTCAGCTCGACGCCTTCGACGAAGGCTCCGCGACCACGACGCGGTCGTAGTTGGCCGCGAGCGCGTAGGCTTCGGGAAGCTCGCGCGCGTTCTTCACCTTGGTCATGCCGATGGACGAGCCCTCGTTCGCCGGCTTCACCATCAAAGGCAGGCCGAGCCGCGTCGCCACCGCCTGCATGTCGCTGCCGCGCGCGAGCAGCTCGTAGCGCGGCGTCGGAATCCCGCACGCCTGCCACACGAGCTTGGCGCGCCACTTGTCCATCGCGAGCGCGCTCGCCGAGCACGCCGATCCCGGTATAGGGAATGCCGAGCAGCTCGAGCGCGCCCTGCATGGTGCCGTCCTCGCCGTAGCGGCCGTGCAGCGATGACGAAGCGCGCGGTCGAAGCGCTCCTGGATCGAGCGCGCCGATGCCGCGCTCGTTCGGGTCGAACGCGTGCGCATCGACGCCCTTCGCTCTGCAGCGCGGCTGAGCACCCTTTGCCGCTCTTCAGCGAAACTGCCCGCTCGGCGGAGCGTCCGCCCATGAGCACCGCGACCTTGCCGAAATCGCGCGCGCTCAACTGCGGCCTCCCCGACGATTCTGACCTCGGGCACGAGATCGATCGCGAAGCGACGTTCGCGACCGTGTCGCGGCGCGAGCTCGATCAGCGCCTCGATGTCCGAGGCGCGCGCCCTGCCCGCCGGGATTGACGATGAAATTCGCGTGCTTCTCGGAGATGCGCGCGCCGCCGATCGTCGCGGCCCTTGAGGCCGGCCGCCTCGATCAGGCGGGCGGCGTGGTCGCCGGGCGGATTGCGGAACACCGAGCCGGCGTTGGGCAGCTCGAGCGGCTGCGTGGCGAGGCGCTGCGCGAGCAGCTCCTTGATGCGTTTGCGCGCCAGCTTCTCGGTCCCCGGCGCGGAAGCCGGAACCGCGCGGCGACGAACCACTCGTCCTCGCCGCTCAGCTTCGATCCGCGCAGCTCGCGCATGGCGGTAGCCGATCTCGAACTCGTCGGCTGCGCCGCTCGCGCAGCCTGCCCGCGCGCGATTGATCGTCTGCGACCCTGGCGACGACGTCCCAGGTCTCCGCCGCCGTAGCAGCCGGCGTTCATCGCGAGCGCGCCGCCGACCGTGCCGGAATGCCGGCGAGGAACTCCGCGCCCTGCGAAGCCGTGCGTCGCCGCGAACGCGCGCCACCTCGGGAGCAGGCGACGCCCGCCTCGGCGTAGATGCAGATCGCCCTCGGCGCGCATCGCGCCGCCGGCGGTTGTGCATCAGAACCACCGTGCCGCGGAAGCCGCCGTCGCGCACCAGCAGGTTGCTCCCGAGCCCGACGAAGCAGCACCGGCTCGCTGCGCGGGCAGCGTGCGCGAGGAACGCGGCGAGGTCCGCGAGGTCCGCGGGGCGAAGTAGGCGCGCGCCGCGGCGCCGCCCGCGCGCCAGCTCGACGTGCTTCGCCATCGGCTCGTTCAGCGCGCAGGCGCGCCGCGCAGGCCGGCGGTTGGATTTGCGATCGGCTCGGCCATGTTCATCTGCCGCCCTTCAGGAGCGCGCCGGGCACGCTGCCGATCGAGCCGGCGCCCATGGTCAGCACGACGTCGCCCGGGCGCGCGAGCTTGCGTATCGCCTCGGGCATGTCGGCGATCTTCTCGACGAACACCGGCTCGACTTTGCCCGCGACGCGGATCGCGCGCGCGAGCGAGCGCCCGTCGGCGGCGACGATCGGCGCCTCGCCCGCGGGATAGACCTCGGCGAGCAGCAGCGCGTCGACGCCGGACAGCACCTTCACGAAGTCCTCGAACAGATCGCGCGTGCGCGTGTAGCGATGCGGCTGGAACGCGAGCACGATGCGCCGGCCGGGAAACGCGCCGCGCGCCGCGTCGAGCGTCGCCGCGCATCTCCGCCGGGTGGTGGCCGTAGTCGTCGACCAGCGTGAAGCTCCCGGCGCCTTGCCGTTCGGCGCGAGCGGACCTCGCCGTAGCGCTGGAAGCGCCGGCCGACGCCGCGGAACTCGGCGAGCGCCTTGCGATCGCCGCGTCCGGGCACGCCGAGCTCGGTGGCCGACCGCGATCGCGGCGAGCGCGTTCAGCACGTTGTGCCGCCCCGGCAGATTGAGCGTGATCTCCAGCGGCGCGGCGCCTTCGCGCGCACGCCGTGAAGCGCATGCGCTCGCCCGCGACGACGTCGACGCCGCGGACCATCGCGTCGTCGCGCGATGCCGTAGGTGACGATCGGCTTGGCGACGCAGGGCATGATGTCGCGCACGTGCGGGTCGTCGACGCACAGCGACCGCGCTGCCGTAGAAAGGCAGGTTCTGCAGGAAGCCGATGAAGGCCTGCTTCAGCCGTACGAAGTCGTGCTGGTAGGTCTCCATGTGGTCGGCGTCGATGTTGGTCACGACCGCGATCACCGGCTGCAGGTGAAGAAATGAGCGCGTCGGACTCGTCGGCCTCGACGACGATGAACTCGCCCGCGCCCAGCCGCGCGTTGGACGCGGCGCTCACCAGGCGCCCGCCGATCACGAAAGTCGGATCGAGGCCGCCCTCGGCGAGCACGCTCGCGACCAGGCTCGTCGTCGTGGTCTTGCCGTGCGTGCCCGCGATCGCGATGCCCTGCTTCAGGCGCATCAGCTCGGCGAGCATCAGCGCGCGCGGCACCACCGGGATGCGCTTCGCTTGCGCGGCCGCGACCTCGACGTTGTGCGGCGGCACCGCGGTCGAGACCACCACGGCGTCCGCCTCGGCGACGCTGTCGGCGCTGTGCCCGAGCGTGACCTTCGCGCCGAGCGTCGCGAGCCGCTCGGTCGCCGCGTTCGCGGCGAGATCGGAGCCGCTCACCTGGTAGCCCAGGTTGAGCAGCACCTCGGCGATGCCGCTCATGCCCGAGCCGCCGATGCCGACGAAATGGATGCGCTTGACCTTGTGCTTCACGGCGCAAGCTCCATGCACGCACGTCGCCACGCGCCGCGGTCGCGTCGGGCTGGCCGAGCGAGCGCGCGCGCGCGCGCCATCTCGAGCAGGCGCTTGCGGTCGAATCCGGCGATGAGCGCCGCGAGGCCGCTCGGGCGTGAGCTCGCTCTGCGGCAACGAGGACCGCGGCGCCCGCGTCGGCGAGAAAACGCGCGTTGCGCGGTCTGGTGGTCGTCGACCGCGTGCGGAAAGGGAACGAGGATGCTCGGCACGCCGGCGGCGGCGAGCTCGGCGACGGTGGTCGCGCCGGCGCGGCAGATCGACGAGGTCGCGCCTCGGCGTAGCGCCGCAGCCATGTCGTCGATGAAGGCGCAGCGTGCTCGCCTGCACGCCCGCCGCCGCGTAGGCCGCTTTGCAGCGCATCGACGTGCTGCGCGCCCGACTGGTGCGTGACGATGCGGCCGTTCGCCGGCGGCAAGAGCGCGAGCGCCGCGGGAACGACGTCGTTCAAGGCCTTGGCGCCCGAGGCTTCCGCCGACGACCAGAAGGCGCAGCGGCCCGAGCGCCCGCGTAGCGCGCTGTCCGGCGGCGGCGATCGCGGCGATCTCCGCGCGCACCGGATTGCCGGTGTGCGTCGGCGCGCTTCGAGCGCGCCGGGAAACGCGCACAGCACCCGGTCGGCGACGCCGGCGAGCACCCGGTTGGCGAGCCCGGCGACCGAGTTCTGCTCGTGGATGACGAGCGGCCTGCCGAGGAGCGCCGCCATCATGCCCGCCGGGAAAGGACATGTAGCCGCCCATGCCGAGGACGACGTCGGGACGCTGCGCGAGGATCGCGCGCGCGCTCTGCCAGAAGGCGAGCAGGAGCTTGAGCGGCAGGAGCAGCAACGCCAGCGGCCCCTTGCCGCGCACGCCCGAGAACTTCACCGCGCGCCATCTCGTAGCCCGCGCTGCGGCGACGAGCCCGCGCCTCCATGCCGCGACTCCGACCCGAGCCACACCACGCGCCAGCCGCGCGCGCGCAGGTCGTCGGCGACGGCGAGGCCGGGAAACACGTGGCCGCCCGTTCCGCCCGCGGCGATCATGACGGTTCTCGGCACGGCGGTTTCGCTCGAGAACGCTCATGCGCGCACCCCGCGCATGATCTGGCGGTTCTCCCAGTCGATCCGCAGCAGGATCGCGAGCGCCACGCAGTTCGCGAGCAGCCCGCTTCCGCCGAAGCTCATGAGCGGAAGCGTGAGGCCCTTGGTCGGCAGCACGCCCATGTTCACGCCCATGTTGATGAACACCTGCACGCCGAGCCACACGCCGATCCCTTGCGCGACCAGCGCCGGATAGGGCGCTCGAGCGCCACGGCCTGGCGCCCGATCGCGAACGCGCGCATCACCAGCCATGAGAAGAGCGCGATCACCGCGAGCACGCCGGCGAATCCCAGCTCCTCGCCGATCACCGCGAGCAGGAAGTCGGTGTGCGCCTCGGGCAGGTAGAGCAGCTTCTCGACGCTCGCGCCCAGGCCCACGCCGAACCACTCGCCGCGGCCGAAGGCGATCAGCGCGTGCGACAGCTGGTAGCCGCGGCCGAAGGGATCCGACCAGGGATCCATGAAGCCGAAAATGCGCTGCATGCGATACGGCGAGGACAGGACCAGGCCGATGAAGCCCACGGCCATCAGCACGCAGCAGCCCGCGAACCAGGTGCCGTTCATGCCGCCGAGGAACAGGATCCCCGTGGCGATCGCCGCGACCACGACGAAAGCGCCGAAATCGGGCTCGCGCAGCAGCAGCCACCCGACGACCAGCATCACCGCGAACATCGGAAGGAGTCCGCGCTTGAGGCTGTGCATCAGCGCGAGCTTGCGCACCGTGTAGTCGGCCGCGTAGAGAACGACGAACGAGCTTCATGAACTCGGAGGGCTGAACGCTCCCGACGCCGAGCGAGAGCCAGCGCCGCGCTCCGTTGACTTCGCGCCCGAACCCGGGCACGAGCAGCAGCGCGAGCAGCACGACGCCCAGCACGAAAAGCCACGGCGCGGCCTGCTGCCACGCGCGCACCGGCACCTGAAAGGCGAGCATGCCCGCGAACGCCCCGGCGGCGAGAAAGCCGCGTGCCGCTGCAGGAAGTAGGTCGAGCTTCCCCGGTGAACTTGCTCGCCTCGGCGCTCGCGATCGACGACGAATACACCATGACCATTCCGAAGGCGAGCAAGAGCAGCGCCGCCCAGAGCACGCCGCTGTCGTACTCGGCGAGCGGCGCGCGGCCGGGGCTAATGCTTCGCAGCACCCAGCCTCCTTCGCACCGCGAGGCGAAACACCTCGCCGCGATGCTTGTAGTTGCGGAACATGTCGAAGCTCGCGCACGCGGCGAGAGCAGCACCGCGTCGCCCGGCCGCGCCGCATCGCCCGCGAGCGCCACCGCCTCCTCCATCGAGGCCGCGCGCAGCACCGGCACGCCCGCGCCGGCGACCGCCGCTTCGATCAAGGCGGCGTCGCGGCCGATGAGGACGAGCGCGCGCGCCGACGCGCGCGACCGCCGCCTTGCAGCGGAGAGAAATCCTGTCCCTTCCCTTCGCCGCCCGCGATGAGGACCACTTTCGCGCCGCCGTGCGCGAGCCCGGCGAGCGCGGCGACGGTGGAGCCGACGTTGGTGCCCTTGGAATCGTCGTACCAGCGCACGCCCTGCGCTTCGCCGACCGGCTCGACGCGGTGCGGCAGGCCCTTGAATGCGCGCAGCGCCCGCAGCAGCGGCGCTGAGCGGCAGGCCGAGTCCCGCGGCAGAGCGCGAGCGCGGCGAGCGCGTTGGCGGCGTTGTGCAGTCCGGCGATCCTCATCTCGCGCACGGCGAGCAGGGCGATTGCTGCCCTGCGCGAGCCAGGGCTCGCCGCCGCGCTCGAGCAGTCCCCAGTCCTCGCCGCGCCGCGGCGCGTCGAGGCCGAAGGTGATCGGTCCTTCGGCCGGGCAGCGCCATGGCGAGGCTGCGCGCGTCGTCGCGGTTGAGCACCTGCATGCCGCCGCCCGCGAAGATCCGCGCCTTGGCCGCGGCGTACTCGCCGATGGCCGCGGTAGCGGTCGAGATGGTCTTCGCTGATGTTGAGCACCGTCGCCGCGCTCGCGGCAAGCGACGCGGTCGTCTCGAGCTGGAAGCTCGAGAGCTCGAGCACCCAGAGATCGGGGCGCTTGCCGGAATCCTCGCGGCGCATCAGCGCGTCGAGGACGGCGGGTCCGATGTTCCCGGCGACCTCGCAGTCGCTCCCGGCCGCCCGCGCCATCGCGCCGGCCGAGCGAGGTCACGGTGGTCTTGCCGTTGGTGCCCGTCACCGCGATGATCCGCGCGCCCTGGCCCAGCGCCTGCGCGAACAGTTCGACATCGCCGACGGCACGCGTCCCGGCGGCGAGCGCACGCTGCACGTGCGGCTCGGCGAGCGGCAGGCCGGGGCTGATCGCGATCAGGTCGACGCCGTCGAAACTTTCCTGCCGGAACGGGCCGCACGCGGCGGGAACCGCCGGCAGCGAGCTGCGCAGCGCCGCGAGCTGCGGCGGCTCGGCGCGCGTGTCGGCGACGCGCACGCTCGCGCCGCGGCGCGCGAGCCACTTCGCCATCGACAATCCCGTGTCACCCAAGCCGAGCACCAGCGCCTTTCTGCCCGCGAAACTCACCGCAGCTTCAACGTGGAGAGACCGAACAGCACCAGCATCATGGTGATGATCCAGAAGCGGACGACCACCTGAGACTCCTTCCATCCCGACAGCTCGTAGTGGTGGTGAAGCGGCGCCATTCGGAAAATGCGCTTGCCGCCGCTCCACTTGAAATACGAGGACCTGGATCATCACCGAGACGGTTTCCGCGACGAACACGCCGCCCATGATGAAAAGCACGATCTCCTGCCGGACGATCACGCGCGACCGTGCCGAGCGCGGCGCCCAGCGCGAAGCGCGCCCACGTCGCCCATGAACACGTCGGCCGGGTAGGCGTTGAACCAGAGGAAGCCGAGGCCCGCGCCGACGAGCGCACCGCAAAAAACGGTGAGCTCCGCCGCGCCGGGATGTAGGGGAAGAGCAGGTAGCGGGAGTAGTCGACCCGCCCGGTGACCATGGCGAACACCGCGAGGCCGCCCGCGACCATCACCGCCGGCATGATCGCGAGGCCGTCGAGGCCGTCGGTGAGGTTGACCGCGTTCGACGTGCCGACGATGACGAAATAGCTGAGCAGGATGAAGCCGAACACGCCGAGCGGATAGCGACGTTCTTGAAGAACGGCACGATCAGGTCGGCCTTGGCGGGCAAGCGTCATGGAGAATCCGCTCGCCACCCAGGCCGAGAACAGGTCGAGGATCTGGCCGCTGCGCCGGCGCCGACACGGCGAAGGCGAGGTAGACCGCGGCGGCGAGCGCCGATCAGCGACTGCCAGAAGAATTTCGCCTTCGCCGAGAGGCCCTTCGGGTTGTTCTTCACCACCTTGCGGTAGTCGTCGATCCAGCCGATCGCGCCGAAGCCGAAGGTCACCACGAGCACGGCCCAGACGAAGCGGTTCGACGAGGTCCGCCCAGAGGAGCGTGGCGGTGAGGATCGAGAGCAGCACCAGCGCGCCCGCCCATGGTCGGCGTGCCCGCCTTGGTGAGGTGCGACTGCGGGCCGTCGTTGCGCACCGCCTGGCCGATCTTGTAGGCGGTGAGCTTGCGGATCACGCAGCGGCCCGGCGAGCAGCGAGATCGCGAGCGCGGTGAGCGTCGCGAGCACCGCGCGCAGCGTGATGTACTGGAACACGTTGAACGCGCGCACGTCCTGCGCGAGCCATTGTGCGAGAGCGAGCAGCATCAGTGCGTCCCTGCTTTCGGCGGATCGGCGGCCAGCGCCTGCACCACGCGCTCCATGCGCATGAAGCGCGAGCCCTTCACCAGCGCCGCGGCGTTCGAGACGACCTCTTCCCGCGCCGCCGCGATCAAGTCGTCGACGTCGGCGAAATGCCGTGCGCCCTCGCCGAAAGCCGCGACCGCGGCGCGGCACAGCGTCTCCGGTCGCGTAGAAGCCGGTCGATGCCGCGCTCGCGCGCGTAGCGGCCGATCTCCTCGTGGAACTCGGCGCCGCGCTCGCCCACCTCTCCCATGTCGCCGAGAAGCAGGAATTTCGATGCCGGGCTCGGCCGCGAGGACGTCGATCGCGGCGCGGACCGAATCGGGATTGGCGTTGTAGCTGTCGTCGATGAGGCTCGCGCCCGAGCGGGCGGCGAGCCGCTGCATGCGCCCGCCCACCGGGCGGAACGCCGCGAGCCCCTCGCTCGATCGCCTCGAGGCTCGCTCCCGCCGCGAGCGCGCTGGCGGCGGCGGCGCAGGCGTTCAGCGCGTTGTGCCGGCCGCTCGCGTGCAGCTCGATCGTGGCCGTCGCCTTCGGGGCGCGCAGCTCGATCCGGCTGCCGAAGTGCGCGAGCTGGTGGCGTCCGCTCACCTGCGCGGGATGCTCGAGGCCGAAGTCTCGCACGCGCCGCCCGGCGAGCCGCCCGCGCCAGTAGCTCGCGAATTCGTCGTCGGCGTTGATCACCGCGACGCCGCCGGGACGCAGCGCATCGAACACCGCGGCGTGCTCGCGCGCGACCTCGGCGACGTCCTTCATGAATTCCTGGTGCTCGCGCTGCGCGTTGTTGACGAGCGCGACGGTCGGGCTCGCGATCGCGGCGAGGCTGGCGGTCTCGCCCGGATGGTTCATGCCCAGCTCGATCACCGCCGCGCGGTGGGTCTCGCGCAGATTGAGCAGCGTCAGCGGCAGGCCGATGTCGTTGTTGAGATTGCCCTCGGTCGCGAGCACCTGCGCGTCGCCGAAGTGCGCGCGCAGGATCGCCGCGATCATCTCCTTCACCGTGGTCTTGCCGTTGGAGCCGGTGACCGCGATCGAGCGGAATGTCGAAGCGACGCGCCAGTTCGCCGCCAGGCGGCCCAGGCGCGAGCCGCGTGTCGCCGACGACGAGCAGCGGCAGGCGCGCGCGCTTCCGCCGTCGATTTCGACTCCTCGTCGACCATGGCGGCGGCAGCGCCGCGCTCTCTCGCGGCGTCGAGAAAGCGATGCCCGTCGAAGCGCTCGCCGCGCAGCGCGATGAACAGGGCGCCGCGCGAGAGCGTGCGGCTGTCGGTCGACACCGGAAGGAAGCGGCGTCGTCGCCGTGACGCTTTCGCGCCGATCGCTGCGGAGGCTTCGCGCAAGCTCATCATCGGCTCCATCCCGCGAGCGCCCGCTCGGCTTCGAGCGTGTCGGAGAAGGGAAGCCGCCGGCCGGCGATCTCCTGGTAGGTCTCGTGGCCCTTTCCCGCGAGGAGCATGACGTCGGAGGCATCCGCCTGCGCGATCGCGTGGCCGATCGCCTCGCGCCGGTCCTCGATCGTCTCGTGCGCGCGGTGATACCCGTCTGCGATTTCAGCGATGATCGCGGCCGGGTCCTCACCGCGCGGGTTGTCGCTGGTGACGACGATGGCGTCGGCGTGGCGCGAGGCCACCGCGCCCATCAGCGGACGCTTGCCGCGGTCGCGGTCGCCGCCGGCAGCCGAACACCGCGACCAGGCGCCCGCCGCTCGCGCGGGCGACGTCCTTCAGCGCGACCAGGGTCTTTTCCAGCGCGTCGGGCGTGTGGGCGTAGTCGACGACGACGAGCGGCCTGCCGCGCCGCCCAGCCTGCTGCATGCGGCCCGCGACGGGCGCGAGCGCCGCGAGCGCCGCGGCCGCGCGCTCGAAGGGCACGCCCGACACGAGCATCGTCGCCAGGACGCCGAGCAGGTTGGACACGTTGAAGCGCCCGAGCAGCGCGCTTTCGATGCGCGCCTCGCCCCAGGAAGTCTTCGCGTCGAAGGCGATCCCCTTCGGGCGACACCTCGATCGCGTGCGCCTCGGCGTGGCACTCGAGGCCCGCGCGGGCCGCGACGCCCGCGAAGCAGCTGTAGCCGGCGCGATTGACGCGGCTCTGTGAGCATGGCGGGCGAGCTGCACGCCCTGCACGTCGTCGAGGTTGAGCACGGCGTGCTTCAGCGTCCGGCGTCTCGAACAGGCGCTGCTTCGCGCGCGCGTAGCTCTCCATGTCGCCGTGGTAGTCGAGGTGATCGCGCGACAGATTGGTAAACAGCGCCGCCCCGAACGCGACGCCGTTGACGCGTCCCTGGTCGAGGCCGATCGAGGTGACTTCCATCGCGACGCCCTGCGCGCCCTCGCCGAGCAGCCGCGCGAGCGAGCGGTGCAGCAGGATCGCGTCGGGCGTGGTGTTCGACGCCGCGCGTCCAGCTTCCCGGGAAATCCCGTGCCGAGCGTGCCGATCACGGCGGTGCGCGCTCCGCAGGCGCTGCACGCCTGCGCCAGCCAGTGGCTGCACGAGGTCTTCCCGTTCGTGCCCGTGACGCCCATCGTCCACAAGCTCTCGGAGGGCCGCCCGTAGACCTCGTGCGCGAGCGGCCCGGCGAGCCCGCGCAGATCGTCGACCGCGAAGATTGGGGACGCGCCACTGCGGCGTTCCATGCGAAGCCGGCGCGCTCCCAGAGAACGGCCGAGGCGCCGCGGGCGATCGCCTCGGGAATGAATGCGCGCCCGTCGCTTCGCGAGCCCGGGTAGGCGACGAAAGCCTCGCCCGCCGGCGAGGCTGCGGCTGTCGGCGGCGAGGCCGGTCACGCGTGCCCCTGCGCGGCGAGCCGCTCCAGGATGTGTTCGGCCTGATCTCGCACACCTAGACGCTTTCCTTCACTTCCTGGCCCTCAGGCGGCAGCTCGATCGGCTGCATCGGCGCGTCGGGCGCGCACGTCGAGCGCGCGCAGCGCGCCCGCCATGATCTGCGCGAACACCGGCGCGGCCACCGGTCCCGCCGTAGTAGCGGCCGGCGGAGGGCTCGTCGATCATCACCGCGATCACCAGGCGCGGGTGCGAGCGCGGGCGCGAAGCCGACGAAGGAGGACACGTACTTGTCGGCGGCGTAGGCGCCGTTTTCCTGCTTGTGCGCGGTGCCCGTCTTGCCGGCGACGCGGTAGCCCATGATCTGGGCGCGCGGCGCGGTGCCGTCGCGGTTGACCGCCATCTCGAGCATCGCGCGCACCGCCGAGGCGGTCTTCGGGAGCCATGACGCGCCGTCCGGCCGGCAGCGCGTCGACGCGCACCAGCGACGAGGGAACCAGCTCGCCGTCGCGCGCGAAGACGCTGTAGGCGCGCGCGAGCTGCACCAGCGAGACCGAGATGCCGTGCCCGTAGGACATCGTCGCCTGCTCGATCGGGCTGCCAGCTGCGGTAGGGCCGGAGCTTTCCGGCCGCCTCGCCGGGAAAGCCCAGCCCGGGGACCGCGCCGAAGCCGACGTCGCGGAACATCTCCCACATCGCCTCGGCGGGAAGGCCGAGCGCGATCTTCGCCGCGCCGACGTTGGAGGATTTCTGGATGACCTGCGCCACCGTGAGCGACGCGCTCGACGTGCGCGTCGCGGATGGTCGCGCCGCCGATGTTCAGCGTGCCCGGCGCGATCTGGATCACCGACTCCGGCCTCAGTCGCCCGGCCTCCAGCGCGAGCGCGACGGTGAACGGCTTGAGCGTCGACCCCGGCTCGAAGGTGTCGGTGACGGCGCGGTTGCGCAGCTGCGCGCCCGGCGAGCTTGCTGCGGTTGTTCGGGTTGTAGGTCGGAAAGTTGGCGAGCGCGAGCAGTTCGCCGGAATCGACGTCGAGCACCACCACGGCGCCCGCCTTCGCCTCGGTTCTGCGCGACCGCGGCCTTCAGCTGGCTGAACGCCAGGTTCTGGATGCGCGGCGTCCAGCGCGAGCGTGAGGTCGGCGCCGTCCTGCGCCGCCTTGATCGACTCGACGTCCTCGACCGTCTGGCCGAGTCTGTCCTTGATCACGCGGCGGCTGCCGGCCTTGCCGGCGAGCCGCTCCTGGAACGCGAGCTCGACGCCTTCCTGGCCGATGTCGTCCGCGCCGGTGAATCCGAGCACGTGCGCCATGACCTCGCCGCTCGGGTAGTAGCGGCGGTACTCGCGGTTCTGGAACAGGCCGGGGATGTGCAGGGCCGCGACGCGCTCGGCCGACCTCCGGCGAGATCTGTCGCTTCAGGAAGACGAAATCGCGACCGGTGTCGGCGAGGCGCTTCTCGATCTCGGCGGTCGGCATCTCGAGCAGCGCCGCGAGCCGCGCGAGCTGTCGCTTGCCCGGGTGCGCTTCGCCCGGGATCGACCAGATCGACTTCACCGGGGTGCTGATGGCGAGCGCTTCGCCGTTGCGGTCGAGGATGCGGCCGCGGTTCGCCGGAGCTTCTATCACGCGGCTGTAGCGCGACTCGCCCTTCGCCTGGAGGAAGTCGTTGTTCAGGCCCTGCAGGTAGACCGCGCGGCCGAGGAGCAGGCCGAAGCCGGTCACGAGGACGTAGAGCAGGAAGCGCGACCGCCACACGGGCAGCGTCAGCTCGAGCACGGGGCTGGCGGCGAAGTTCATTTCGCCGCTCCTTCGGGCCGGGCGATGTGCAGGTGTTTCGCGTCCGGTACACGCATGTGCAGCTGGCGGCCGGCGATGCTTTCAACGCGTGCGTGCACTGCCCACGTGCTTGCCTCGAGCTGCAGCTGACCGTATTCGACTCCGAGCTGCCGCGATCGTTCCTGCTCCTGCTCGAGCTCGCCGAAGTATCTGCGCGACAGGTGCTGCGAGGTGACGAGGCCCAGCGCGCACGCCGCGAGCACGACGAGGAGGAGCAGGTTGACTCGGGCCATTTCTAGGCGAGCTTCTCTGCGACGCGCAGCACGGCGCTTCGCGCGCGCGGGTTGGCTGCGATTTCGCCCGGCCCCGGCCGCCGCAGGGGCCCGACGATGCGCAGCTTGGGCAATACGTAACTGAACGAAGTACAAC
>ERZ1370068.2442-contig-1594_pt1 | contig 20488 bp, 26 predicted proteins | sample MGYA00561227_ERZ1370068 | MGnify/ENA primary metagenome ERZ1370068 (study PRJEB38410, sample SAMEA6850437) | metagenome | study: Metagenomic assessment of the ecological functions of the soil: analysis of the soil microbiota associated with the... | reverse complement strand
GGGTCAGTGCTGCCGCTAGAGAATTTGTATTTGTCTTTTATCTGCATCGCGAACGCTGCGGCTTGTTCGTCCGTTTGCTCTCAGCTCCTTCGGAAGCGAGCGCCATTCCCGAATAATCTCGTGCCTGGCATTCACCTGGTTCATTTTGTTGCCCTTAACTTCAGCCCCAGTTTGACAAGTCGGCGCCTCTATTCCGCTACATGAGTGATCTTGTGCTTTAAATGATGCGTCTCGTGATCGCGGCGGAGCTGGCTTAGCGAAGTCTCATTGAGTTGAAGGATTACCTCGCTCAGTTGCGTGGTTTCCGGATACCCGGCGGCAAAACCTTGTCCGTAAATTTTACGCAGCGTGCGGACTAGGGTGTTTCCGTATTTCGCGCTGATTTCGCCATCCTTGTTGCGGTGCCGATTGTCGAGACCTGCCTTGCTCATGCTGCTCTCCATTGTGCCCACAGCCGAGAGCATCCTCCCGCCGGGACCGAATCGCAACTAAAACTACGCGCGCGAAATCATGTCTTATGCGCGGCATCAGGAGGGTGAGTGGGTGGGGCGACCGGCTTACACGCGAGCGGTTCTCCAGAATTAAGGGCCGTGACTGGTTAAATGCCGTTCGCCTTCAGCACTTCGAACACGGCGGCGGTATCCTGATTGCCCAATCCCATCGCCATCGCCTCGAGCGTAGACCGAGTTGCGTCGTCGTGAACAGCGCGCGTTTCACAGCCGAGTTCGCTCGCAAATTCGGCGATGATGGCCATATCCTTCCTCCATGTCGAGATCCGCATCGTCGCTGGCTCATAGCTGCGCTTTGCCATCATCGGCGCACGCATCTGAAACATCCGCGACCCACCCGCGCCCGGAGCGACCATCTCGATCACCTGATTCAAATCGAGTCCGGCCCGTTCAGCCAGCAGCATCGCTTCCGCCGAAGCCACGTGCTGTGAATGGCGACCAGATGGTTGGCTACGACGAATTTCATCCGGCCGCCATTGCCGTAATCTCCGAGATCGGCGCTCTGCTTGGCAAAGTCGGCAAACAGGTCAGTACACTGCACGATCGCGGTTTCGTCGCCGCTCGCGGACGACGACCAGGTCTCGAACCGCGGCCTGGGCGCCGGTTCCGCTGAGCGGACAGTCGAGCGCAATATGACCTGCAGGCTCGAGAATGGTCTTGAAACGCAACCGTCAGCGATGGTGAACGCTGAGCTCGATGACAATACGCGCAGGCTGGCCACACCGGCAATTTCCGTCGCGACGGCATGGGGGCGGCATCGGCGTTGGGCAGGCTCGTCATGATCATCGATGCTGCGTAGCAGCGACGGCGCTCGCCGCGATCGGCGATCGTCACGCCAGCGAGCCTTAGGCTCGGCTTCCTGCCGCGCCGCGTTCGGTGTTTCAGATCCGACGACGGCCCAGCCGCGCTCGACGAGGTTGCGGCGATGGCGCCACCGCGTGATGCCTAATCCAATGAGTACCCACTGTCCGATCTGTCGCGTTGCCTTGCCCTTCGGCATGCTGCTTGTTCTCTAGAATTGTAGGCTCAGCGATTTCCCGGCCGACCGTGCGGAAATCATATTCGTTGGCAGATGGTTCGCGGCCTGGCTCCAAGACCGATCTTTCGTGAATAACCATCCTGGCGCAGGCGGGACATACGCCAAGGCATCGACGTCACCAGATTGCGGTAGGCGAGATTGGGCGGGCGGCAAAAATCCGTCGACTTCCGATCGCAACAGGAACAGAGTTGTTTTACCACGGCTCGGATGCGTGCAATCCGTTGTGTTGAGGCGAAGGATGGGGTGGAATAGTTTGACAACGCCACGTGATCAGTAAACGGAAATCGGCGTACACGCCAAAGGCTCGGTTTGCATGACCGCGCTCTGGTGGCAGACGGGCGTGATCTACCAGATCTACCCGCGCTCCTTTCAGGACACGAACGACGACGGCATAGGCGACCTCAAGGGGATCGAGCGGCGGCTCGACTATCTGGCCAGCCTTGGCGTCGACGCGATCTGGATCTCACCCATCTACCCGTCGCCGATGGCTGATTTCGGCTATGACGTCGCCGACTATTGCGACGTCGATCCGCGCTTCGGCACGCTCGCCGATTTCGACGATCTGCTTGCTGCAAGCCCATGCGCGCGGGCTCAAGGTTCTGCTCGACTTCGTGCCCAACCACACCTCCGACCGGCATCCATGGTTCGTCGAGAGCCGCGCCTCGCGCGACAATCCGAAACGAGACTGGTACATCTGGCGCGATCCCGCGCCTGACGGCGGGCCGCCCAACAACTGGATCAGCGATTTCGGCGGCTCGGCCTGGGAGTGGGACGAGGCCACCGGCCAATATTACTACCACGCCTTCCTGAAGGAGCAGGCGGACCTCAACTGGCGCAATCCAGCCGTGCAGGCGGCGATGTACGACGTGATGCGCTTCTGGTTCGACCGCGGCGTGGACGGCTTCCGCATCGACGTGCTGTGGCACCTGGTCAAGGCGGCAGACTTCCCGGACAATCCGCCCAACCCGGCCTATCAGCCGGAGATGGGCGAAATGCACCGCGTGCTCCAACTCCATTCGACCGACCAGCCCGAGGTGCACGGGATCGCCGCCGAGATGCGCGCCATCGCCGACAGCTATGGCGCCAGGGGACGGGGCGAGCGCGTGCTGATCGGCGAGATCTACCTGCCGGTCGATCGGCTGATGCACTATTACGGCCGGGAACGCGCAGGGGTGCATCTGCCGTTCAACTTCCAGCTCATCGATACGCCGTGGGAGGCGCGCTCGCTCGCGACGGCTGATCGCCAACTATGAGGCGGCGCTTCCGCCGGGCGGCTGGCCGAACTGGGTGCTCGGCAACCATGACCGGCCGCGCGTCGCCGCCAAGCGCGGGCAGGCCCAGGCCCGCGTCGCGGCGATGCTGCTGCTGACGCTCCGCGGCACGCCCACGCTCTACTACGGCGACGAACTGGGCTTGAGCGATGTCGCGATCCCGCCTGCCGCAGGTTCAGGACCCGCGCGAGCTGCGCGAGCCCGGCTTGGCCTTGGGCCGCGATCCGGTCCGCACGCCGATGCCGTGGGACGAGAGCGAGAATGCCGGCTTCACCACGGCCAAGCCGTGGCTGCCGCTCAATGCCGACTGGCCGACGCGCAACGTCGCGCGGATGGCGGAAGAGCCTCATTCGATCCTGACGCTTTATCGTCGGTTGCTGGCTGCTCAGGCGCGCGCATCCGGCGCTGTCGATCGGCGACTTCGCGCTGCTGGACGCGGAGGGCGACGTGCTCGCCTATGAGCGCCGGCACGGCGCGGAGCGACTGATCGTGGCGCTCAATCTCGGGGAACGGCCGCAGCGCCTGCAGTTGCCGGACTGGGCGAGCGATTGCCGGCTGCTCTTGTCCACTGTCGACGACGCGGCGCTGGTCGAAGACGGCACGCTGCTGCTACGGGCGAACGAGGGCGTGATCCTTGACGGCCGATTGACGAAAGCAGAGAAGGACAATCGCTTGCGTATCGCCATGCTGGCGCCGATCTCCTGGCGCACGCCGCCGCGCCATTACGGTCCATGGGAGCTGGTGACGAGCCTGTTGACCGAGGCGCTGGTGGCGCGCGGCGTCGACGTCACCCTGTTCGCCACGCAAGGATAGCCGGACGGCGGGCAAGCTGGCCGGCGTCTGCCCGGCGCCCTATTCCGAGGATCCCACCATCGACGCCAAGGTGTGGGAGATGCTCCACGTCGCCCATGTCTTCGAGCGCGCGGGTGAGTTCGACCTCATTCACAACCAGGCCGATTTCGTGCCGCTCGCCTTCTCGCGGCTGGTGGAGACGCCGGTGGTGACGACGATCCACGGCTTCTCCTCGGAACGCATCCTGCCCGCCTTCAAGGCGTACGAAGATCGCGTCCATTATGTCGCGATCAGCGACGCCGATCGCCATCCGGACCTGCGCTATGCGGCGACGATCCACCACGGTATCCGGCTGGAGGACTTTCCCTTCGATCCGCACGGCAGCGAAGACCTGCTCTTCTTCGGCCGCATCCACCCGGACAAGGGGGCAGCCGAGGCGATTGCGGCGGCACGTCGAGCGGGTCGGCGGCTGATCATGGCCGGCATCGTCCAGGATCAGGACTATCATAACGAGCACGTCGCGCCCGCGCTCGACGACCGTTCCGTGGTCTATCGCGGCCCGGTGGGCGGAGCGGCCCGCACGAAAGCCCTGGGTTCCGCGCGCGCGCTGCTCCACCTCATCAACTTCGACGAGCCGTTCGGACTATCGGTCGTGGAGGCGCTCGCCTGCGGCACGCCGGTCATCGCCTGCAACCGCGGATCGATGCCCGAGCTGATCGACGATGGCGTGACCGGCTTCCTGGTCGACAGCGTCGATGCAGCCGTGGATGCGATCGGCCGTATCGGCGAAATCGATCGCGCCGCCTGCCGGGCGGCGGTGTCCGCGCGCTTCACGGTAGACCGCATGGCCGATCGATATCTGGACCTGTACCGATCGATCCTCGGCTGAGAACCGGTGTTTGCAAGAAGTCTACGGCCCCAAATGACATCCGTAGACCTGGTTCGATGTAGGCACGGCGTGGCCGGGCGCGCAGTGTTTCGTCAGCTTCGGCTCTCGCGCGCCGGGTAGTTGCCACGCGCACCGCTATTGGCGCTGGCGGACGTTTCCGGGCAGCCGGGCCGGCACGATGCTGTCCGGTAATCGAGCGCGCGGTAATCGCCTGGCGTTCCTTGCCGCCCCCGCTGCGGGCGGAACGGTTAAGCCCAAGGAGCCGTGGACCCATCGGGCATGCCGGCGGGTAGGCAAAATTTCGAATGCGATTTGTTTCGGCCAAAACGATGTGCGTCAACCGTTAGGCTAAAAACTCGCCCAGGCTGTCTGTTCGGTAGCCGACGCACGAACGCCGACCCGTTCGGCAAGGGACACAAGTTCCGCCAAGGTTTGGACTTGCATTTTCTCCATCACCCTGTGGCGATGGGCCTTGATCGGTGCGCTCGGTCCCGCCTAGCGCGCGGGCGACCTGCTTGTTGGTGTTGCCGCGAATGACAAGTTCGAAGACTTGCCGCTCGCGCGGCGTCAATGCCGCGATACGAGCGCGAACCATGTCCAGCTTGCTCTTCAGGCCACGCGTCACTTCATGATGCGCAATCGCCCGCTCAACTGCCTGAAGAAGTTCATCCGATGATACAGGCTTGGTCAGAAAGTCATCCGCACCCGCCTTGATGGCCCGCACCGTGGTCGGGATATCAGGATGACCAGTGAGGAAGATGATTGGCAGCGTCGAACCGAGTTCGCTCAGCCGCGCTTGCAGCTGCCGGACCGCTCAGTCCGGGTATCCGCACGTCGAGGAGAATGCAGCTCGGGACACTTTCGCTCGGCAAGCGATCCAGCAAGTGCTGGGCCGAAGCATAGGTCGCGACCTCGTAACCGGCGTGCTTCAAACGACGTTCCATCGCTGTCAGGAAGGACGCATCGTCATCGACAACATGCACCAAGCCCGGCATACGCCCTCCATGCCGCTTCACATTGCCCCCATCCGGGGATGGTATCGTACTGCTCAAACCAGTGCCCCTGGCGCAAAGAGACTCGGCGCTAGGGAGCCGTGCTTACTCCCACGGCGATTTTGCGTGTGAGGCATTCGCGCAAGAGCCGATCCATCACCAGTTGGGCCTCGATCTCACGTCGAACTGGTGCGGAGTTCATGATTGTGTCGGGCAGCCGTCTTTGCTCGCGAGAAATCCCGTGGAGAACTTCGGACGCGATTGGCGGGTTGTAGCGGTAGCTGTAGATCGAGACGCCATAAGACATGATCTCTTCCCCAAGCGAAGTGGGCTACTACGAAGCCCTGGATCAAAGTGCATCACGCGAGCGAGCGTACATCGCACGTTCGTCAACTCTCAGTGTCTAAAGAGATAGAACGCTATACTTGGGTATAGTCGGCTCGCTGAACCCCGACCGGGCACGCGCTGTCGCGCCGCTTCAAGGTTCGGAAGCGCAACGGGTGTGTCATCGGAAAGCTATGATTACGAGGTTGGGTCAGTCCTGCCGCCGACCAGCGCCCTGTCCAGGCACTCAATCAGGCTTTCGTCGCTGAACGGCTTGGTCAGGAAACCACAGGCGCCGGCCTTCAAAACGCGCGCACGGATGCCTTGGTCAGGGAAGGCCGTAACGAAAATGATCGGCGTGTGATGCCCGTCGGCAATCAGCCGATCCTGCAAATCTGCACCGTTCATGCCGGGCATCTGTACGTCGGAGATCAAACAAGCCGTGTCCGCAGCCCGATCTCGACCGCAGATACTCCTCGGCAGAAGCGAATGTTTCCGCAGCATACCCCATCGATCGAACGAGCCCCTTTGTGGACTCTCGAACGAACCCGTCATCGTCGACGATTGAGATCAGGGGAACTTCTGGCAAATTGACCGGGCCTTCATAAAGCAGCATACGCCAACGCTATCATTGCGATGTGGAAAGCCCGGGCAATTATACTTGAGTATCGAGATGCTATGACGCCGAAGGGCGAATGCCCAGGGCCTCAGCCATCCGCACGAGATCCGCCAGCGACCTGGCTCCCATCTTTCGCATGATGCGACCGCGATGGACCTTGACCGTGATCTCGCTGAGCCCGATTTTGCCGGCGACCTGCTTGTTCATCAGTCCTGACGCAACCAGGGCCATGATTTCCCGCTCACGCGGGGTCAGGGTCTCGAAGCTCAATTTCAATTCGGAAGAAGCCTTCTCGGACTCGATCCGGCTTTGATCCCTTTCCAGCGCAAGCTTCACGGCATCCAGCATGTCCTGTTCGCGAAAAGGCTTGGTCAGAAATTCCACCGCGCCGGCCTTCATGGCCCTTACCGTCATCGGGATATCCCCGTGACCTGTCATGAAAATGATAGGGATATGAATATTGCGTCTCGACAGCTCGGCCTGAAAATCCAGTCCGCTTACGCCGGGTAGCCTGACGTCGAGCACCAAACAGCTCGGGAGCGGAGGCCGCTTTTCCTGCATAAACTCGGACGTAGAGGCGAAAACCCGCGCCTGCAGGCCGACCGATCGAAGGAGACTTGAGACAGATCCACGTAGTAACGGATCATCGTCGACGACGAATACGATCGATTTCCCGGAATTATCGTCCTTCATTCGACAGGCCCTTGGCGCGAAGACGGTAGAGCGACCTTGAACACTGCATCATATCGTTTGCCAGGCTCTGCGGTAAACCGTCCACCACGTCCACAGCATAAGCAGACAAAGCAGCAGTCCGAATTTCCCCAACTGTTATGCAGGCATCGGGGGCCGATTCGAACCGGGAATCGTGAACTGGAATTCAGTGCCGTGCGGCGTGCCCGGCGAAGCCCAGAGTCGGCCACCGTGTGCCTCGATAATTCTTCGACAGATCGACAGCCCCATGCCCATGCCCGTGGGCTTGGTCGTGAACAGCGGATCAAAGATGCGATGACGGATCGCTTCTTCGATTCCAGTGCCTGAATCCCTGATCGTAACCTGAATGCTGCCTTCGTCGTTGACCCTCGATCCGACCTCCAGCACGCGAGGTCGGTCGGTCACGGAGCTCATGGCGTCCGCCCCGTTCATGGCCAGATTCATGATGACCTGTTGCAGCTGGACGCGATCGCCCAACGCAAGCGGAAGGTCCGCGGCCAGTGTCGTCGTGAACCGCCACCGAGCGGCTCCGCAGCGCGCTCGCCGTCAGTGCGAGGACATCCCGGATCGCCTCGTTGACGTCGAGCGTAACGTATTCCGGCTTGCGATGTCTGAGCAGCTCCCGAATGCGCACAATCACCTCGACCGACGCGATTGCCCGCCTCGACGATGCCTTTGAGAGCCGCCCTCGTCTCCTCGATATTGGGCGGGCCCTGGGCCAGCCATCGGAGCGCCCCATTTCCGTAAGTAGACGACCGCAGCGAGCGGTTGGCTGATTTCATGGGCGATAGACGCCGCGAGTTCGCCCATGGTCGTCAGCCGCGCCACTTGCGCGAGCTCCGCCTGTGCCTGCGTGCACGGCCTCGTTGGCGCGGACGCGTTCGCGCTCGGCGTTAATCAGGTCCGTGACATCCCGGTTGATGCCGACCATGCGCACGGGCCTGCCGTCCGCGTTTCGGATGATTTGCGCCACGCCGCGAATGATGCGGATGGCACCATCGGCTCGCTGCACCTTGAAGTCGGACAAGTACTCGCGGTCGCCGCGAAGCGCCGCCTCGACGTCCGCCTTGGCTCGCGCGACGTCTTCCGGCACAAGGCACTTCGACCAGGCGTCGAAAGCGCCGCTGAACTCTTCCTTGCGAACGCCGTACAGCCGGTACATCGAGTCGTCCCAAACCAGCCGATCCTGTTCGACGTCCCAGTCCCAGATGCCGAGCGACGCCGCGTCGATGGCGAGCTTCAGCCGCTCTTCGCTCAGACGCAGGCGGGTTTCGCTTTCCTTCAGCTCGCGCTCGCGGCTCTTCCGCGCCGCGACTTCTCCGACCAGATCGTCAAACGACGTCTTGAGCCTGGCCGCCATGGCGTTGAACGATCCCGCGAGGGCATCGAGCTCCTCCAGTCTGGTGCCCGGCACCCGGACGCTCAGGTCCCCGCCGGCCATCGTTCGCGTCGCGTGCGCCATGTGCCGGAGCGGCGCGGTCACCATGGACGCCAACGCCGCGCCCAGCACGAGGGAGAGCACCAGCGCCAGCGCCAGCACCATCGCGGAACGGCTGTTGGCCTTGCGCAAGCCCGCCAGATAGAACGCTTCAGGCATGGCCGTCATCAGGATCCACTGATGGCCGGCGCTGTGATCGCGATACGCGGTCGCGTAGGTCAGCCACGTTTCCCGCGAGAGCGGCTTCGCCGTGACGTGATCGAACTGGAACTCGGTCGTCCCTGCAGACAGCCCCGACGGGCCGGTGTGCCGCGCGAGAGCGGCAATTGCGTTCGCGACCACCGGATCGCCGGCGGAAGCGGACGAGGCGACCGTCTTGCCGGTCACGTCAAGGATGACGGCTCGGCCGCTGGTGCCGACGGCCTGGTTTCGCAGCAGGGAGTCGAGGCGTCTTCGCGCTGGACGCCTGCCGGCGGCGGCGGACGTGCGAGGTAGTCGTCCAGTTGCAGGCGGATGTTCGCCGACATCGCCTGATGGAGCTTTGTCGCCAGCATCGTCGCATCGTCGTCTGCGGTCTGAAGCGCGACGATCGCCGTGGCGCCAACCATCACGAGCACCAGCGCGATGAACGGCGCGAAGATGAAGATCCGGATTGGCAGGCCTTCCTGCACCGGGGCGGCGCTTCCCGGCGCCTCGCTGCGACCTGATTCCCAGATCCATTCGCTGCTGCCGATCGCGCGTTCTCTGACGCGACCGGGGATGTCCGCCCAGAACCATCCGAACCGTCTGGCCAGCGGCAGGGCGACCAGAAAGGCCACGGGCGCCAGCAGCCAGGTAACAGACAACGTGAAGAGCCAGCGCCGACGAGATGTTGCGGTAGGAGATGGCGGAGGTGAATTTCTCCGAGCAGATGAACCCCCACATCACCGGATCGAACAACATGATCAGCGACGACGAACACGCCGTAACGGCGCCAGGTCTGCGCTCGGCGAAAATCCGGATTGCGGCCGATGAGCTGATAGGCCATCCAGACAAAGGCGGTCCAGAAGAAATAGCCCTCCGCCCAGTTCAGCACGAAGCTCCGGCGGCACCCCTCGATCAGGTCCGACAGCATGTAAGCCGGAACGGCACGGCGATCAGCGCGGGATAGCCGAAGAGCACGACGCACAGCAGGACGGCCAGATCTTTCAGGGACTCAAACGTCTGTGCGCCCGGGACGAGCACGATGAATGATCCGATGTAGCCGGTCGCGATGATCAGCACGCATGTCAGCGGCATGCTCAGGAACGCCTTCGTGTCCCACCTCTGCCGCGCACGGCCGAATCCCCAATGCTCCCCGATCCGGAACGTAAATCCGCCAAATGCGCAGACGGCCAGCGAAGAGGCCGACGAGATAGCTGAACCGCCCCCACACCTCCAGCACCGGCAGGGGATGTTGCTGAGGACGGCATCCAGCCACGCGACGATGGCCGTCATGGTCGATCACCGGGCATGGCGACGATTGCGCAACGCTGTCGTACCGGGATGCCAAGGACGCGGCTCCCCGCCGCGGCGCCACTCAGAACACCGAGAAAGTCCCGTCGCGTCATGCCTGACCCCGACCTCCGTACACGGCATCGTACCGCATCAGCATACCGCTGCGATAGAGGGTCGGGCACACGCCGATGGCTCCGATGTCCGAAATGGCAGTCGAAACGGACCTCTTGAGGGCAGATCGTAAGCTTGCGCTTTAGTTTCTCCTCTTCCGCCTGATCGACCGATTGCTGCCCTGCGATACTATCGGTCTCTTGACTGAGCTTGGACTGTTTTGCCGAGCGCGGCCTAACGGGTCGCGTCGTGTGGCCTGACGTGTCACCGTCGTCGACGATGCCGACGCTAAAGCCATCGTAGTCGGCGGCCGGTTTAGGCGACGGCGGGAGGCTACCGATGACCGGTGTAGACGAAACGTCGTCGTCGCGCCGCCGGCGGTGCGTTCTTAACAGTGGTAGTTGGTAAGCGGTCCGCAGCGATCGCCGGTGGCCGCGCGTCCTGGCAGTCACTGATGGTGCCAGACGCTTGGCGGCGCCGCCGGCGGCGTGTCCTGAACACTGTCAGTTGGTAGAGCCTCCGGGGTGATCGCCGGTCGTGGCGCGTCCTTGGCGATTATTGGTACCGAACGCTTGGCGCTCTCCGTCGGCGGCGGAACGCCATCGGTCGCCGATGGCGGCCAAACATTGGTCGTGGCCGATGGTGCAGAACTTTTGGCCGTCGCCCGTGGCGGCGACACGTTGGGCGTCGCCATTGGCGGCCAAACGCTGTTGGTGGTGGCCGGAGGTGCCGAACCGTTGTCAGTCAACGGCGGCGGGGCAAGCGAAAGCGGCGGGGCAAGCGAGGTTTGACATCTAGCGCTGTCGAGCAACCAAAAACTGACCGACAAGAAGCCAAGGGCAAATCGCGCAGCGTTTTTCATTCGCATTCTGCAAACCGCTTCGATTTGAAATCATTGATCGCGTGACCTTCTGGCCATGAAATATCCGCTACTCTCATGGCGATCAAAGTTGACGGAAATGGGGAGGTAAATGGCAGAAAACAATGCTTTTCGGTCCGCGCATGCCAACAGCAGAAATCGAAAAGTGAGCTTAAGCAAGGACGGCCAATCTTGATACAACGTGTTGGCCGTCAAGCCAGTTGTAGCCGCTTGATCCTGCCAGTAAATCCGGCAAGCTTTCTTTCTATCGCCCTCATTTCCTCGATTTGCGCCCTGATGGACATCAGCCGAGCGTGAACGATTTCCCGGCATTCATCCGTCGCGCCGCCACCCCTCTGAGCGATCTTCGCAAATTGACGTATTTGCCCCAGTGAGAACCCCAGCGCGCGGCAACGCAGGATGAACCCAAGCCGCGCCGCATCCGCCTCTCCAAGCTTCTCTGACTGCCCCGGACACGCTTCGGCGGAGGCAACAGGCCTATTTGCTCGTAGTAGCGGACGGTGGAGGCATTCGTTCCCGTGAAAATCGCAAATTGTCCAATTCTCATGCAATTTCTCCTTGAACCTCAAGCTGGCTTGAAGAACCTAAGCTTACGGCGATCAACATCTCTCAGGAGGGTCCGCGTCCAATGGATCAATATTCAAGCCGCCAGCGTTTCAGCACTGTGTTTACACTGGAGGCTGACACTCATGCCATCGCTGGACGCTGGTGACGGACCGCTGGGGCGGCGCGTACTCAACGCCGTATCCGAAGGACGCTTTTACGGACATCGCCTCAAAGGTCGCATCAATCCTGGCACCGGCGACTGGATGCTAACGCGGAATGGAATTCGTGTGGTCGATGCCTCGCATCGTGCTGCTGTGGCGACGACGATGCGATCATTCATCGAGCTATGGCGGCAGGATTTGGTTCGATGAGTGCAGTTCTGCCGGCCCTCGGCAACACGGAAACACGCCACCTAATCGATCCGTCGCGATACTATTTCCCGCACCAACCTGTCTTCGAGACAGGCCACCAAAAATATCTATGGCTGAACAAGGTGGTTGGGATCGGGAATGGCCGCCTGATCAAAGGCGGAGGCGTCGCTCATGACGTGTTCGAAATGAGCTAGTGCAGGTCCAGCAAAATTCCTCGCGTACATGGCCTGGACCGCTTGTTTTGCGAGTCCCAATTTCTGTTTTGGCGCGAAGCCATCACGCGGTTGGAGGCGATCCGCGCTGACGGATGATCGTCCAGATGCAGGCGGCAGCGGCGAGTGCCAGCGCGGCATGAAGAGCCCACGCTTGCGGCTCTCCCATCGTCCGAAGGGTCATGCCGCTCAAGAGGCACCAGAGAACGGGGATTGGCAGGAGCAATGGCAAAAGCCTGCCGCGGGCGAGGAGCAGAAGGCCGAGCGTCGCGATCGCCGTCGGATCCGGCGCGATGCCAAAACCTCGGACGAGGCCCAGCCACGTCCCTGTAGCGGCGCGAGCAACGGCTGTCCGGCGAGTGCGAAGGCAAGGATGAAATATCCGATGCAGCCGGCAAGCCCGCGCCGGTCGAAGGCGAGGCCGTCGAGCAAAGGCCCGCAGACGAGGAGCAGCACGCCTTCAACAGCGAAGGCCGGCGCGACATAGGCGGCAGCCCAGTTGATGTCCGCATAGCGGTTCCACAGGAAGGACCATCCGACGAAGATCCAGAGAATCGCGAGGAGGAGTGCGAGCCACCGTGCAGAGCTTCTCGGCCGCCACGCGACGAGCAGGATGATGATGAGGCCGGCGGCGAGCGCGAGCACTTGCAGAGGCCAGAGGGCCGCATTGTGCAATTCGAACATCCGCCAGTAGACGCGCGGCGAAAAGAGCAGGAAATCCTCCGGCCGGTAGGTCCACCACTCCGACATCAAAGAGCCTGCACGTAGGCCGAGATGCGCTTCCGCATGGCCAGGTCCGGCATGGGTCCGGCGGCAGCCGAGAGGTTTTCGCGCACGTGGTCGACGCGGGTGGTCGCCGGAATCGCGACGGTGACGGCTGGGTGAGAGAGGATGAACTTCAGGATGAGCTGCGACCAGCTCGACGCGCCGAGTTCGGCCGCCCATTCGGGAGTGGCTCATCCTTGAGCCGGTGGGTCAGCGCGCCCTGCCGGAACGGCCGGTTGACGATCACGGCAATGCCGCGCTCCGACGCCAGCGGCAGCAGCCGCTGCCTCCGCCTCGCGGTCGACGACGTTGTAGGAGAACTGCACGAAATCGATAGGCTCGTTCCGCATTATCTGTTCGAGAAGATCATGGCGGCGCCCTTCGGAAGTGGTGATTCCAACGTAGCGCACCGCACCAGCCGCCTTCATCTCGAAAAGCGTTTGCAGATGCGCCTTCCAGGCGAGGAGATTGTGAACCTGAACGAGGTCGAACTTTGGCACGCCCCAGAAGCGCCGCGATTGCTCGATCTGGGTCGGGCCTGCCGTTGCCGAGGACGTCCAGACCTTTTCAGCCGAGAATAGCGTGGAGGGTCGCCCGAGCTTTTGAAGACCGTAGCCGATCACCGGCTGCGACGAGCCATACATGGGGAGGAATCGATCATGCGGCCGCCCGCCTCGAAGAAGGCCGCCATGACGCTCGCGCATTCGTCCCTGAGCACCGGCATCGCCGCCGACGTTGAAAGTGATCCAGGTTCCCAGCCCGACGATCGGCATGGCCTCGCGGGTCGAGGGTATCGAGACGGCGGGCGGGCGAGCCTTCCTGGGCATGCAGAGAGATTGGCAAGAGCGCCGCAGCGGCTGTCGCCAGGGAGGCCCGCACGAACGTTCGGCGTGTCGTCCGCATCCGATGCTCCATCATCGTGGCGGTAAAATTCCTGCAAAATGCGCAGAGTGAGGGGAACACTCCTGCCGGCTTTGGCGGTGCGAAGAACCGCGCCCGCCACAGCGCAGCACCTTCTGAGGGCACCACCCGTTGGATTGCCGCCTCGGTCTTCGCGTCGAAAACGTGAAGCCTGGAAGGACGCATGGCAACGCGCAGCTTGTCGCGCACCTTCACCCGCACGGTCGGCTCGACGCTCGCCACCATGACACCCTCGCCGACCTTCATATCGAGCAGGATTTCCGAGCCGAGTTGCTCGACCACCTCGATCACGGCATCGAAGCACGGGTGGTCGAGATCGGCTGCTGCCCGCCACCGTGAGGTCCTCCGGGCGCACGCCGAGCGTGACCTCGTGGCCGATATGGCCGCGCAGGCGCTGCGCGGTCTCGTCCGGCAGCTTGATGCGCAAGCCGGAGTTCTCGGCGATCAGCGATCCGTTCGCCTCGGTCACCGTAACGGCGGCGAAATTCATGGCCGGGGAGCCGATGAAGCCGGCGACGAACTTGTTGGCGGGCTGATTGTACAGCTCGAGCGGCTCTCCCACCTGCTGCACCACGCCGTCCTTCATGACGACGACCCGGTCACCCAGCGTCATGGCCTCGACCTGATCGTGGGTAACGTAAATGGCGGTGGTGCCGAGACGCAGATGCAGCTTCTTGAGCTCAACGCGCATCTGCACCCGCAGCTTGGCATCGAGGTTCGACAGCGGCTCGTCGAACAGGAACACGCGCGGGTGGCGCACGATGGCACGGCCTAACGCCACGCGCTGGCGCTGGCCGCCGGAGAGCTGGCGCGGCTTGCGCTTGAGCAATTCGCCGATGCCGAGGATGTCGGCCGCATCGCGCACGCGCTTGTCAATCTCGGGCTTTTCGAATTTGCGCATCTTCAGGCCGAACGCCATGTTGTCGTACACGCTCATGTGCGGGTAGAGCGCGTAGTTCTGGAACACCATGGCGATGTCGCGGTCCATGGGCGCCAGTTCATTGATCACGTTGCCGTCGATTGAGATATCGCCGGAGCTGATCGCTTCAAGCCCGGCGATCATCCTGAGCGTCGTCGTCTTGCCGCAGCCGGACGGTCCGACGAACACCACGAACTCCTTGTCGCGGATCTGCAGATTGACGTCTTTGACAGCGTGCACGCTGTCGTAGAACTTGTTGATCCCCTTGAGGACGACCTGTCCCATTCGCTCCCACCTGCCTCCCAACGGCCTGTGCGCATTCTGCATGCGCGCTTTCAGATCCCGATGATCCGGGGTGCTGTCAGCCCTTCACCGATCCGGTCAATCCTGCGACGTAGTGCTCGACGAAAAACGAATAGGCGATGGCAACCGGGATCGATCCGAGCAGGGCGCCAGCCATCAGCGGTCCCCAGAAGAATACATCGCCGCGGATCAGCTCCGATGTGACGCCGACCGGCACGGTCTTCTGCTCAGGCGAGGACAGGAAGACAAGTGCATAGATGAACTCGTTCCACGACAGCGTGAAAGCGAAGATGCCGGCCGAGAGGATGCCCGGGATCGCCACCGGGATGACGATGTAGAGCATGGCCTGCCAGCGCGAGGCGCCGTCAATGCGCGCGCATTCCTCGAGCTCCTTGGGCACCGCCTTGAAGTAGCCCATCATGAGCCAGGTGCAGAACGGAATAAGAAAGGTCGGATAGGTCAGGATCAGTGACCAGGGCGTGTCACCCAGCCGATAGTTGCGGATGATCTCGGCCAGCGGAATGAACAGCAGCGTCTGGGGCACCAGATAGGTGATGAAGATGCCGGTGCCCAGGCTGCCGGCAAATGGAAAGTTCAGCCGCGACAGAGCATAGCCGGCGAACACGCCGCACACGAGCGAGATAGCGGTTGACGCGAGCGCGATGAACGTCGTGTTCCACAGCCACGATGCAAACAGCGTCTCCTCGAACAGGTATCTGACGTGGTCCCAGGTCGGTTTCCAGGTCCAGAACGGATTGTAGTTGATCGAATTCCAGGGTCGGTAAAGCTCGCCATCCGGCCGCACCGAAGTGATCACCATCCAGTAGAACGGGAACAGCAGGAAAAGCAGGAACAGCGCCATCGGGACGTAGAAGAACACCCACTTTCGCCACCTTGCGCCTTCGATCATGGCTCAGCGGACCTCTACGCGGCGGATGTAGAGAAGCTGGATGATGACGACCAGAAACAGGATCGGAAACATGGCGAGCGAGATGGCGGCGCCCTCGCTCAAAAGGCCGGTGCCGATGCCGATCTGATAGGCGTAGGTGGCGAACAGGTGCGTTGCGTTGGCTGGTCCGCCGCCTGTCATCACATAGACGATCTGGAAGTCGGCGAACGTCTGAATCACCGAGAACAGCACCACGACCATGGTCACGGGCAGCAGCAGCGGCCAGGTGATGTGCCAGAACCGCTGCCACGGCTTGGCGCCGTCGATGGCGGCGGCCTCGCTGAGTTCGGGACTGATGGTCTGCAGGCCGGCGAGCAGGCTGATGGCGAAGAACGGCACCCCGCGCCAGATGTTGACGATGATGATCGAGATCATGGCGAGGTCTGGATCGCCCAGCCAATTGATCCGGCCGGTGATCAAGCCGAGATGGTAGAGCAGCCAATTGAGAACGCTGAATGTCGGGTCGAACATCCACTTCCAGGCGAAAGTCGAGAGCACAGTCGGGATGATGAAGGGCAGCAGGATGAAAGCACGGGTGAAAGCCTTGCCGCGGAAATTGCGGTTGAGCAGCATCGCCAGCCACAGCCCGAGCGCCAGCTTGAAGACGGTGGTCACGCCCGTATAGACGAAGGTGTTGTAGACCGAGGTGCGAAAGATCCCGTCGTTGAATATCTTGTAGAAGTTGGCGAGGCCGACGAACTCGCCGGGCACACCCACGCGCGAGTTGGTCACCGACAGCAGGATACCGCGAACGAACGGATAGGCGATGAACATACCGAGCAGCACCAGGGTCGGCACCAGCAGCACGAATGCGAGCCAACGCTCGTCCTCGAGCAGCCGGAGCCTGGGCCGCGGCGCCTGTGGCATGTAGACTTGGGTCTCAGCGATCGCCATTTCGCTTCACCTCGATGCGCCCGGCATGCGGCAGCCACCTTGCTGCCGCACGGACCGGTGAGAGTCGACTTTCAAGCATAGACCTTCGTGAGTTCGCCTTCCGCCCACTTCACGGCATCCTCCGCCGGCATGCCCTGGACCGCTTTGGCGTACATGTCGGTGATGATGTATTTGGTGAGCACCTCGGCGGGCTTCTTGCCCGATGAGGGCAGCAGGATAGCCGGGCGTCTGGCCGAGCAGGCCGGCGACCTTGAAGGGCGTCATGACCGTGTCCTCGTCCCACAACTTGTGCTTCTCCCACGCGTGGGTCGGACGGCGTCGCAAAACCCTTCTGGGAGACGAACCACGGCTCGTAGTTCGCCTTCGTGTGGATCCACTTCAGGAACTCCTTCGCGCCGGCTTGATTCTTCGAGTAGTTCGGCAACGACGTGCGAGAAGAAGGTGTGCATGGCGAATTGCCCGGCCGGGCCCTTGGGCAGCGGCGCGTGCTGGATGTCGGTTTTCAGCTGCGCGCCTTTCTCGGTGATGTACTTGTCGGGGTTGCGCAGCGACTCGATGTAGATCGAAGCGCCGTTGAGCGTGGCGCAGATCGTCTGCGACAGGAAGGCGCGGTTGTTGTTGGTGTCGTCCCAGGCGAGGCCGCCCTCGTCATGGGCTTCCTTCCAGAAGGCCGTCATGAACTTGACCGAGTCGATGACCTCTTTGCTGTTGATGTTGACGGTCTTGCCGTCCTTCTCGATCTCGGTGCCGCCCCACGACCACAAATAGGGGTAGCTGAACGTCGGCGCGTCGCCGAAGGTGTGGCCGAGCGTCTGACCGATCGGCCGGCCCATCGCTTTGAGCTTCTTGCCGACCTCGCGATACTTCTCCCACGTGTCGGGGAAGGTCGGGGAGCCGACCTCGTCGAACCACGATTTTCGGTAGGCGATCATGGCGCCGACGATCGTCCATGGCAGGGCGATAAACTTCTGGCCGTCGACCGTGTTCGATTTGCACAGATCGTAGTAGCCGTCCTCGGCCTTGCCGACGCTGCTTCGCGACGTCGCGACAGGTCGACGACGCTCTCCGCAGTAGATCTGCGGGTGGTTGTTGAAGAGCATGATGATGTCGGGACCCGCGCCCGACTGGATCGCCGAGGTGATGCGCGGCTGCAGGTCGTTGCCGTTCACGGTCTCGAAATTGATCTTGATTCCGAGCGCCTTCTCGGCGGCAGGCAGCAGCTCCTTGCGCAGCAGCTGATCGGAAGCCGGCACGAAGTCGTTCCAGCGCAGCCAGTGTACCGTCGTGCCCTGGGCAAAGGCGGGCGCGCGGCCAGTGGCCAGGATGCCGGCCATGCCGCCCACGAGCGCGGTACCGCTCTTGAGGACGTTACGTCGGGTTACTGTCGTCATGCATTCCTCCCTGGTGATGCCCTTCGGCCGGTCTGACGCCGGCTTGGAGTGCCTTTCAGACTATCGCGCCTCCGTGGTTCAACGCATGCGCACGTTCTCGCGTGCGCAACACGTTGTCTCGACGATCATTTGTTGGTGTTCCCACGCTTCCGGCGTCGGTGGCGATTTCGGCGTGAAACAGGGTGAATTCTTCGCAGAGCAGGCACTGCAGCCGCGCGCATGAACCATACCGCCATACCGGTACCCTCCCGCGCAGCAGTGGTATTGCCGTCGCCGAGCGGGTTTTCCCCGTCTTATGAAAGCCTTGGTACCGGAATGCTGGCGCGACGTCATTGTCGCCGGTCGCAGCAGGAAATCAAGTGCTAGCTTTGGCATGCGGCGATTGTTCACTTGCCGGGAACCGGATCGAGCTACGTTCGGTGTTTACAGACAGGTCACACGCTCAGCGGCAAGGTAGCCGAACAGCAGGCCGAGGCCGAACAGCAGCACCAGCCCGGCCGCGCCGAATTCGATGCCGCGCATGATGAGCGTGCCGCCGCCCTCGCGTCCGGCGCTGAGGCGCTGCGCGAGGCCCTTGGCGGACACGGCGATCACGGCGATGGTCGCGACCGTGATCGCGGTGCCGAGCCCCATCACGAAGGTCGCGGCGATGCCGGCCCAGAACAGCCCCTGCGCCAGCGCGAACACCAGCACCAGGATCGCGCCCGAACAGGGCCGCATGCCGACGGCGAAGATCGCGCCGAGGCCGCGCTGCCAGCCGCCGGGACCGGCGAGTTGGTCCGGCGTCGGCCCATGGGAGTGGCCGCAATGCTCGTCATGGACGTGGTCGTCGATGGTCGATGGCGTGATCGTGGTGATGATGCGTGATGCATGGCCGTGATGCATGATCGTGGCCATGATGCATGGTGATGCCGACGGCGCCGATCGCGCCGCCAGCGCCGGCCGCGGCGCCTGCAAGCGCGCGCATAAAGCCGCCGCCCTTGGTCCAGACCAGCCGGGCGCCGAACGCCGCGATCAGGCCGTAGCTTGCGATCTCGATCGACCTTCTCCGCGCGGCACATCGTCTTCGCGGTGGCGTTGAGCAGCCAGCGCGACACCGCACCGACGGCCACCGCGACCAGCGCCTGCAGCAGCGCCGAGGCGAACGACAGCACGATGCCGCGCCGCGCAGGTCTCCTCGTTGGCGACGCAGATAGGACGAGATCACCGCCTTGCCGTGGCCGGGGCCGGCGGCGTGGAAGATGCCGTAGGCGAAACGAGATCGCCAAGCAGCGTCCAGACCGCGCTGCCGTCGGACTTCGCGGCGCGGATGGTCGCCGACATCTCGCGATAGAATTCGGACTGCTTGGCGAGCAGCCAGCCCGACGATGCCGCCGACCTGCGGCTCAGGTGCCGCCGGCCGCGGGCCGCCGAACGGATTTTGCGCCAGCAGCGCGTGCAAGGCGCCGTCGACCAGACAGAACGGCCGCCAGCGCGGCAAGTGCCGATCGCGAGCGCGTGGCGCGAAGGCGTGCTGGCGCGCCTCACGGGCATTCCACCATGATCTTGTTGGCGAACATCGCGCCGTAGTTGGAATTGTCGCCGCTCAGCGAAATTCTGCTCGCTGAGCTTCTGGGCGCTGGCGGTGCCGTCATTCGGCCGCTGGAACTGCATCTTGCAGTCGGCGGGCGCGCCGACCGAGTTTGATCGGATCCTGTCGTCGAACTTGAAGTCGATGAAGTAGGCAGGGTCGAAGACTTCAAGCGCGGTCTGCTTGGCCTTGAACGGCGTCTTGACCGGCAGCGTGAAATGCAGCGTCAGCTGCGCTGTCCTTGTATTCGAGGAAGTAATCGACCGGCTCGACGAACTTCTCCTTCCTGGCCGTCGGCCCTGGCGAAGGTGAAGAAGCCGAATTCCTTCAGCGATTCGACATTGGTCTGCGCCAGCGGCGCCAGCTCCTCGCGGGTGTAGACGCCCTTGGTCTTGGTCTGCGAGCCCCTGCAGCGCGTAGGTCGTGAACATGTCGTCGAACGTCCAGGCGTGGCGCACGCCCGTGATCGAGCCGTCGGGTGCGTAGACCACCTCGCTCCTGGCGGTGATCCAGACATGCGGATGGGCCTCGGCTGTGGCCGCGCCGAGCGCGATGCCGCATAGCAAGGCGGAGCAAACCGAGCAACCGGTGCATGG
>ERZ1370068.8060-contig-6940_pt1 | contig 20495 bp, 25 predicted proteins | sample MGYA00561227_ERZ1370068 | MGnify/ENA primary metagenome ERZ1370068 (study PRJEB38410, sample SAMEA6850437) | metagenome | study: Metagenomic assessment of the ecological functions of the soil: analysis of the soil microbiota associated with the... | reverse complement strand
TACGTATTGCCAGATGAATACGCGGATCACTGTGACCGGTGAAGACCAATTTGTAACTTTAGCTTGCCCGCTTGCCTGGCCTCGATGAGCGCCGCATGAGCACCGTCCTCGTCAAAGATTCGATGTGGATCGCTCGAAGCGAAGTATCTCGTGGTGCTGAACCATGTCGATCATGTCGACCTTTAAGGCGTTTGAGTGATTCGTTAAGTTGTCGCGTCGCTTCTTTTTTCGAGCGCTCCGTCTATTTTGGTCATCAGAAAGAGCCTTTCCCCGGGATAGCCGCGTCACTCAGCGCCTTTCCCATTCGTGTCTCGCTCACGCCCTCGTTATAGTCCCAGCAGTTGTCCATGAATGTGATGCCACGGTCAATGGCGCTGCGGACTATGCGCACGCTCAAAGGTGCATCATCGACGTGTTTCAAACTGCGGTGCCAGCCGCCGAGCGCCGATGGCGGAACCTTGTAAACCAGTGCTACCAAGATTTCGATAAATCATTTCGCCTATTGTCCGAGGCATGTGGACCTCCGATACGTCGAGTACCACCCCAGGAATGATCATTCACCCAGATTACCCAGCGGCTTAGGCCGCAACCAAATAATACCCTTGACGTCACCTCAGATACAGAACCAGGAGCGAAGCGACTGCACGCTAGGGAGTAGTCGCTTGATTTCCCATAGTGTTCTTCTCTGGCGTGCAGTCAACTTCGCTCCTGGTTCTGTAATAATTCTTGCTACGAAAACAAAGAAGTTGCTGGTTTGCTACGCAGATTACGCAGATTACTTTAGGACGGCTGGGTTAGCCCTCTCTCGAAAAAGACATCGGCGTAATCTGTGGATAGCAGTTCTGAGTTTTTGACACAATTGATTTGATGAACTCTTCTGCAATTGAAACCGAGCGTCTAGCACTTCGAAACTCACTGTAGACGATGCGTCATTCATTCTTTTTCGACTAGTTAACGGAACCTTCGTTTCTGCAGTTCATCGGCGATAAGGGCGTTCGCCAATCTTGAAGATGCGCGACAGTATATTCTCAATGGTCCAGTTGCAAGTTACGCCCCCAAAATGGCTTCGGCCTCTTTCTCGTTCATCTAAAAGCCAATCCAGGCTCCGCTGGGAATGTGTGGCCTCTTAAAACGCGAGACGCTCTGAAGATGACGATATGCGGCTTTGCCTTCCTTCCTGAATTCTGGAATAAGGGCTACGCCTTTGAAGCCAGCCGCTGGCGTGTTGTCTTACGCAAAAGATGTGCTTAAAACTGCTGCGTGAATTGTTGCTATCACTAACAAAGATAACGACGCTTCAGGTAAACTTCTTGAAAAACTCGGATTGTATTTCACGATCGTATAGTCACACTGTCCGGCGATAAAGGCAGAACTTAAACTCTTCGTCTCTCGAGCACTCAGAAACGAGAAACTCGATCGCTTACGCCAAATTGCTGTCTACGCACGTGATCTGGAAGAAGCGATCAGCTTCTACCAAGAAACCCTCGGAGCCACATACCTCGCGAAGTTCGATCCGCCGGGACTGGCATTCTTTGATTTTTCCGGTACACGTATTCTTTTGGAAAAGACTGGCGCCAAAAGGCGACTGTCTATTTTCCAGTCGCGGATATTGAAAGCGCTTACGTTGAGCTGTTAGATAAAGGCGTGGAAGTTCATCGCCGAGCCACAGCTGGATTTTTCGGGACGATCAGGGAATGTTCGGCCCGGCGGGTGAGGAAGAAGTGGATGGCATTCTTCTCGGACCCTTCAGACAACATTCTTGCGCTCGCGAGCCGAACACCACGTAGTAAAGACCCTAAATGCCCAAGCCAACTTCTTATAGGCACACCGTACCCGGGTCTTCAAAAGGCTTCAAGCTTTCTGGGGCAAGAGCTTACGTCGAGCGGGTACGCAAAAGTTGTGTCTGAGCCTCCCGGAAGCGTCGGAGAAGCTCTCGCACGGCGAGCCGACGTTTTTCGTTCGCAGCGCGTCTTCGCCAGGTGATGCTCGATCGATCACCACCACGATGGCCACATCGCTGTCGTCATCCCGGCAGCCATCGGAGTTCAGGCCGCAGCCCATTGGAAAGCATCACCAAAGAAATTCTATCGACCACCTTACGTTGGTCATGCGGGCTGGGGTAGGAATCGAACTGCCACGGATCAGCGACAGAGAATTAGCAGCACATCTAACAGAGGCCTGGAAATTAATAGCGCCCGAAAAACTCTTCACGCAATGTTGTAGTCCCTCGCGTTCGAGTTGAACCATTACGGACTAACGCAGTTATGCCAAAATTCGTAGCTTTCCTCCGCGCCACCAAACGTCGGCAATCATACCGTCAAGATGGATCAGCTTGGGAGTTTGTTTGAGGAGCTGGAACTTCGCAAACGTCGAGACGTTTATCGCCAGTGGCAATGCGCGTTGCATCTCCCGATTCGAAAGCGACAAACGATTAAGTCGCTGGAACGAAAAAATCGACAAGCATTTGGAAAAGTCGCTTCGGCTATGGGGTGACTACATTCATCAGAGGCGATTTGGCGGACATTGCGGAGATAGCTCGCTACGAACCTGCTACGAAGAGGAACCGAAACTGGCGACGGAAACGCGCTGTTCGTGTGCTTCGTCGCAATGCTGACGCGCCGACACGAGAGGTCGCAAAGAAGCTGTTGGGAGACTCGCATCACCGGATTGACGGCCAGCCTTAACCAGCGCGAAGTCTACTGGCTTTACCGGACGCAACAACGGCGAGTCAAAAATTCTATGGCCCGCCTTTGGAAAGAGTTCTCGGTTGCCAGACGACTGTCCGAAACGTGAATACGATCCGACGAATCGCGGCGAAAAGTATGGTGAAGTGAATCGATCATCAAAGTCGCGAAAAAGACTTAAAACCGCTTTCGCAGACTAAGACATTTCGACGAGCGTGGTCAGCTGGTGAGCGCCAGCATCTGCAGGTAGCGCAGTCGGTCACGCCTGTTGGTCACCCACTAGCGTTACTAGGTTTGCCAGCAGGCGGGGGCGCCTGCGGTCCCAGTACCAACGTCCACATAACCGATCCAGTGACGACGTGGAAGTTCGCGAATCCGAGGATTCAGGGTCGAGGACTACACGCACTACGCGAATTCAACGCCGGGCGAGATTGTTCTTCACTGGGATCTTTTCGCACACCATTCCCAGCGGGCAGGTAGCCTCATTGACGGAGGCCGAACGACGATACACACACCGACTCGACGGTAAGCGAACCCTCATCGTTCAGCCCCCCGGAACGTTTCGTCAATCACAGCTGCAGAAACAATACCGAGGTGCGCAGCTTCTCTGTAAGCGACGTCGCGCTCAGACGGATCGTACGAAGTTGGGGAAGAAATAACGAGCGACTATGGCTCAGATGGATCTGGTGTGCGCTTTGATTGTTTGTGTGGCGGTGACCAGTAATTGTCGCGGACGGATTGATAGAGAACCGGACTATGATGCCTCTAAGAAACTACTTATGTCTCAGCGTGTTTTGCTTGGTGGTAGTTTGTTATGGCGCTGGAACGTTGGACGCCAAAACCCGTTCATCATTATGTCTTCTTCAACATGGAGCGGTGAACGAATAAAGGAAGCCCTTGGCTTCGAAACGAAAACTCTTGAAGTGAGCTCAGTTGAAGCAAGACGCGGGCGTGAGCCTGAACCGAGAAAGACCATTGACGATTTTGCGGCGATTCGCAAAGACCTCGCCTTCCTCAGCCTCGAAGGGAAAGTTGTGAAACTTTTATCCAACTCCAGGATTCCTCTGTTCAGCAGAACGCGACATAGCCGGTCCCGAAGTAGTATTTGCAGACTCACCGATTACCACGGCGGCATGGCTCCGCAGTGCTGAAATCAAAGGCGAGCGACGATGGAACGCGCCCACATCGCGGGTTGGGTATCTTCAGCCGTCGGGATCCTGTCCGTTCAAATGCGGTTCCGAAAACCGCTCGGAAGCACTTGGGAAGGAGTTTGATGGAAAGATTGAAGGAATCAATGCTACCTGAAACGCCGGGGATTGGCTTCCGCGAGACCGGCAGAACTTTTCCGGCAGGGCTATTCAAATGAGATTCTATCGCGACGCGGTAATCACGAATATGCATGCGCTCAAGAAAGCGTTCGCCAAGTCGGTCGTAATCCAGTACGCCAACTTCATGCCCGGTGAATGGCTGCCCGACAGCGATAAGTCGTTCCTGCGTAACCGTCTTACAAAGAGGCTACAGGACCATGGGTGTTGGCGCAGGCAGGTCCCAGACTTACTGCCATTCAGGCGCGGTCAAAAACAATCACAGCTATCCACTGATCAAAGCCGCCGCGGGTTTCAGTTCCAACAGGCATCGCAGTCCGTGGATGTGGCAACTACGCCGATGTTGGTAAGAAACCGGCAGCAAGCGCATGACGATCGGCGAACTGCTCGCGTTCGCCAGAGATCAGCCGATGGCTTGATCATGTGCTCGGCGTACCGAGGAGCCGTATTACTCATAACGGAGCTGATACCTGTTTTTGAATAGACGCTGAAGCTCGCGGAACGTGGAGGTTTTTATTGCTAAACGCAAAGTTGGTTTTGATGCGGCCTTCTATCTGGATCGGCCTCACCTTGTCAGGCTCTGCCAACGGTCTGCAAATGAACCGCCACTGCCCTTAAACCCGACGTCCTCCACTACAACATCACCATCGAGCCAGACATTCTCCAAAGCGGTAAGACACTTTAGCGGAAGTGTTGTGATACGCTTCCTTCGCTTCCACATACTGCCAATCTCACGCAGGTTGAATTCGCGATTGCGGCAACCTTGAGATTGAAACCGTTGCGGCTAAAAGCCGGGCGTATCAACAACAGGTCAGTGTGAAGGACCACCGCTTGGCAGTGACCATCCCGGTGATGAAAGCCAGGGCAGTCACTGAACTCGAAATCAACATCACGGCGCACCGAAGTCCGGAGTCAGATTCTTTCCGATAGCCCCAGGTTTACACAATCTTCAACCAGCCAAGTGGACAGTGTGTGTTGATGCGCCGGAGGATCGCGCGACTCTCAGCCTGACTTTGGTTCTTCCTGCAGTTAACGCCGATCTCAAAATGGACGCCTTATTTCGCAGCGCGACCTGTGGCAGACCAAAAAGACTGCCTTCACGTGGAAACAGGATTCGGTTATTCTACATATTCCTGGTTTTGCTGCGGTCTTATCGGATCATTCGCGAGAAGAAATACGGCGTTGAGTTTCAATATCTCATTACGAGTTTCACCGACGACGAGGCACGGCGTATTTTCGCGACACAGCTGACATGCTGAAGTTCTACGAGGAGTTGTTCCGGAGTTTCGCTACGCGGATAAGACTTATGCGCAAGTGCTCGCCGCGGGTGGCGAAAGATCAGAAATGAGTAGCTTCACCGCACTGAACGAAGCATATGGTAAAGGTGTTCTGGCAAATGAGCAGGACCATTTATTAGCGCTCACGAGTTCGCGCATCAGTGGTGGGCAATATGGTGACCTGTCGGGATTGGAATCACTTTTGGTTGAATGAAGGGATCGCGACATTCCATTGCGGCGGCGTACCTTTGAACATCGCTTTGGCCGACAGGTTTATCTACGCGAGATCGAAAAATATCAAAAGCGAATACGAAAAAGGTTCGTGTTGCCGGTAAAGACAAGTCGTTGGTTTTTCCTGATTGGTTACATCCGACGCGCGAGGATCGGACACTCGTCTACGACAAAGGCGCATATGTGATGCATCTGTTGGAGGGAAGAAATGGGTGAGGAAGCGTTCTGGAAAGGGTTGAAGATTTACACAAAGAGGTTTTTCGGAAAGTCGGTTGTGACCAGTTATTCTGAAAAATGCAATGAGAGAGGCTACTACTAAAAACCTGGATCAGTTTTTTGCGAAGTGGGTTTATCTGGAAGAGTGGTTGAAGTGCAGCCTCAACATCAGAGCAACAAATCAAACTCTGACATTCAACAACACACGGTCGGGAAGGGGCAAGCGCAGCGCGCCCCCGCAGGTAAGTACGACACCAGAATCAAAGTGTAGTCAGAATTCAATCAGAGATTATTGAACCGGCGGGGGCGCTTCTTGGAGTAGGTAGCGTTTGGAGAAACTGCCGCTCTGGCCCCCTTTCCCCGACCTTTTTGTAGTTGAGTGTCAGGAGTGCTAACTCCGTCCGCGTTCGGGTGAATGGGACCGGTTGCGTTAGCCTTATCAGTGATTGCGGTGTTTGCAGAACCGGGATGATCAGTTAGAGGAAGGCAAATGAGTCTACTTTTTAAATATGTAGCAACAGCTACTTTTCTAGTGCTGCTGACTTCGTCGTTTCATTCGTTGGCTCAAGGCGGCGGTAAAGCCGAACCTCGTCGCATTGAGTTCACGCGCGGCACAAGCACCACGGCGATCAACGAAAAGATTAAAGACGCTCAGCAGGCGGAATACGTCTTGGCGGGCAAAGAAGGGACAGCGACTCACGCAGATTGACTGACCTCGGTTCCCCAACGTTCGTCTGTGTTTGATCGGCTTGAAAGCACCTGACAATGCGGATCTCGGACTCGAGTACGACGCGAACTACGCTTTCGATAAGGTTCTGCCGGTGAAGCGGAGACTACTTCATCACAGTGGTTCGTCCGACAAGTGCGGAAAAGGCGCATCGACTTCTATGAACTGGTGATTACGATACGGTGAGGAAGATTGCCGATTGCCGATTTAAGCCCACGAAGCGGCAATACGCGAGCATTTAGCCCCAGCAGAGAAGCGAAACCCATGCGGGCGAATGCTCGCGTACAACTGAACAAATCCCGGCAATTGGCATTCGGCAATCCCAATTCCGCAAATCCGCAATCCGACACTCCGACTTCATGATCCCTTCTTCGCCAACTGTTCTTTCAGTGCCGTAGAGACTGCGACATCGAATGCGTTCTGGCCGGTACCGCCCTGTTTCTTTTGCTGTGCAGCAATGTAATGATTTCTCTGTTTCGATAGCGCCATTATCTGATTGCGAATCTCTTTACGCTCAGCAAGTCGCTTATCGATCTCTTGCTTGCGTTCAGTCGGGGACAGTTTCTTGAGATCCTCCGGAAGATCTGCTTCCGCTACCGATTCCAGCTTTACTGATCCGTTTTCGATATTCTGCAATAGGTCACCGATGTAGCTTCGCATTCACCGCTTTGTTTATAGATCGCAAAGGCCCGAGCTTCGGCCGGCGCACTTTCGGCTACAGTTGTCTCACTGACCTCTGCTGTGCTCTTCTTGCGTCCGCACGAGAAACGATCACCTTCTGCGCCAGCGCCACCACCGTACGCCAGGTATGTCCCACCGAGTTTCGATCCGAGCCTGCCAAGTCTTCATCGTGGGCGTCGCGATCGCTTGCACTCCGCCCGTTTGCGGGATGGCAAAATATTGACCCTGACCACGCTGCGCAATCAATTCCCAAACCTGTTTCGTGTCGGACGCGTTGCCGCACTGAATCGTGTTCACGATGATCCCTTGTTCCACAGCCGGCCGGCAGTTACGAGCGTGTCCTCTTCCATCCTGGTAATCGTTATGCGGCGGTGCGTCTCCCACGAGAAACAGAACCTGTGCGAGTCTGGATGTACCCTGCACCAACCAGCCTTCTGTACTCCGTCTGCGAGCTCGTCGAACATCTTCAGGTGCGTCGCCGCCGCCAGAAGCTTCGTACTCCATCAGAGTCGTATAAACCTTATCGAGATCTTCTGTAAGCGGTAGAACCTGTGTCACGTAGCGATCGCCTCTGTCCCGGTAGGCAACCAGTCCGATCTTTACCGCCGGGTGAGACTGCGATTGCATCACTTCATTTACGATTCCCCAGATGCGTTGTTTGGCGCCCTCCAGTAGACCACCCATCGATCCCGTGGTGTCCAAAACGAAAACCATTTCAAGGGTCGGCGATTCGTTATTCAGGTCGACAGGATTGATCCTGGGTTCAACGCGGTTGAAGGCCAACACCGTTGCCAGCCCGATCCCAATCAGAAAGGTAAGAAGGGCAGCACCAGCGCGGAAAGTAATCGTGTTCATCGAGCGCAACTCCTTTTGTGGAATGGTCAACTGTGGGAAGTTTTGTAATTAGACGCACAGCCCAACGCTTCGTTCCAGTTTTCGATTAAAGAGCAAGTGCTTACTGAAAGATGAACGGACGGACCGCGCTTTGCGGGCCTGGCAAAAGAAAAGGCGGCAAACGTGCCCGCCTTTACTCAAAACAATCTACCTTGACTATGGGTTTAGTTTGGCCGATATCCCTCTTCTTCACATAGATGTCGCCACGCTGAGTCATCCCGGTCTTTTCAACAAGCGATAACAGGACGGAGTGCAGCATTTGTTCGTCCAATCTGAAAGTAGTGATCCCGTTCTGCCTTGAATCGGGATCGCTGTACTGCACAGTCAAGTAATGACCTTTGTTTTTATGAATTTTGCAGGATAGGTGTAAATGGTCGGAACCTGTCCGGCAACCTTCGCCGCCCCAGGTTGACTCTTCTCTGAATCTGTATATGCGGAAGTGACGGCGTCGTAGGGATGTGAATCTGTTTTCTGCGTTCTCTTTATCTTTAAAAGTAACTGGCTGTTGGCATCGTCAAACGTAAGTGTGCCGTCCATCGCTTTCGTATAACCAAAAACTCCGCCTTCGTACTTGCTTTTGCCACACTGGTGGGCGCCGGTGCATTCGCTGCCTTTGCGTCGGCTCAGATTCTATGGTGCGTGGACGCTGTGCATAAGCCCCCGGTGAGTAACGCCCCAAAAGGAGCAAGCTTCAATCAATCTCATTTCTAATTCTCCTTGATAGTACTAACGAAGACGGGAGGCGGAGTCGACTATACAGACGCTGGTCGAACGAGTCGAGTTGTCTTCAGGCTAAATTCGATTATCGCTCAAAGTCCCTTCGCCCACATGAGGCACCTTGTAGAGAATCCACTCAAAGCAAGAGTTGATTATCAAGACCCCTACTCAACAAGAACGCTCAAGTAACAAACGTTTCGCGATGGTTTATCAACTCGATAACGAAAGATACCAAAACCGCCAACCAATAATGCCTCGGACAAAACAAAATGCCGAGGTATGGAACCAGTGAATACGTCGCAAATGCGCGAGCTGTCGAGGCTACGTTACTGACCTGGGAGAAGACATCACGTCTCAGGGTTTAGCAAATGGCTTCACACGCTCGATCGACTCTTTGAAATCAGTGTCCCCGGGCGCAATCGCGCGAGCCGCGCTGATGCGCGCCGAGAGCTTTCGTGTAATCCTTTGTCACTTCGTAAGCATAACCAAGCTCACGATAGATATTGGGATCGTCCGGTGATTTCTTCGCCGCAGTTTCCAGCGCCGCAATTGCTTTGGGAAAGTTTGTGGCGCGAGAGTGAGCTACGCCAAGCTAGATAAAATGTAACGCCCGTTGCATCAGCACCAGCCGACGCTCGTTCGAGTGCCGCTGCCGCTCTCGGATATTGTTTCGAGCCGATCAATGCCTGACCAAAAAGTGTCACCGCTTCAGCATCCGTCTTTACCTTTATCAATCCTTCGCCAGCACGAACAGCGTTCAAGTAATCGGCGTCAGCTTTCTGCCTGATCCTGACTGGTTGCGGCTCGACGCAGATATAAGGACGTCAACAGAGTCCACGCTCCACGCAAACGCGGATCGTTTAGTGTTGCGCGATTCAGCGAAGCGATTGCGCCATCAACATCATTCTTAGCGATGGCGATCTGTGCGAGGTAGAACAGTGAGACGGAATCTTTTGGATTGAGCTTGACGACAGTGTTGAAGCTCTTCTCCGCATCGGCGACTTTTCCAGTTTTGTATTCGGAAATTCCGCGATAGTACATCATCGTTGCATCCGGTTGGCCGCCTGCTCGATCGGTTGCAGCAACGAGAAGCGGCAACGCCTCTTGATACTTCTCGGAAAGAACATAAGCCTGACCGAGAGCGCTTTCAGTATTGGGATCTGGCTGCTTTGCCTGGCGCTGCAGGCTTACTGCTTTCTCGAGATCCTTTGTAGCGTCGGCATATTGTTTCAGATTCAGTTCGGCAAAACCTGCAATCTTCCATGCTTCAGGATCGTTGGGGTGTTGTTCGGCAAGGTTCTTCGCTTCTTTTGCCGGCCGCCGCAAACTGCTTCTGCTCGAGTAATGCGTACGCATGCTGGGTGTCAGCAGGTGCGGCGGTATTCGTCGGTGTTCGCGGTGTTCGCGACGGTGTTCGCAACGGGTTGTACAGGTTGCACGGTCAACAGCGGATCATTCGGACTCGGTCTTCCGGGTAGCTGTTGTCGGCACTGGTTCAGAGTTTCAACAAAGGGTCAGAAGCTGGCGCCTGTGAACTGGTGGTTGTTTTTGCGCTTGTTTGCCAGTCCTTCGCGGCCTCGTGCGTTTGCGCCGATACGGCGATTGCGGTCAGAAGGAAAACTGCGCTGATGCTGGGGGAACAGTCGGATTAAGATAAATCTACTCATGATGGAAGACGATTGTATTCGGGAGAGGGTTTGGTTTGAAAGATCAGAATCAGGGTTTCCCCGGGACACCTTTCGGATGCGAGGAATTGCCACTAAGTTTGCCCACAAAACAGGGAAGAGGCCACAGATTTCACGGATAAAACGGATCTCAAAAAGAAGAGGGTATGTTTCCCCTCTTCTGATTTGTGTTCAATCTGTTCAGTCTGTGGCTAGTTAGACGCCCGACGCGCTTAGAAATTCAGTTTCAAACCAAACTGAAACTGGCGGGGATCAAACGCTGCGGTCGGACGGCTGTAGTACCGTCCATTGCCAGCGCGTTCCTTGAACAGGTTTACGTCGTCGATAAACGGTGACGCAGCTGCCTCGTTGAATCGATTGAAGAGATTGAAGCCCTCAGCGATGATCTCGAAGTCGGAACCGCTCTCCAAGTGGTACTAACCTGGCGACTCGCAGATCTATCGACGAGAATCTATGGGTGACTCCAAAGTCCCGTCCCAAACTCCCACTGGTGAATTGGCCGTTCGTGATCAGAGGTGCGCAACCGACTGTGCCAGGAACGCGAGTGTGCCATCGCCCAGGACGCTTGGACGGTCCGTCTGGTTTGACTGATCGTTGTTCGTGTCCTGGTTGCTGAGTATGTTGAACGGTCTCCCACTCGACAGTTCGATGATCGGCGCAACTGTGAAATTAGAGAGGAAGCGATGAAGTCCATCTCCTGATTCCAGGGAAGCTGGTGAGGCAACGACTGCGCTAAATACGAACCTGTGCCGCTGATCGAATAGTGAGTCAGCACGTTCCGCCGCAAAGTTTCGATTGTCTTGCGGTAACAGTAGCGTTTGCAGGTCAGACGAATCATCGATGGAATGCGACCATGTATAGGAAGCAAGGAACTGATAGTGATTAGAGAAACCGCTTTTTCAGATCAATGTTGAGTGCGTTGTAAAGTGAATTGCCATCTGACGTTTGAGCGTTGACTGAAGCCGAAAGGCGAAATGGTTCGGGTGAGCGCAGTGAACCTCCAAGCTGGGAGTTGAGCACTGCTGGCGTTACGAGCCTCCTGGGAAAGTGCCTGGGCCAGGAAGTAGTTTGGAGCACTGGGACGGAAGAAGTTCGCTACACCAGCGTTAACAATACGACTGCCGAGGTTCTGGTCAACGGTGCAGTGATCATGCCAGGAATAATGATCGCGAAGGTTTGACCGGCGTTTGGAAAGGCAGGCGTTCCAGTTGGCGTAGCTAGTGTCGAAACATTGAAGCGGAACACCGCCAGGACACGGCGCCCCCGCCGTAGGAATCGAAAGGCGACGGCTTCAGGTTGTGCTGACAGGATTGCGTCCGGCCAGTCGGAAGAAGTTCTGAATCTGCCGATCCGTTCGCGGAGCATTGATGTCGAGCGGGTGCGGCAGGTGATGCAGCTCCGACGAAGATATAACTACCGGAGATCGATCATGTCCTTAGTCAGCTCATGCTCAACCGTAAAGTTACCCTGGTTCGCGTACGCGTAAACAAAGTCTTTCTGTATGTGCAATGTGAATGGCAGGACTGGTCCGAAACCCGGGAAGGTTTGGTCATTAAAGCGTTGGCGACCGAACTGGTAGTTGAGCACCAACTGCCACCCAGGGTGTCAGCAACACCCGCTGGACAGACATGGTGAAACTGGTCCACCGGGAGGACAAACAGTTCCTCTGAAACACCTGAACGGCATTCAACAACGCCGTTTGCGTGGGGCTGCCCGGTGTGAGGATGCCTTGTTGTTGTTGCACCGCATCGCCGATGTCTGAGTTGAATGCGATCGCCAACAGCGGATGATCATAGAAGAGTCCAAACGCTCCCCGAATCACATTCTTTCCGTTGTTCTTCGGATCCCACGCAACAGCCAAACGCGGCGCCCAGTTGTTTTTGTCGCGAGGGAAGCCTTGTTGGACCCCCAGCGCATCTTGCGCTGCCAATGCTTCGATCTGCGCTAGTTTGATACCGGAAAGTGGGTCAGTGAGTGGCAAAGTCCCAATCTGTTCCGTAATTTCATGTCATAGCGGACGCCATAGTTCAGCGTCAGATTCGACGAATCTTCCAGGAGTCTTGTCCGAAAAACGCTATCGGCTTATTGCTGATACGGCTGACGGGATCTCCGAATCCTTGAATGTAGTTCGCTGGGAAGCCGAGACCATATTGTTGGACTGGCGTGAAGTCCGGAGCACCAGCAAAGGCGGGATTGAGCGTCGCCGCCGATAGGCCTCCAAAGTTAAACAAGCCGGCGAAGTTCAATTCAAAGATCGCTTCCGGAATTCTCACGAAGGCGATGTCGCCACCAAACTTGAAGTTGTGATTTCCGGAAACCAGGTTGACGTTATCGGTGAACTCATAACGCGTTTCCGTCCGCACTACTGGCGAGAACAACTCACGGCCAATGAAGGCTGCGCCCGAAATATTGAAGGCGACCGCATCGCCGTTTTGTGATTTGAAAGTTGCTCGACGCTCACCAAAGTTGAAGCGTGCCTCGTTAATAGCTCGCGTTGAAAGCGTCGATGTCAGGGTAGTAACCGCCGAGAAGTCGCGTAGTTTCTGGATGCCTGTTCGCGAAAAGTCGTTTTGACCCAACGACTGGATTCTGGGATTCAACCTGTATGCCGGTAATTTCGCTTGGATTGTAACCAAGTCTAAGAGCTGAACTGATGTCGCGGAGTGATCAGCGTGATCAAGCCTGAATGAATTGAAAGTGGTGCGATCGGTAACCGGGAAAACCGATTGCAAATTGTTCAGCGGGCGAAAAGCGTATGAGCTGACCGGCGGCGTTCGTTGTGCCTGCTGGAACTGGCGCGCCAGACAAGATAAACCGTGGCCCAATCGCTCCTGGAAGAATAGGACTGATTGCAGGGCAGCCGCTGCCATCATTGCGGCGACAATAGCGGGTTGGAACCGGTCAGCCCGTGTGACACCGCCACTTGATGCAAAGAACGCATATGCGCGCGCGCCACAAATTGCGGTTGGGTTACCCGTAGCGAGTGCTCCATTAACAAAACCGACCTGCGCCGGAGTCAGGTTTGTAAACGTTCTGGCAATTGGATTCAGGCCAGGTATAACCGGAATCGTGACAGAGGAAGTGATACCTCGCGAGACGTCAGCTCGTAAAAACCCTGATTCGTTTCTTCGCCTCTGTTCAAACGCAAAGAAGAAGAAAGTGTGATCGCGATCGAATGGGCCACCAAGCGTGAAACCGTACTGTGTTCGAGTGAATGGGGGATCAGCAATAGGTGCGAATGCGTTGCGGGCCTGAAAACTACGATGGCGAAGGAAGCCAAACATGTTTCCGTGTATATCATTGGTTCCCTGACTTGGTTACGACGTTCACTACGCCACCTGCTGATCGTCCAAACTCTGGCGCAAACGAATTAGTTACGACTTGAAACTCCTGCACCGCTTCCTGACTAACAGTTGAGCGCGAGGCATTCACTGAGTTGTCAGTATTGTCGGCACCGTCGACTTGCACCAGATTTGATCGACCACGCTTGACCGCCGAAGTTCAGTCCGGTCGTAGGGGCTGGGCCAATGGGCGGCCGTTGTCGCGCCCAACAGTCGACGTGGTAGCGCGAACGCAAGATAGTTACGTTCGTTGATTGGAAGATTATTAATGCGTTGCTGATCGATGGTCGTCGCAATCGCAGTCTTTCGAGGTCTCCACTGATCTCGGATGTTGCATCGGAGATCGTCACACTTTCAGTTATTTGGCCTGGCTCTACCGAAACATCAACTGTCGCTGTTTGTCCAACAGTTAAGTTTACTCTCGTCAGAACTGCCTTTTTGAAATTGGCAGCTTCAACTGTGATCTCATAATCACCTGGCGGTAAGTTGACGATTCGATAGAAGCCCTCCTCGTTCGACGTGCCGGTGCGCGAGATGTTTGTGCCGGGGTTACGCACTCGTGATCGTTGCGTTGGGTACTACCGCTCCCGTTGAATCTTTAACAGTTCCTTGAAGGTCTGCAGCGGCCGACTGTGTCTGTCCGAAGGCGACGCCGGTAAACGAGAGAGACTAAAACCAAAACGGTTAGTTGAATCGATCTAGTTAGCAATGCCTTTAGGGATACAAACATCGTCGTATTCTCCTTAACCAGGTTACAAACGCTTACTAGTGCGCGTGACTTTAAGAATATTGATCTTTTCGTTTGACCAGCTGGACGAGAAGTCGTCGGGAGTTCTGCTCCTCACATTTTGCTAACAACGCGCGGGAGCGCGTCGTTCTACTGTGGCCCGGGAGTTGGACCGATGATAGAGAGACGCTTAACTACTCGGCCTTTTTACTCTAAAAGAGTCCTACGTGGCAAGCAGTTATATTGCCGGCTATGTTTGGTAACACGCTGCAACAAAGTCATTTAGGTGGGGCGTGGTGATGCAGCGACTTTGATTCGCACTTGAGCGTGTAGCGCGGGCAAGACGGTTTCGGAATCGATCGCTCGCGCCGCATAAGCTGATCGCTAATTGGGCTAGTCGTGGCTTGAAAGCAACTCGTCGCAACAGGCCAGAAACACGAAGACGTGCGTCGAACTTTTGCCCGTATTCTCGCGCATAGTCATCACAGAGATTACGAACACCAAACTCCTCCATTAGTTTGTTCCGATGGCGAACTATTGAACGAGCCGCTAGTTCACCGCTCTCGAGGGGCCATTAACATTCCAGCTTCCGGTGAACGGATCAATAAACGCAGCCGCATCTCCGACAGCAATCAGTCCCGATGCGGGTACGGGTCGATGCCGGCCAAAACTGTCGAGTGAGACGCTTTAACCATTCGCTAGCCACGCGAGTTTCCTTCGAGCGTAAATGCCGCTCTTCGATTTAGCATTACATTCTGACGCACAACGGTTTTCCGGATCTGAATTGGCCCGAATCACCTCAGAGGCACGGACGATGAAACAGAGATTGCTCAGTCCATTCTCAATGCCACTCAAACCGCCATAGCCGCCGGGATACGAATAGATCTCACATGCTGTGTCTGGGCCAAGTGAACCTTCGAGGATGCGCCTTGAAGCGCAACTAGTTTGGGTTTCGTTATTCGCTGACTCGTCAGCTCATGGAGTTTTCGTATCACCGCTCGCGAACGTCCCGTTGCATCGACGATGATCGGCGCTTTGTACACGTCTTCAACGTTGTTTGTTTTGAGACGCAGGCCTCGCACACTACCTCAGTTCCTCTACTAACCCAATGACCGACGTCTCCCTTCGACAACGTTCACGCCAAGCGTTCTTGCTCTGCACAGCAGATTGTTGTCCATCTCTGAACGGCTCGAAGCCTAACGCTACTGAACCTCCGAACCACCAACTCGGAACAACTATTCGTTTGCCTCTACGCGAATAGAAAACAGTCTCAGTTATTTGAGCCGGCTGCGATAGCTGCATATCGACGGCAACGCCGAGCCTCTCAAAGTGGGTGATACATTCAGGAGATATAAACTCGCCACATAACTTGGCACGTGGAAATTTCTTTTGCTCGACAAGCAAAACGCAGATGTCATGCTGGGCCAGATGAATCGCTGTGCTTGAGCCGGCTGGACCACCGCCCACAATAATCACGTCGTAGTCTTGTTTGGCTCGCGTCATCTTATTCAAGCCGCTCTACTCTCGCGCTCTCGTGCTCGGCGTACCATGATGCGCCTTCTCCCTCGGCGGTTAGAACGAGACGAAAAGGAAAGTGTCGCTTCACGAAAACGCCTTTCATTTGCGCCCTGCGTCCCAGTTCCATTAGCTCGTTTGGTTTAAAGCTCCGCAGTGTCGAAAGCGCGCCGTCTTCACGAAGAAGACTGGTGTGGAGAAAAAGCTTTCCGATCGTAGTGTAGAAAAAATACGCGATGCTGTGTCGGTGAAGGTCGATTACAAAGATTCTGCGTCGCGCAACTCTTGTCATCTCGCGAAAGATTTCGATCACTTGCTTCTCAACAAAGTGGTGCGTAAAGAGTGAACAGATGACGTAATCGAAGCTGACCATTTGCAAACGGTAGCTTGAGGCGCGTCTGCTCGGATTGCGTTTATCGAGTTATCTGATTCTTCAAGGATTGCCTCGGCAGATCGCTGGTTCAATTCAGGCCAACACCGAAGAGTTCACGGTTTTTCTTTTCGTGCCCATTGCGATGCAACCTCGCAACAACTCGCCTGAACCTGCACCAACATCAAGGACGGAGAAACTCTCGAGACCATGAGACGCAACATCGCGTAGTAGGGTGTCCTGCAGGACATGTGCGTCACCAAGCCACCTGTTCACTCGCTGGAGCTCTACGATGCAGCCTTCGTATTCCTCCGGCGTGTAGTCTCCTTTGTCGATGCGCTCGAGTTCGTAGCTTCGCTGCTTGAATTTATTCAGCATGGTGATCCCGAGTGAATTCTCGACGCTAGCTAGAAACTCTTTCTATGACGAGGGCGCTGTTCTTTGAACCGAAGCCAATGCAGTTGCAAACAGCAACACGCACGTTTGCTTCGCGAGCTTCGTTGGGAACGTAATCGAGATTGCAATCAGGATCGGGTTCATCGAGATTGATCGTGGGAGGATCATGTTTGTGTGCATCGCGCACAAGCGCAGCCGCGACGCCTGCGGCACCACTCGCTCCTTGCGGATGACCTGATCTGGGATTTGGTACCAGACATCGGAATTCGAGCAGCGTAACCATCAAACGCCAACTTCATGCGCGCTCGTTTCGATTCGATCATTTAGCAGCGTGGACGTGCCGTGAAGGTTGACGTAATCGAATATCTTTCGGTTCGTGGCCCGAGTCTTTGCAATGCAAGCTCGATCGCGCGTGCTGGTTCTTTGCCGTCCTCTGCGAGACGAACGCGATGATAATGCATCGCAGGTTGCTCCATAGCCAGTGATCTCCGCATAGATCTTGAGCCCCGCGATTTCTGGCGTGATCAAGCTCTTCAAGTACGTAAATCCAGGCGCCTTCCCCGAGTACAATTCCGGAGCGATTACGTGAAAATGGACGCGACGCGCGATGAGGTTCATCGTTCCACTCATTGGTCAAAACTGTCATCAAGTTGAAGGCTGCGAGAATACCGGGGGCAATAGGCGCGTCAACACCACCTGAGAGCATCATGTCCTGGCGGCCGACCGCGATATGCTCGGCTGCGTATGCGAGTGCGTCTGTGGAACTTGTGCAACCAGTCGACACTATATGCGAGAGGCCGCGCAGACCAAACGCCATCGAGAGTTCACTCGAAAGCCCGCCGTGAGTTGATGCGGGATCGATCGTAGACACTGGCCTTGTAGGCTGGACCAACGTACCAATATTCATACTGCTGCTCGGTAAACGCCAAACCACCGCCACCAGTGCCAAGCTCAACACCGTATGGCACGTCGCTGGTCGAGGTCGAGATCGTTGGGAAAAATTTTCGCATCTTCAGAGCCTCTCGCGCAGCTGCAAGTGCGAGTGGAACGGTGCGAGGAACGTGTTTACGATCTTTCAGGATTGATCTGAGCTTCCCAGTCGAAGTCGGGAACCTCAGCGGCAATTCTCACAGGTGAGTCTGAAACGTCGAATGCTTTTATTCTACGTACGCCACTTTTCCCTGCGATCAGAGCATTCCAGAAATTTTCCCGTCCAATACCCAAAGGTGTGACACAGCCCATGCCGGTAATGACGACACGGCGTGGACGCCTAAGCGCTCTTAACATTCGGTCCGACCCTCTCGAGACTGAGGTCTTACTTCTGAGGAAGAAAAAGGATAGCACGCGTTGACGGGTGCCGCCTCAAGGAAACGAGCTTCTGCAACCCGAACAGAAGGTTAGGTCTGAAATACTATTTAGCGACGAGAAACGTCTGCGGTCCAGAACCTATACCTGTTGACCACATTCCTTACAGAACTTCGCGCCGGCTGAGAGTTCAGCCTTACAGTTTGCGCAAGTCGAGTTTCTCTTGTTTCGCTCCGCACTCGTTGCAAACTTTGCGCCTGCCTGCAAGGGAGATCCACACTTCACGCACGGAACAGTTTGCGCCGCGACTTCCAACGTTGCGCCACACTCGTTGCAAAACTTCGCGCCTGCAGCGTTTGAAACTCCGCACTTAGGGCAAGCTACGCCCGCGCGCCAGTTCTTTCGACTGCTTCATTGGCGTCGGTCATCGCGCCCGCCATCGCATTGCCGATTGCGAAGCCCGCGCCCAGAGCCCAGCTCCGGTACCAGCGCCACCACCCGTGTTCTGCGCCGCGTCGCGCATTGCATCGGCAGCTTGGAACTGAGCGTATTTGCCTACGTCGCCGATCACGCCCATTGAAGTTCTCTTGTCCATCGCCGCTTCGACTTCCTGAGGCAGCGATATGTTCTCAATGACAAACTTCGTAAGTTCCAGTCCGAGTGTCTTGAACTCTTCGTTTAGTTTTTCGCGCGTGAACTTCGCAAGCTCATCGTAGTTTGAAGCAAGATCAAGGGCCGCGATCTTTGACTCACCCAGCCCATCACTGAAACCGCCGACCAAAGTTCGCTTCAGTTGGCCCTCAATATCTTCCGTAACGAACCGCGCGTTCGTACCCAGCAATTTCTTTGATGAAGGCCTTTGGATCAGCAACGCGAATGGAATAGATACCAAACGCTCTAAGCCGCACCATTCCAAAGTCAGCGTCGCGCATCATGATCGGGTTGGAGTGCCCCACTTCAGATCAGTGAACTGTTTGGTGTTGCCGAAATAGACTTCCGCCTTGAACGGTGAATTGAACCCGTATTTCCATGCACCAAGTTTTGAAAGGATTGGTGTGTTGCCACCGTCAACGGAGTAGCGACCGGAGGAAACAAATCCGCTATCTGACCTTCAGAGACAAAAACGGCCGCCTGCAGATTCGCGCACGATTAGCTGTGCACCGTTCTTGATCTCCTGGTCCTTCACGGGAAACCGATATACGAGCGTGTTGTTGGTTCATCCAACCATTCAATTACTTCAATGAACTGTGAACTGGGGCTGAGTCTGTCAAGTATTCCCATTTTGAAATCTCATTCGTCCGAAAGATTAGTAACTCGAAAACAATTATACGCTGAGACGAATCAATTTGATGAGCGATTCCGGCCATGCCGCCAATTGATGATCCCAAGCGCCACCAGGCCTCCCGTCATGTCAATGAAACTATCGAGAGATTGATGCGGTTCGACTCGGAATCGAAGCTTTGGTGATATTCGTCGACCAGTGCATAAGCGGCGACAACGACCAACAATGAGATCCGAAACCATCTCCGACGAATAGTCGGATCGAGGGAAGAAGCTGAAGGCCCGCGCGGCTAAGATGCCTCAACACAGCATATTCAGTGAAATGTGCGAGCTTTCGTACTATAAAGTGAATCGTTTCCAGTTGGATGGGCCGTTGTGTGCGGAAACAATCAGAGTACAAGAGGAACCAATGATGCGAGAGGTGTTAGCTGCTGAGAAATTGTCTGGAGGATGCCAGCGAAATGACGACGAGCCAAACTACCAGGGGCGCATAGCGGCTGACAACTTTCAGGGCCGACTGACGTTCCATGCTAGCTGACTGGCCTTCAAAAGTAATGGGAAGCGAACGTCCGCTTCCCCATTATGTAGCTGCAATTTCAAATGGAGCGTTATAAAGCCGCGGCACCTGATACTACTTCAATGATCTCGTTTAGTGATCGCGGCCTGCCTGATACGGTTCATATTCAAAGTCAGGCTTATCAATCAGCTCGCTCGCTGTTCTTCGACGCGGAATCCATCCGCCGTCATTCGCGCACCTTGTTCCGAAGCGACCGATTCCAACAATGCCCGAAAGATTTGCGTTTCGATTAGACGCGGCAGGAGTTGGGCAAAAATTTCAGCGGGAGGTTGCTCATAGATATAATCGATTAACGAAACGGATGCCTTGGCGTCTGGCTCCTCTTGTTCGGTCCGAGCGACCGGCAGTAGTTGTTCAAGGACAACGCGCTGCTGGAGAACGGATTTGAACTCGTTGTAAATCAAAAGACCTTATCAATCCGCTTCATCTTCCGCGTACAACTTGATGATCGATCCTGCTACTTCCAGAGCTTCAGAAAATTCAACGCGGCCTTTTTCCAGTTAGTCCAATGTACTCGCCGGCGATGACAGCGTGACGGCGCAGAAA
>ERZ1370068.10182-contig-8900_pt1 | contig 20495 bp, 32 predicted proteins | sample MGYA00561227_ERZ1370068 | MGnify/ENA primary metagenome ERZ1370068 (study PRJEB38410, sample SAMEA6850437) | metagenome | study: Metagenomic assessment of the ecological functions of the soil: analysis of the soil microbiota associated with the... | reverse complement strand
CGCTACGTATTGCTAGCGGCTGCATTTTCATGGTGGTCATCGGGTGCTGTTCGGCATCGATGGCCCCGGTCACCCGTTCGTGCAGAACCTGCGCTCTCTCGGCTACCCGATCCAGACGGCGGGCTACCTGCTCGGGTCGCGCGGGGTCGGCACGCTGATCAACCATGATGGCGGCGCCGCGGCTGATGAAGCTGGTGCATCCCCGCTACCTGATTTTGTGCGGGCTCGCTGCTCGCCGGCGGCACGCTCTATTGCATGACCGGTTTTTCGCTCGATGCGACGTGAAGAACGACGATTGTCGTCACCAGCATCATTCAGGGCGTCGGGCTCGAGCCATGTTGTCCGTGCCGATCTCGACGGTGGCATTTGCCACTCTGCCCGGGCACCTGCGCACGCGCGCGACCGCCATCACCACGCTCACGCGCAATAGATCGGCTCAACAGCGATCGGTCCGGCTGACGGTGACGCGACCGACCAGCAAGACCACCGAGATGCACGCGCGTTCTGACCGAGCAGGTGACGCCATTCACCGACGCGCTGCAGATGCCCGATGTGGCCGGGAACCTGGACGTATCACGGACAGGGCGCGATGCTCTGATGCGATCGTCACGCAGCAGCGGCAGTGATGCTCAGCCTCTATCAACGACTTCAAGCTGTTGATGATTTTGACGCTGGCCGTCATCCCGATGATCCTGATCATCGGGCAATTCACGCCCGACACCGGCGCGAAGGTCAGAAACAGCTGGCGATTCGACCAGCCTCTGCGGAAGAACTCCCGCTCGCACCATCGCCCGTAGTCGCTGCTGGGATCGGACCATAAGTGCGCTCCTCGCCTGCGCGTAACGGTGGGGGCGCCGGTGCATCGTCACAGGCCTCTGCCTCGGCGCGCCGACCGTGACCCGCCGCAAATGCGCATGCTGCTTCGACAATTAGCACCCGTCATTGACGCGCGCGAACGCAATGCTCTGGGCGGGCTTCCAGCTTCATCAGCAGCGTCGACGTCGTGGCCGGCGAAAATTGGCAGCGACCCTGGCGTCGCGTCTATCCGGTCCTGACGCGCTTCTGGATTGGTGGCGAACCCTGCGATCCGGCCCCAGCACGGCACGCGCCCAGCACCTTCTCCGCCAGACGCGCCAACCGCGATCATTCCGAACAGCAATCAGGAGATGTCGGCGCCGTCACGGCCTCTGAATCACGCCATAGAGCGATCGCGCCGCATGCGCGAGCCAACGGCGCTGGAACGGCGTCGCCGCCTTCTCCCGTGCAGCAGCGGCACCGTCTATCCATTCCCGCCATGGCGTTCGAACATGGAGACGTGGAGCATTTTCGGCGCTCTCGCTTCGTCCTCTGCCACGCGCAATCAACGCCTCGAGAAATGGCTTCTGTGGAGGCGCTGGAGGCCCGCGGCGAAATATCGACGATCGATTGCCCGCCGACGCGCGGCGGTCTCTTCGGACCGCCCGTCGCTCGATGACACGCCGGATCTCGGCCTGGATCAACAGGTTCAGGTAGGCCTTGCGCTGGCGCATACGGCCTCGGCCTCTGAAGCCCGGACATCGAGCAGCAGATCAGCCGCGGGTAGTCGCCGCAGCCGCGCCGCGGCGAAGCCGAGCTTGGCGATGCGCGCCGGGCTTTGAGGTTCTGCACGAAGACATCGGCCTCGCCGAGCATCGCTTCGAGCAGGGCCTGGTCGCCGGAACTGCCGAGATCGAGCACGACGCGACTGCTTCCCGCGGTTGAGCCAGACGAAGTTGGCGTCTCGCCAGCTGCACTACATGGTCGTCAGTCGCGGGCGAAATCGCCTTCCGGACGCTCGATCTTGATCACGCGCGCGCCGGCATCGGCGAGCCGGCAGGTGCATGTGGCGCCGCCACCGCTTCTCGACGCGACACGACGAGGGAGACCCGAGAGAGGAAGCGCCATCTCAATACGATGCGGCAGGCCTAGCGACGTGCTCGGCCAGATACGAGAGGATCAGGTTGGTCGAGATCGGCGCCACCTGATAGAGCCGCGTCTCGCGGAACTTGCGCTCGACGTCGTACTCCTCGGCGAAGCCGAAGCCGCCGTGCGTCTGCACGCACATGTCGGCGGCTGCCCACGAGGCGCGTCGGCGGCGAGCAGCTTGGCCATGTTGGCTTCCGCGCCGCAGGTCCTCGCCGGCATCGAACAGTCGCGCGCGCCTCGTGCACCATCAGCTCGGCGGCGCGCATCTGCGCGTAGGCGCGCGCGATCGGGAACTGCACGCCCTGGTTCTGCCCGATCGGCCGGCCGAACACGCTCGCGCTCCTTGGCGTAGGCGCGTCGCCTTGGCGATGAACCATTTGGCATCGCCGATGCATTCCGCCGCGATCAGAATGCGCTCGGCGTTCATGCCGGACGAGGATGTAGCGGAAGCCCTGGCCCTTCCTCGCCGATCAGATTTTCCGCCGGCACGCGCAGATCGTCGAAGAACATCTGCGTGGTGGCGTGGTTCATCATGGTGCGGATCGGTTGATGGCGATGTTGCGCCCTGCGCGAGCCGCATGTCCACGAGAAACACCGACAAGACCGTCGGTGCCGCTTTGCTTCGCCTGCTCGCTTCGGCGTCGTGCGCGCGAGCAGCAGCATCAGGTCGGAATGCTCGGCGCGCGAGGTCCAGATCTTCTGGCCGTTGATGACGTAGTGATCGTTGCCCTCGCGCACGCGCCGTCGGTGCGCAGCGACGAGCGTGTCGGTGCCCGACGTCGGCTCGGTGACGCCGAAGGCCTGCAGGCGCAGTTCGCCGCTCGCGATCAGCGGCAGATAGCGCTCTTCTGCGCGTCGCTGCCGTGCCGCAGGATCGTGCCCATGGTGTACATCTGCGCGTGGCAGGCAGCGCCGTTGCCGCCGGAGGCATGAATCTCCTCCAGAATTGCCGCGGCGGCGCCAGATTGAGTCCACTGCCGCCGTATTCCTCGGGGATCAGCGCCGCGAGATAGCCCGGCCTCGGTAAGCGCCGCGACGAATTCGGTCGGGTAAGCCGCGCTCGCGATCGAGTGCGCGCCAGTATTCGCCCGGAAACTTGAGCACAACGCGCGCACGCTGTCCCGGACTATCGGCAAATTCGTCGTGCTCGGCCGCGCGCTTTTTCATGTGCTCACTCTATGCAGCCGCCAGCGCCTGACAAGAGCGCCAGATCGGATCCCCAATTGAACACCGTCTTCCGAGCGCTCCAGCGGCGTAAACGATGGCGCACAAGGCCGGTTTTAGCTCGGCTGCAAGTTCGTTCCGGCGTCCATGCCTTCGGCGCGATGGATGCGTCTTGATCGGCCGCGGCTGGTTGAACAGATAGATCTCGTTGTTGCGGACTGAGAAATCTGCCCGGTAATGCCGGTGGCCGCCTCCGTGCACAGATAGACCGCAAGCGGGGCGACCTTCTCCGGCGTCATCTGCTGGAAGCTTCGCAGCGGCGTTTATCCTGTTCCGATTGCGCCGGAATCGACTCCTCGATCATGCGCGTGAACGCAAACGGGCGCGATGCAATTCGAGCCGCATTGAAGCGTGCCATGTCCAGCGCGATGCCACGCGACAGGCCCATGATGCCGAGCTTCGCAGTTGGCGTAGTTGGCCCGGCCGAAATTACCGACCAGCCCGGAGGTCGACGTCATGTGGACGAATGCACCGGCATTCTGTTCACGAAAATGCGGGCGCAACCGCACGGCTCATGTTGAACGAACCATTGAGGTGCACGGCGATCGTCGGACCAGTCCGACCAGCTCATTTTGTGGAAATGACATCGCGCAATATGCCGGCGTTGTTGACGAGAATCGTCAACGCGGCCGAAAGCATCGAGCGCGGATTTGACGATAGCCTCGGCGTTTTTGGATCGGTGATCAGAGCGTTGACGCAATCGCGGCGCCGCCGGCTTTTTTGATGGCGTCTGACCGTCTCCTGCGCCGGGCCGGCGTCGCTGCCTTCGCCCTGCAGGCTGGCGCCGATGTCGCAAACAACGACCTGTGCGCCTTCTTCCGCAAGCAGCATGGCAATGCCGCGCCCGGATCCGCGCCCCCGCGCCAGTGACGATGGCGGTTTTGCCCGCGACCATGTCTGTCATTTTGGTTTGACCCACCCTTAGCAACAATCGTCATGCCCGGCTTATGCCGGCATCCACGTCTGCTTACTGTGGCGGAGGACGGCGTCTAGCCCCATACTTCCTTTGAAAGCTCAGCGATCATACGCAACTTTGGCCCACTGTTCGTCCTCCGCCAGCACGTTGCCTTCTCTCGGTCGAGGCGAAGCCGCATTGCGGCGACAGACAGAGCTGATCGAGCGGCAAACTTCGCGGCCTCGTCGATGCGGCGCTTGAGCTCGTCCTTGCTCTCGAGCTGGCCGGTCTTGGTCGTGACCAGGCCGAGCACGACATGCTTGCCCTTCGGCAGCATGCGCAGCGGCTCGAAGCCGCCGGCACGCTCGTCGTCGTACTCCATGAAGTAGCCGTGCACGTTGATGCTGTTGAACAGGATCTCCTGCACCGCGTCGTAGCCGCCGGCGCCCATGAAGGTCGATTTGTAGTTGCCGCGGCACAGATGCATCGTGATGGTCATGTCGGACGGAATGTCCGACATCGCCGTATTGATCAGATCGCCGTAGAGCTCGCCGAGCTTCTCCGGATCGTCGCCGCGGTCTTGCATCTGCTGCGCGATATTTCGGATCGCACAGCATGGCGATGAAGACCTCGTCGAGCTGCAGATAGCGGCAGCCGGCGTCGGCGAAGGCGCGCACGCGCCTTGCGGTAGGCCTGGCCGAGATCGTCGAAGAAGCGCATCGAGCTTCGGGATAGACCTTCTCGTCGATCGGCGTCGGCACCGGCCGGCCATACGCGCGCCGACGGCGCCGGAATCGTGATCTTCGGCGTGCGCTTGGTGTGCGCCGTCGACGAACTTGAAATGCTCGATCATCGGATGGCCGGAAAAGCCGATCTTGCCGGTGACCTGAGCGCCCTCGGCCCGCGTCGTCACGGCCGCAAAGGCGATGCCGCGTGTCCATCACATGCTTCTCGATGCCATCGAGGCCCCAGAGAAAATCGAGATGCCACCAGGAGCGGCGGAATTCGCCGTCGGTGATCGACTTGCAGGCCGACTTCCTCCTGCTTCTTGATCACGCGCTCGATCTCGCGATCTTCGATCGTCCTTCAGCTGCGCGGGCGCTGATTTCGCCCTTGGCGCGTTGCTCCTTGCCTCTTTCAGCGCGGCAGGGCGCAACAGGCTGCCGACATGATCGGCGCGGAACGGCGGCTTGGTGTTGCATTCATTGACTCTCCGCAAGTTTAGTCGGCAGCAGAAACTCATCCCCAGACTTCCTCCGCAACTTCCACGATCATCCGCAGCTTCGCCCATTGCTCGTCCTCGGCCAGGATATTGCCTTCCTCGGTGGAGGCGAAGCCGCATTGCGGCGACAGGCAAAGCTGCTCGAGCGGCACGAATTTCGCGGCCTCGTCGATGCGCCGCTTGATCGTCGTCCTTGATCTCGCAGCGTGCCGGTCTTGGTGGTGACGAGGCCGAGCACGACGATCTTGCCCTTGGGCACGAAGCGCAGCGGCTCGAAACCGCCGGCGCGGTCGCTGTCGTATTCCATGAAATAGCCGTGCACGTTGATGCGTGTTGAACAGGATCTCCGCCACCGGCTCGTAGCCGCCCGAGGCGACGAAGGTCGACTGGAAATTGCCGCGGCACAGATGCATCGCGATGGTCATGTCGGCTGGAATATCGGACATCGCGGCGTTGATCATCCCGGCGTAGATCGCGCGGCAGCTGTATCGGATCGTCGCCGCGGTCTGGCGACCTGCTCGCGCAGCTTCGGATCGCAGAGATAGGCGAAGTTGACCTCGTCGAGCTGCAGATAGCGGCAGCCGGCGTCGGCGAAAGCGCGCACGGCCTTGCGATAGTGTCTGGCCGAGATCGCGGTAAAACTCGTCCATGTCCGGATAGATCGATTCCGGCACCGCGTCGCGGCCGTAGCGGAAATGCAGCGATGACGGCGACGGGATTGTCATCTTCGGCGCCGCGCGCGTGTGCTCTTTCACATACTTGAAATGCTCGAGCATCGGGTGGCCGGAGAAAGTGCCGAGCTTGCCCGTGACACGCAGCATCATTGGCTTCGGATTGCGCGCCCTGAAACTTGATCTTGCGTTCGCCGAGATAGGCTTCGACCCCCGGGAGTCCCCGAGAAAATCGTAGTTCCAGAAGGCGCGGCGGAACTCACCGTCGGTGACCGCCCGAAGGCCGATGTCTTCCTGCCTGCTGATGATTGCCGAGATCGCGCGGTCTTCAGCCTCTTTCAGTTCGGCCGCCGAGATCTCGTTTTTCTCGCGCCTCGCGCGCGCTTCTTTCAGAGGCGCGGTGCGCAGGAGACTTCCCACATGATCGGCGCGGAAGGGGGAGTTGTGCGTTCGGTCATCTTTATATCGATGTGATCTTCGTCCGTCGTCCCGGGCGACCGTCAGCGAGACCGGGACCCATGCTCCGCAGTCTATAGCGAGGGCACGGCGTATGGGTCCCGCTTTCGCGGGGACGACCGCATCAATCACTTCCCCAGACCTCGTCCGCCAGCCTCGACGATCATCCGCAGCTTTGCCCATTGCTCGTTCTTCAGCCAGCACGTTGCCTTCCTCGGTGGAGGCGAATCCGCATTGCGGCGACAGGCAGAGCTGATCGAGCGCGACATATTTTGTCGCTTCGTCGATGCGCCGCTTGATGTCGTCCTTCGGCTCAAGACGTCCGCTTTTCGACGTGACGAGCCCCAGCACGACGCGTCTGTCGCCCTTGGCAGATAGCGCAGCGGTTCGAAACCGCCGGCGCGATCGGTATCGAATTCGAGGAAATAGCCGTCGATATTGACCTTGCCGAGCAGTTCCTCGGCGACGAATTCGTAGCCGCCGGACGCGATGAAGGTCGACCGGAAGTTGCCGCGGCAGGAGTGCATGGTGATCACCATGTCCGCGGGCTTGGCCTCCAGCGCCTTGTTGGTCATCCGGGCGTAGCGCGCGCGGCAGCCGTGTCCGGATCATCGCCGCGCTTGCGTGAATCCTCCCGCTGCCTTCGGATCGCAGATCATCGACCAGGCGGTGTCGTCGAGTTGCAGATAGCGGCAGCCGGCGTCATAGAACGCGCGGATCGCCTTCTGATACGCGATGGCGACGTCGTCGAAATAAGGCATCGAGGTCGGGATAGGCCGTCTTGCTTGATCGATTGCCGGCCTTGCCGGAAGTGCAATGTGCGACGGCGCCGGGATGGTCATCTTCGGCACGACCTTGGTGTGCGCCTTGAGAAACTTGAAGTGCTCGACATGCGGATGGCTGGAGAAGCCGACCTTGCCGGTCACGCGCACGCTTTCGGCCTTGGTCGTCGACGCCGGCGAAGTGAATGCCCTTCGCCGGTCTCGTACATCTCGACGCCGTCGAGACCCCTGTAGAAATCGAAATGCCACCACGAGCGGCGGAATTCGCCGTCGGTCGCGAGCTTGAGGCCGACCTCCTCCTGCTTCCTGATGATCTTCTCGATTTCGCGGTCTTCGACCGCCTGCGAGCTGCGCGTCGCGTCGATCTCGCCTCTCGAGCGTGTTTCGTTCGCGCGCCTCTTTCAGCGCGCCGGTGCGCAGCAGGCTGCCGACGTGATCGGCGCGGAAGGGAGGCGTGGTGCGTTGAGTCATGCTTTGTCCTCGATGTGATCTCGTCCGTCGTCCCGGGCGAGCGTCAGCGAGATCCGGGACCCATACTGCGCAGTCCATAGAGAGGGCACGGCGTACGGGCCCCCGCTGTCGCGGGACGACCGCATCAATCACTTCCCCCAGACCTCGTCCGCCAGCTCGACAATCATCGCGCAGCTTGGCCCACTGCTCATCCTCGGCCAGCACGTTGCCTTCTTCGGTCGAGGCGAAGCCGCACTGCGGCGACAGGCCGAGCTGATCGAGCGCGACAAATTTCGTGCGCTTCGTCGATCCGGCGCTTGACGGTCGTCCGCGCTGCTCCAGGCGGCCCGACTTCGACGTGACCAGGCCGAGCACCACGATCTTGTTGCCCTTCGGCAGAAACCGCAGCGGCTCGAATGCCGCCGGCGCGGTCGGTGTCGTATTCGAGGAAGTAGCCGTCGTAGTTGCACTTGCCGAGCAGCATCTCGGCGCCACCGGCTCGTAGCCGCCGGAGGAGATCCAGGTCGAGCGGAAGTTGCCGCGGCAGACATGGGTGGTGATGATCATGTCGGCGGGCTTTGCCTCCAGCGCGCTCGTTGATGCACGCGCGTGTAGTTTCCTGCAGATGATCGACGTCGAGACCGCGCTCCTGGCCTTCTTCAATCTCTTCCTGCGAGCAGAGATAGGCCCAGGCGGTGTCGTCGAATTGCAGATAGCGGCAGCCGGCGTCGTAAGAACGCCTTCGATCGCGTTGCTGATAGGCCACGGCGAGATCGTCGAAGATCGCATCGTCGATTGGGGTAGGCCTCCTTGGCGACCGCGCCGGGCTCGAGCCGGAAATGCATCACGGTCGGCGCCGGAATCGTCATCTTCGGCGTGACGCTGGTATGCGCTTTCAGGAACTTGAAATGCTCCAGCATCGGATGGTTCTGAAACCGATCTTGCCGGTGACCTTGATGCTGCGGCGGCTTGGTCTGCACGCCCTGAAACTGGATCCCGTGGTCGAGTTCGTAGATCGCGACGCCATCGAGCATGCCGAAGAAATCGAAATGCCACCAGGACCGGCGGAACTCGCCGTCGGTGGCGAGCTTGAGGCCGATCTCTTCCTGCTTCCTGATGATCTTCTCGATTTCGCGGTCCTCGATCTCCTTGAGCTGGGCCGCGCTGATCGCGCCCTGCTCGCGCTTCGCGCGTCGCGTCCTTGACCGGCGCGGTGCGCAGGATGCTGCCGACATGATCGGCACGAAATGGTGGCTTTGTTCTCTGCATGTTTTCCTCCGCGAGGCCCGCGTTTGCCAAGCGGGTCTTAATTGCTTCGAGCCATAGCACGGCCGGCGCCGTGCCGTCCTGCGGCGGCTTCGCATGCGTAGCGTGCAGTTTCAAGCGTCCCGCCGAAGGAAAAATAATGCGGCGCCACATCGCCCAGGCCGCCCGCCGCCGAAACCGTCTCGATAATGAGATCAGGGCCGACATTGCCGACCAGACCGCTGGCGACGCCCGACGCCAGCCCGCGCAATGAAGCGGCGACGCCGCACCGCTTCGCATACCGCAGGAGCGCCGGGACGCTGGTCGGGCCCGCCATGCCTATCTTCACCGGCTTGCCGATACCGCAGGCGCGCAATGTCTTGAGCCACGCCAGGATGCGTTCGGGAGAAAACGAGAACTGGCTGACGATGTGGACCCCGCAGGCCCTGTGCCGTGGCGGCAGCGATCTTTTCATCGAGTGCGGATTCAGCCGCCCGGCCGGAATGCGCGGATGACCCTCCGGATAGGCGCCAATGCCGATTTCTTCGATGCCGGCTTCACGCAGGCCGCCCCTTTGGAGAACGGCGAGGGCATCGGAGAATGCACCGGGTGTGTCGACGTCCCCGCCGATCAGGAGCAGCCGCCGCATGTCGGCTTCGCCACGAAGGCGCGTGAGCAATTCCTGCAACAGACTGGCGCCGGCAATCCGGCGTGCGGCGATGTGAGCGACCGGTTCAAGGCCGGCCTTGCGCACGCTCGCCGCCGCCGCCACGAGCTCGTGCCTGTCCTGTGTCGGCACCGCAGTCAGATAAAGCGGCGTGCCGCGCGGAAGAATGTCGGCCAGTGTCGCATTTCCGCTGCGCCCGGACGCGTCGCCTCGAGCGAGAAATATCGCGCGAAGCCGGCAGGATCGGGCGCAGGACTGGCGGCGGACATGACCGGCACGACTATTCGCGCCGCGCGAGGATCACGAAAGACTCGTCGTAGAACCACAAGCCGCCGTGCGTCTGCGAGAACATCGCGCGTCGCGTCGATGATAGCGGCGGTCGCTGTTCACATCGGAGAGACGATCGTCTTCCACCTGCGCAACGTAGATCGCCGCGTTCCAGGCAGCGAGCAGTGTCGATGTGCCGATCGAGGACGATATCTCCGATGGCAGAGTGTGCATCTCGTAGCGGAACAGCGAGCGCTGATCGGCATAGGCATTGAAGTTGAGATCGCGGCCAGCGGCGCCCAGCTCGTGCTTCACTTCCTTGAGCAGATCATGGCGGTCTGTGCACGAACGGATTGTCGTCCGGCCAGACCTTGCTGGATGATCTCCATGCCTGGATCGTGGCCGTAGGAATGGATCGCGATCATGCGGCCCGCCGGATCCCAGCGCGCTGGCGAGGGAGCCAGCACGCGCTTTGCCTTGAATTCGAGCGAGGCGCGCGCGCGATAGGGCTGCGACGCTATCACGAGGTCATAGTCGGCGACGGTGCCACCCGGCTTCGGCATGATCCGATCGAGAAGAAAGCGGTGATCGTCGCGATAGATCACCAGAATCACCGGACGCTCGTAGACCGGGTTGCCGCGTCTTCGCGCTCACCCGCGCCTTCCAGTTCTCGGACGAGGAATGGTTCGAGATCGGTGATCTGCGTCTCGAAGCTGTGCGCGGTGTTGCCTGCCATCGCCAGCCTCTTGCCAGACCAGGCTCGGTGGCGGCGCTCAATGATTTCGCCGCCAGCCAGGGTGCCTCCGCGTAGGCAAGATTGGTCAGCACCAGCACCGTCGGAAGGATGCTCGACGAAGCGATCCGCCATCTTGTGCAGCGTCAGGCGGATGTCCTCGAGGCTGATCTCCTTGCCGACAATGTAGAATGGCGTGGTCGGAAAGCGATCGTGCATCGAGCGCATGACGCGCGCGAGCACGGTGCCGTCACCGACACCGGCATCGAACACGCGCACCGCCGGCGGGCGCGGATGGATATTGCCGAGTTCCAGTCCGACGCGCGACGCGACTACCCACTTCTCCGAGCAGGTGTTGACGAACAGCAGATATTTCTGCCGGTTGTCGAAGAAACGGAAATTCCGCTGCGGGTCGTCGGTAGCGAGCCCGGAGGCAACCGGTGGCGCCGCCGGTTTCGCGACAGGCAACACGCCGGATGCGGTCGGTTCAAACAGCACGCGACGACGCGCGGGCGCGCCATCCGAGTTGCGCGCCATGAAGGCGCGAATGCGCTCGAGCGTGTCGGTGGTGATGCGCCCGCCGTTGCGCAGCCGGCTCTGCCAGTTTGCCGTCGTTGACGGCACGTCGGCCGAAAGTCGATCTCGGCAAGCCCGCCGGACGCGGCAAAATTCGCTGATCTCCTGGAGAATCTGTTCGTTCATTGCGACGTTTCCTGACCGGCTCTCGATGGCCGTTGCAGCTCGAAGCGAACCAACTCCCTCGTTTTCGTCAACTCACAAAACGTGAAATGAAAAGGTGGGCGGAGTGGGTGGGCTGCATGCCCAACGATAAAATGATGCGATTATTGAAATAAAAGCCGGTTTATTGGACAGCAAGGCTGTTGGCAGTTTATTTTATGGGACGGATCCCACACCCAAAGGCATATACGATGGGCAAATGGCGGCACGCGTGCGCCGGCTTTTTGGCGCGATATCCGCTGAATCGGCCGCCGTTCGGTCAGATATCGAAGAAAACGGTCTCGTTCTCGCCCTGGACCCGGATGTCAGATCGATAGAGCGGCAGCTCGCCCCGCATCTCTTTGTGGGCAACGAGCGTGCCGCGCCGGTCAACCGGCACCAGCGACAGGATGGGATCACTGTCGTTGGCAGGCTCGTCGACGAAATAGAGCCGCGTATAAACCTGCCGCAGCATGCCGCGCGAAAAGATACAGAACACAATATGCGGTGCCTGTGCCTTGCCGTTGGGTCCCGGCACCGATCCCGGCTTGATGGTGTCGAAGCTGAAAACGCCGAACTTGTCGGTCGCCGAACGGCCAAACCCCATGAATTTCGTGTTCGGCCGCGTCCGGCTGTCGCCCTGGTGCGCATAACGCCCCTGCGCGTCCGCCTGCCAGACTTCCAGCATGGCGTCATTGATCGGCATGCCGTCGCCGGTCGAGCACGCGGCCTTCAATCTGGATCCTGGTGCCGGAGGCATCCGGCGTCACCAGATTGGCGCCCGCCGTGTCCTTCCAGTCATAGATGTCTTTGCCCTGCTCGGGCCGCCATTCGCAGCGGCTATGCGGGGCCAGACCGTAGGCGAAGAATGGGCCGACGGTTTGTGAAGGGAGTGATGTCCGACATGGAGACTTATTCCACCAGGTTTGAAGAGCGCTAGTGCTTGTCCGTATCTTGAGGCGTGGCTTCGCGTCCGCGCAGCACGATATCAAAGCGGAAGCAAAGCGCCCAATCGGGGATGGTGTTTTCCAGATCGAAAGTCGAGACCATGCGCTGGCGAGAATTTTCGTCGGTCACCGAATTGAAGATCGGATCGAACGGAAACAGGTAGTCGCCCGGAAAGTACATCTGCGTCACGAGGCGCGACAGAAACGAGTGACCAAACACCGAGAAATGGATGTGGTTCGGACGCCACGCATTGTGATGATTGCCCCAGGGATAGGCGCCCGGCTTCACGGTGATGAAGCGGTAATAACCTTTCTTGTCGGTCACGGTCCGCCCTGCCCCGGTGAAGTTCGGGTCGAGCGGCGCCGGATGCTGGTCGATATTGTGGACATAGCGGCCGCAAGCATTGGCCTGCCAGATTTCCACCAGCGTGTCGGGAACTGGGCGCTTGTCTTCATCGAGCACGTGGCCATGCACGATGATGCGTTCGCCGAGCGGCTCGCCCTTGTGCTGTTTGGTGAGATCGGCATCGCCTTCCTGCACGGCATCGTGGCCGTAAACCGGCCCCGTCAGCTCTGAAAGCGTGTGCGGCACAACGATCAGCGGCTTCGACGGTGACCGCTTGACCGTGCTGCGATAGCCAGGCGTGAGATGCTTGGGAAACGCACTCAAGCTCTCTTTGGGAAAACCAGCGTCATTCTTCTTCCTTTGTTGTTGGCGATCTCAGGTTACTCGTTCGAGCGCGAGCGATACACCCTGACCGACTCCAACGCACATGGTGGCAAGCGCAAGCTTGCCGCCGCTCTCTTCCAGACCGTGAGCCGCCGTCAGCGCCAGGCGAGCGCCCGACATCCCGAGCGGATGACCGAGCGCGATGGCACCGCCATGAGGGTTGACGTGCGCGGCATCATCGGCAAGCCCCAGCTGCCGCAAACACGCCAGCGACTGCGAGGCGAAGGCTTCGTTGATCTCGATCAGGTTGTAATCGCCGATTTTGTGCTGGAGGTGCGCCATCAGCTTTTGCGTCGCCGGCACGGGACCGATGCCCATAATCCGCGGTGGCACTGCCGCCGACGCCATTCCGAGAATGCGGGCGCGGGGCTTGAGGCCGTGCGCCTTCACCGCCGCTTCTGACGCGACAATGATGGCTGCGGCGCCATCGTTGACGCCGGAGGCATTGCCGGCCGTCACGGTGCCGGGATTGCGGAACGGCGTCTTGAGTTTGGCCAGCTGTTCGAGCGTCGTGTCCGGGCGAGGGTGCTCGTCCTTGTCAACCTTGACCGGTCCCGCCTTGCCTCCCGGCACCTCGACCGCAACGATCTCGCTGGAAAAATAGCCCGAAGCGATTGCCTTGCCGGCGCGCTGCTGGCGAGCGCAGCGCAAAGGCGTCCTGGTCGGCGCGCGTGACCTGGAACTCCTCGGCAACGTTTTCGCCGGTTTCCGGCATGGAATCGACGCCATATTGCTGCCTTCATCAGCGGATTGACGAAGCGCCAGCCGATGGTCGTATCGTAGATCTCGGCGTTGCGCGAAAAGGCTTCCTGGGCCTTGCCCTGCACGAACGGCGCGCGCGTCATCGATTCCACGCCGCCGGCAATCGCAAACTCCATTTCGCCGCGCGCGGATCGCGCGCGCGGCCGTGCCGACCGCTTCCAGACCTGATGCGCAGAGCCGGTTCAGGGTTACGCCCCGGCACGCTGGCTGGAAGGCCCGCGAGCAGCAGCGCCATGCGCGCAACGTTGCGATTGTCCTCGCCGGCCTGATTGGCGCAGCCGTAGATAGACCTCGTCGAGCCTTTCCCAATCGATCGTCGGATTACGCGCCATCAGCGCCCTGATCGGCACTGCGGCGAGATCGTCGGCTCTGACTTTGGCGAGCGCGCCGCCATAGCGGCCGATCGGCGTGCGCACTGCGTCGCAAAGGAACACATCACGCCGGCCATCACGCGCAGCCTCCGAATGAGCGCGGTTCGGTGCGTGCATGGAGTTCGCGCAGGACCTCAAGCTCGCGCTGCGTCGGCGCCGGCGTTTCCGCAACCTTGGCAGCGAATTTGATCTGCCAGCCGGAATTTTCCTGGATCTGCTCGCGGCGTAACGCCCGGGTGAATGGAAACGACCGACATTTCTTTCGTTTCCGGATCGGGCTCGAACAAAGGCCAGATCGGTAATGAGCTTGGCTCGGACCCTTCGGTTTTGACACCAAGCCTGGTGCGTGATCGCCACCTCGAAACGTGACCGATCGACGTCACGAAATCGAGCTTGTCGACGAAGCTGCGCTTGCCCTGCGCCATGATGATGAAGATCTCGCCACATGGAGGTGGCAATCTCCGGGGCACCGCCGCCGCCGGGCAGACGAACCTTTCGGTCGTCGTCAGGGACCGACGACCGTTGTAGCTGAGATTGGCGTATTTTGTCGATTTGTGCGCCGCCGAGGAAGCCGATCCTTGATACGGCCTGCCCGGCAGCCAGTGCGGCAACATTTCGAGGCACCGACACTGTCGTAACTGCGGTCTCAGCGCAACCCGCCGTCGCCAGATCGCACAGGACAGCGGCAATATATTCGGCATTTGGTGGCGAGCGTGCCTGGATTCGTAGATGAGTGTGATGTTCGGCAAGCGCGCGTCAGCCGCGCCAGATTGCAGGCGGCCGACGGCGTTGGCCGATGCCGACGAAGCACACATCGTCATTCTTCAGCTGCGCGCCGCGCGCAATCGCTCATCATCTCGTTGGGCTTGTAGTCGGCCATGCTTTACTCCGCCGCGATCTGATGCTTGCGCGGCATATTTGGCGAAGGCCTCGGAACCCTTCGCCAGCACATTTTCTTTCATCCACGCCTGGAAAGAGTCGCGCTCGCGGGAGATTGCATCCCATTCCTTGTAGAAGTTGTTGTTGCGCGGGTAGTAGCCCTGCGCGTAGGACGGAACGCACCGCCGGGTACCTGACGACGTGGCTCGACGGTCCAGTGCGGCAATACGACTGCGTTCAGACTCGCTCGGGAAGCTCGTCGACAATTTCCTCGACCGTCACCACCGAGCGCTTGAGGCGAGCACCGCTTCTTTCTGTACGCCGAGCACGCCTTCAATCATGACGTTGCCCGCCTTGTCAGCGCGCGTTGGGCATGGATCACCGCCACGTCGGGCCGGTGCGACGGGATGGCGGCGCAGCTCTTCTGCCGGTGAACGGGCACGTCACGCGCTTGATCCTGGAATTCACCTTCGGCAGGTCGCCGCCGATGTAGCCGCGGAAAATAGCGCAGGGCAGCCCGGCCGCGCCGGCCTCGTAGGCATTGGCCACTGGCGGCGTGAGAATGCTCTTCCCAGTTCGAGCTTGTGCGGCCAGCCATTTTCGATGGCATCCCTCAGGGCGATGCAGCGAGCCTACGCGCCTGGATTGCCACCCCACGAAAAACCAGCTTGCTGACGCAGCCCATGCCGATGAGCTGGTCATAGATGAGATCGGGGGTCATGCGGATCAGCGTGAGCCCTTTGCGGCCCTGCCGGATGATCTCGTGGCCCGCGGCATGGGGAATGAGGTGCGTGAAGCCCTCAAGCGCGACGGTGTCACCATCGCGGACGGCTGATTTAACGGCTTCGGCGAGCGAAGAAATACGCGCCATGTGGACAAATCCCGTGGACAAATCCCGGTTGCGGCTCCGTATTTACGGCTGGCCATCGGCAGGGTCAAATGGCGAGCGTAAGGACAAGTTGGGAGTCCAACGGATCGCCTTCTATGTTGGGTAACGAGCCGATTTTTCACCTTCGCGCTGAACTCGAGGCTATCACCAGTCTCGGGCGCACGCCCTATGGCGAACGCCGCCGTATGATCGGGATCATCGGCGGAACCGTGAGCGGGCTGAAGCTCAACGGTCGCGTCCTTCCGGGCGGCGCCGATTGGCAGATCATCCGCAGCAGACGGCGCTGCCGATATCAAGGCGCGGTATACCATCGAGACCGGGGCCGGAGCGCTGATCATGGTCACCAGCGAGGGCCTGCGCCACGGCCCGCCCGACGTGATGGAAAAAACTGGCGCGAGGCGACAATGTCGATCCCCGCCAGTACTATTTCCGCACCGTGATGCGGTTCGAGACCGCGGCCCCGCGGTCGATTGGCTCAACCGGATCCTTGCCGTCGCAAAGGGTCAGCGGGAGCCGAACGCTGTGCGGCCTCGGAGCTCGCTGCCCGCGAGGTGCGTGTCAGCCGCTGGTGGAACGGCTGCCGCGCAGGTTGAGAGGTTCCCGTGTCCTGCCACACAAGCAGCGGAGTATGTTGTTAGATTCTTGAAAAATTTCAACCGTCAGTGACAAACAACGCGCTTCGTTATATTATCGTAAAACAGAGAGAGATCAACGGTGGTAATTTTTATGAACACTTCCTTCATCACGTCGCCGCTGACAGATATCAGGCGCCGGCTGCCGTCGTGGTGGGAGTGTGGCGAAGGTGGTGCAGAGCATTTTTCCGCCGCCGGCCTCTCGATTTGTTCAAACCGAAGAAAACATCGCCAATAAGCATCGTTTCAGCATTTGGAAAGATAGAAACCGCCTTATGATAATAAAACTAGTCTGGCAGCGCGCCGGCGTGGTAGGTGGCAGCGTTGTAGATCGGCGCGAAGGTCAGTCAGGCGGCGGCGCATTTCCAGATCCACATGGTGGTAAGCAAGCGTGGTGATAATACGCGCGGGCGCAAACATAGAGGCGTTCCAAACAAGGCAGTCATGCAAGCAAATGAGGTGCAGCCGTGCATCCAGCAAGCTCATATATGCAGATGGCAAAAGAAGTCCAAAGTAATGCCGTCAGCTAGACTGGGGGCTGCAAAAATGGATATGATGATGCCTCATTTTAAAATCTTCATCGTTTATCAAAGGGGAGAGGAAGAACAGAGCTGGTGTGGCCCATCTGGTCTAGAATCACTGATTCCCACAGAACAACAGAACCTTATGTATTTCTTCTTCTTTCCGTTTATACGTTCTTCACGTTCTCTTGCTTTTGTAAGGTCCTTGAAACCCCAAAACAGGCGATCACTAGAAACAGCAACGCTATGTCTGAGCTTGGTAACTTACGCTTCGTCGTAATATAAGACGTGATTATCTTATCAGGTTGAGAGAGATTTTCTTTGATCCCAGGCGCGGCATATGTGATCGAGGGGAAACATTATCAAGAGACGGTAAAAGCTTCATGGTCTGATGCAAGTAACGCGAAGATCCTCCTCTTCTTTGAGAGGAAACGCTTCTTTATCTATTTAATTTGACTGGAAAGAGAGTTTTAGAGAAAATATGCCTGACATCCAGGTGCTGGCCGCTGGGATATCTGAACACCAGCAGCAGGGCACCTGGCTGGCAACCCATCCAACACTGGGGCAAAACTGCCTGAATCCATGGAAGATCAGAGAAAAAGCTGAAGCTAGTATCTGACAGGAAACCCAGCGCAGTGAGAGGAACCATATTTCCCATATCATTTGTTTGGTGTCCAGGCTGAAATAACGAGATCGCAGTTGGCTGTTTGATCTGTCATTCCTGGTGCAGCTGATTGCACAAGGCATGAGGCAGAGCGCTGGTTTCCGCAGGGGTGAAGCTGGCGTGGCAGTGGCTCCATGGTGGGTTTTAACCCCAGATGTGTAAAACACTGCTGCGGGTGGTTTCGCTTAGAACCGATCCAAAGAAAAGTGTCCATTATGGAAATCGATATTTGAGCACAAACGTGTTTACACCCGGCAGTGGAAGAGCGGGAAGTTGTCATTCTAAAAGATCTCCGCCAGTACAACACTGCATTGATAAATGTCATAGATCCCAAAGTTGTAAAGAACAACATCAATTCCGTCGTACGCTTGGGGTCCCATAAAGGTGCCCATTAAAACAGATGCATAACAGTGATCCTTCTGGTGTGGCGAAGGCGCATAGTGAACAGTCTGATGATTACTGAACCCTGAAAGGGCGAGCTCACGCAAACAGTCATGGCAACGCAAAACCACGCTGGCTCGCTGGATCCCTAAGGTGCAAACAATCTGGAAGACGCGGCGGGCGTGCGCCACTTCTGCTTCGATGCAGCAGTCCCATAACGTTAAATCTCGTGGCTCAGTTCAACATCATGGAAACCAAAGGCAAGGCTGTGACACTCACTTATCAGATACAGCCAGTCGAACAAGAAAGATCTAATCTGAGTTTGTACCGGGCCGCCAGAGCCTCCTTCGCAGTCGGTCGATTGGCTAGCTCAATACACCTTCTGGCAAAAATCACGTAATTAATAAGGAAAGCCCACTCTAACCCAGGTGGTCAAGGTTTGTTACAGTAGCATCAGTGATGACGTGAACTCTGGGATGTCCCATGCTTTTCCTGGTGGCTAATAATAGGAACTCTGTGAGAATCACACAGCCAGACTCATCTGAGTCCAACGCCTCACTGCCCTAAAAAGGCTTGTTATAGGTGCTTGATCAAAAATATACTTCCTACAGTGCCAGATTGAGTATCCAGGCGAATTTCTTTGTGCCGCCAGTCCTGTTCTGGCTGCTAACATGGTGCCTGGATTGAATCAGAGACTGAGACTTCCCAGACGAACTCACCTGGGGTTTAACACAGAGATCCACCACGGCCTCGCAACAGCTGGCGCTGAGCGTATTATTTTCCTGTAAAGCCAGTTCTGTTTCATATTTAATCTGAGATTTGGCTTGGCAGCTGTGGGCAGCCATGGGATTTCCTTCACTGGCTGGCAATAATGGTTGGTTAAGTGCCTGGGTGGTCAGAACTCCAATCAGCCCAAACAAAGGCAGCCTTCAAAGTGTGTCAGAAGTGGATTCAAAGATTATGTCACAATACATTGTGTAAGAGAAAAGCCTTCTTCACTGAGTGGGGCCGATGTGAAAAAAGGGGCTCTGTAAGATCAAGGACGTGCCAGCTCCACCCGTGGTTAATCATTAATCCAGTGGTGGTGTGGATCCCCTGTGGTCTGATGCCGACTTCCGTTGAGGCACTTCCTTCGGGCAAAAGCTTCACTGTGCTGTGGGTCAGCCCTGCGCGCGCGCTTCGATGCCTGATCGATAAAATTTGCTTTCTGGGATGGCGGGTAAAGGTCAAGCCCATGGAAAAGCGGATTCCGTGCACCATCAGATGCCGCGTGTGGTAATCGATATTCTGAGTATCTGAAAGCCTCTGCCGTGAAGTTTGTTGGTCGCAGTCTTCTGACATCGCGCGTTAAAGATCGTTCAGGTGTGCATCACCGCGTGGCAATGAATGCGTTACGATCCGATAGAACCGCATCGCCATGGCTGATACTTCACTTTTGATCGCGCGCCGAGGCGCTTTCACGTTCGTCGCGGATGGCGCGAGCCGTCGGACAAAGTGAGTGATGACTGACAGCAGTTCCGATCCAACAGCGCGCAGTCCCAAAATCGACGCGCTGGTGACGAATCCCCACTTCGTGGAATTGGCCTGCAGATCTTCAGCAATATCGCAGCGAAGGAACGCGTTAAAGATGGAAACCAAAGGCCAGAGGCGCTCCCGTAATTCATTGTCACTGGAGGCGCGATCTGTGGCCTTGAGCGCCATGTGGCGTAAGCGCTCCTGCTACAGAAAGTGAGTAAAATGGGGTGTGCTATATTATCATCGATGCTCATCAGAAACGCGCCGCCTAAAGTCGTGAGATAAAAAGACAAGGCGGGTGCGGGGACGCCATCGTCAGTGATGTCGCCGATAGAACAGATGTGGTTAGTCTCCGCCGTGGAAAGTTGTAAATTTCGCAGAAATGGCCTTCATGCATGTGTATCCTACAGAAACATCACAGGCCGGGCGTTGGCCCTGGCTGGTGAGATCAAGCTCTGCATAGAAGTAACCATGTTACTGCCGCTGACTATGGTGAACGGCTTGGTCTGGATCAACCCGCCTTGATCATGTGGAAGGCACCTCTTCAGCTATTGATGTGCAGAGACTGGGGTGTAGTGCTCTAGACGGAGCCACTGGTTTCATGTTGAACGTGGTGTGATCGTTGACTCCGTGTCTGCAGGCTTGTCTGGGTGCATGATCCCGGCAGGTCGCTTACTTCTCTCCAGGGGCTGAGGGCGCGCAGAAACAAATTCAACATTTATACAAGCTATTGTGTGTAATCGAGTAAATCCATCATGTACCAAGTGATCGCGTAATCTGGTATGGCATGGGGAAATCTGGGTTAGATAACAGATATAACAGTGCCGTATGCGCGCCCAGGAAATGGGTGAGCTGGCGCCCTGGTACCATGCTCCCTCCCTGCAAAAACGCTTTTAATGGAGAGAATAATGGTGGGAATCCGGTCCAAAAC
>ERZ1370068.9393-contig-8175_pt1 | contig 20496 bp, 26 predicted proteins | sample MGYA00561227_ERZ1370068 | MGnify/ENA primary metagenome ERZ1370068 (study PRJEB38410, sample SAMEA6850437) | metagenome | study: Metagenomic assessment of the ecological functions of the soil: analysis of the soil microbiota associated with the... | reverse complement strand
TATTACGTATTGCTGTTTTCATTGGGATCCACCCCCTGGGAAAAGGACGATTCCTGCCGATAGATCAGCTGTGTTTCTGGCGTCAATTGTCTGTTACAATGCCTCGGCTGGCCGGAATTAACTTGCGCAACCAGTTCAAATTACGATATTCGGTTTTGCACTCCTCGCGTTAGCCGCGTACGCAGTCTTGACGCCCGCTTTCGCCGAAGCCGGCCAGTCGAAGAAGGCCGCGAGCTCACGGGCGAAGGCGACGTGTCGCGCCAAAGCGCGGTGACAGCAGCGCGGGCGCGTGCGGTGTGCCACCGCGCGCGAGATGGCCGATACCGCCGTTCCGCGTTACAAAGTGGATGCGAGCGGAGAGCTCGTGCCCGACGTGCACGCATGCCGCGGCGATCATCTATAACCCGGTCACCAACGAAGTCCTGTTCGAAGAAAATTCCTCTCAGCCAGCGATCGATTGCCAGCATCACGAAGGTGATGACGGCAACCGTGTTTCTTGAAACGTCGCCCGACCTGTCGGAGATCGTGACCGTCGCGCGCAGCGCGTGTATCGCGCGTCGACGACCTATCTGCGCGCGAGCGACAAGCTGTCGATTGACGATCTGCTCCATCTCGCTCCTCATCCCGTCCGACAACGCCGCCGCGCGCGCGCTGCGCGCGTGTCGCCCTACGGTTCGGAGGGTTTCGTCCGCCGGATGAACGAAAAAGCCGCAGAACTTGACCGCATGAGCACCCAATACGCCGATCCGTCAGGCCTGCTCTCCGACAACGTATCCTCGGCGTACGACAGTGGCGCGCGCTCATCGCGCTCGCGTCGGAGCGACGAGCGGATTTCGAAGACCATGCGGATGTCGGAGTACACCGTGCACGCAGCGCGTCGCGACATCGCGATTCGCAGCACGAACCATCTGCTCGGGCGGGACGACATCGACGTGATGGGCGCGAAGACGGGCTTTATTTCGAAGTCGGGATACCGCCTCGCGACGCTCCTTCGCGGCTGCCCGACGGCGGTCAGCAGGTCGCGTTCGTCATCCTCGGTGCGCGTTCGAACGCCGGCCGCTTCATGGAGACGCAGAACCTGGATTACGTGGCTCGCGTCAAAGGCTTCCACGATTTTCGCGACCAAAACACCGGCGCCGACGAGCGACGCCTGAAGACTGAAACCGGTCCTCCGCTCCTGATCCCTTTAGCTCTCAGCCCTCCAGTTCTCAGCCCTTAGCCCTCCAGCATCCAGCCCTACGTGTTTTTCCTCAGCCTCGGTATCCTCGCTGCACGGCTGCGGCGTCGAGAGGCAGCGTGGCGATCGTATCGACTGCCACCATGACGGGCCGTGTGGCATTGCGTCCGTCGTAGGCCTTCGCATACCGCTTGCACTTGTCGCAGCCAGACGCGATAGCGACCATCGCGAGCGGCAAACATGACGTGATCCGCGCTCGATTGTCGTTGCCGCAGAACGGGCAATTCAGCGGATCGAAGTTCCACTGCGCCGCGCATCGTCCGCAATGAGACGGCGCTCGGCGCTTGGGGTGATGACGGCGAAATCCGGCTCCCAGCCGCAGAAGGGGCAGTGACCGTGGCGCCAGCTCGAAAAGTCGACCCGCTGTCCGAGGGCCTCCGCGCAACGGGCCAGAAACGGACGCACGCCAGCACGAGCACCTGATCGAGGTTAGGCGAGTCGTCGACGCTTTTCGCTTCTGGATGGCTTCGTCGGACGGACGTCGCCGTATACCAGTCGGCGCACGATCACTTCGAGCGCATGACCTTCGCGCCCCAGCGCCTTGAGCCGTTCCGTCTCGGCCGCATCGAGCGCCCCGAAGCGGTGAAGCACGTCGACGGTCTGCCGGAACGTCAGCCTGAACTCGGTCCAGTCGAGCGGGATGTCGCCGAAGCGCACGGCGGGCCGGCCCTGCGCCTGCTGCGTCGCCAGCCAGGCCGGACTGGATTGAATCCAGGGCAGCGGCAATTCGCGCCTGCACGCGCCGCTGCATCGTCAACGAGCGCGATCTGCATGTCGACGGCAGATGCAAGTTCCGGCTGGGCGGACCGGAGAGCCTGAGCTCGACGACTTCGCGCGTTTCGGCGCGGGCGCGGGCGTAGGTGGTCGCTCGGTCATCGGCCCGATTGCAATTTCAGCAATGGCCTCTGTCCTCCCGATCGGCCCGAAAGCTACGCCGTTTGCCAAGACCGGAGGTCTGCCGATTTTACTGGGCGCAGCTGCCCCGCGCTCGCGACTCGGATGGGACGCCACGCTCGTGATGCCCGGTATCGGGATGTCGACGCCGGCGTCAGTCGGCTACGTCCCGATCACGCTCGGCGACTATACGGCGGCCGACGCACTACGAGGCCCCGATGCGAGATATCGGGCGCGGGTGATCTTCGTGGACGTTCCCGGAGCTCTTTCGCCGCGCCGAGCTGTACCCCTTGAGGTCGGCGGGATTATCCGACAACGCGCGCCGGTTTGGATTCCCGCACGAGCGGGCGCTGGAACTTGTCGCGCTCGGAGGCGTGAGGGGCTGCCGACGTCGTCCACGCGCACGATACCGGCAGGCGGCGCTTGCGCCCGTCTATCTGAAAAACCATTTTTCGCGCGCATCCGGTGCTTCGGCTCGCCGCCCACCGTCCTCACCATTCATAACCTCGGCGTTCACAGGGCTCGTTCGACCCCGAGTGGTTGCCCTGTCTCGACCCTGCCGCGCGAGCTGCTGGGGGTCGACGGGGATGGAGTTCTGGGGCAAGATCAGCTTGGAAGGGCGGCATCAGAGACGCGTCGGTCGTCACGACCGTCAGCGAAACCTACGCGCGCGAAATTCAGACGCCTGAGTTCGGCTTCCTCGATTCGATGAATCCTGCGCGCGCGCGCACGCGATCTCGTGGGCATTCTAAACGGCATCGACACGGAGGAATGGGATCCTGCCCGCGACCGGTCTCCCGGCGCATTTTCGGCAGGAAATTCGATGGAAAACGCGCGGCCAAGACAGCATTGCTGAAGCGTTACGGTTCGCCAACCGATCCGGCAGAATACTGAACGGCCGCTCATCGGGATGATCCGCGGATGGTCGCCAGAAGGGCCTGAGCTGATTGCCGCACTGACGGGCGCGAACTTCGCGCGCTGATGCCGTTTGCCGTGCTCGGCACAGGCGAGCCGCGATACGAGGTGATGTGGCGTGGCCTGGCTGAGCGGCAACCTGATCGCGTCGGCGCGAAGATCGGCTTCGACGAACCCTCGCAGTCCTCATCGAGGCTGGCTCGGATCTTCGTTCCCGATGCCGTCGCGATTCGAGCCCTGCGGGCTCAATCAGATGCGGCTAGCCCGCGGCACGGCACGCTGCCGATCGTCCGGCGCGGTGGGCGGGCTGGCCGACACGGATGACCGACTACGGGGCGAAGTGGGGACGGCACAGACAGGCTGGCCGGAGGCGCCAGCGGCCCTGCTCGCCACCATCACGGCGGGCGCTCGAGTACCTTCCACGGCAGGCCCTGAACGGCGGGCGCTGACCGACTACGGCCGTGGTCACGGCGGCCTGACAGCCCTCCGGGACCGGTCTGCCCGGAGCATGGCCGAAGATCCCCGTGTAAACGCCTCGCAGGGCTGCGGGCGGTTGTCGAGGGCTGAGTGACGGGCTGAGGGCCGTTAGCCGCCCTACGATTGTTAAGGATGACAGAATGGCCGCGGACAACGTGCAGACCTTTACCGACGGCAACGTCGACTCGACGGTGCTTGCAGGCGGGTGGCGAGCCGGGGCATTTTGGTGGACTTTTGGGGCGGAGTGGTGCGGACCCTGCAAGCGGCTGGGGCCCACGATCGATCGCTCTCGCGGCGCGACGCACGCCGGCAAGATCACGATCGGCAAGTTGAACGTCGACGACAACCCCGACACGACGATCGCTGTTCCAGATCCGAGGCATCCCAGCGGTGCTGCTCTTCAAGGGCGGGCAGGTCGTCGATCGGTGATCGGGCGCCGCGCCGAAAGAAGACCTCAAGAAGCGTCATCGACAAAACACCTCCTAGGTGCACCTGAATTTGAGATGCTGCGATTTCAGAGATCTTAGAATTTGAGGATCTCCAATCAAGCACCTGAGATCTGTAAAATCCGTACAAATCCTCCAAATCTTCAAACTCGGATTCTTAAATTCTCATGACCTAAGATTCCCACCATGTCAGTCCGTCACGCGTTGTCATCGGTTCGGGCCCGGCGGGCCTGACCGCCGGCGCTGTACTCGGCGCGGGCGAACCTGCAGCCGCTCGTCATCGAAGGGCTCGAGGCGGGCGGGCAGCTGATGCTGACGCGACGCTCGTCGAGAATTTTCCGGGCTACCGCGACGGCATCATGGGTCCCGATCTGATGAGCCGAGATGCGCGCGCAGGCCGAGCAGTTCGGCGCCGAGATCGTGCAGAGCAACGTGACGGCGGTCGATCTCTGTGCGCGAGCCGATCACGGTCCGGACGACCCGACGCCGAGTACACGCGCAAGACGCTCATCATCGCGACCGGCGCGTCGGCGCGGCTGCTGGGGCTGCCGTCCGAGCGGCACGCTCGATGGGCCACGGCGTCTCGACGTGCGCGACGTGCGACGGCTACTTCTTCCGCGGCCACGAAATCGCCGTCGTCGGCGGCGGCGATTCGGCGATGGAAGAAGCGGTGTTCCTCACGACGCTTCGCGTCGCAAGGTGACCGTCGTCCACCGGCGCGACACGCTGCGCGCGTCGAAGATCATGCAGGACAAGGCGCGCGCCGAACCCGAAGATCGCGTGGCATGCTGAACACCGAAGTCGAGGACGATCCACGACACCGGCAAGCGGCGAAGTGACCGGCGATGGTCGTGCGCGACAGCGTGACCGGCTGCGCAGACGGAGATCCCGGTCGACGGCGTGTTCGTGGCGATCGGCCACACGCCGAACACGTCGCTCGTTCCGCGGCCAGATCGAGATGGACGCGAACGGCTACATCGTGACGCACGACGGCACCGAAGACGAGCGTGCCTGGCGTGTTTGCGTGCGGCGACGTCCAGGACCACGTCTATCGCCAGGCGATCACCGCCGCCGGCTCCGGGCTGCATGGCGGCGCTCGACGCTGAACGCTATTTAGAGAATTAGCCGGAGCCAGACCCGGGACTGAGGGCCTCATGCGACGCGCGCTCCGCTTTGGCAGATCCTGCTCGGCGTTGGCGGTGCCTCAGTCACAACTACCGGAAGCGGACGAGGCCGCATCACCCGATCCTATCGCTGACCGGCACGCTGTCTCCTGACGGCAGCGCCGCGCATGACCGGTGGGGCGCCGGGATCAAAAGGCAACGTCGCATCCGACGCGGTTGGACCGCTTGGGAATCTCTTGACGCGTCTGGCGCTGCGCGGCGATCCGACCTTGCCCGGAGCACGTGACGCTTTCTCCCGGGCCTCGTCGAGGCTCATTCCCACGTCCCTCCTTCATCCGCACGCGCGAAACCAAGCTGGGACGATCGGGTCCGTGCGCGCAGTCGCTTCGTCCCCGAGGGTCGCGCGCGCGGTCCGTCGCCACCGGCACTGCAGGCGCGGCACTTACCACCATCACGCGATCTCACCGGGACCGAGAGGCGCCGGCTGGCGTCAGATGTCGGGCTCAGGCAGGCGGTGGGGAGCAGGGCATCGTCCCCGGCCCGGCGTACCTCGCGTCAACAGAAGCGATTGTCGCGACGGGGAGTTACGGTCCGAAAGGATTCGCGGCGGCAGTGGGTCGTCCGCCGCAGGGGGGCCGAAGAAGATTGACGGGCCCGAGTCCATGCGCGAGCGGCGTCGTCTGCAGCCAGGTCGCCCACGGCGCACGACGGGTCGGTCGGATTCTACGCGGACTACCGGTGGGGGTCCTCAGCTTCAGGCGCACATCAGACGTTCGCGCTCGGGGCGCTGACCGTCGGCGTGAAGGCCGCCCACCCAGGTCAAGCGCCCGGTCTCCGCGCGCGCCCACCTGCCTGTCCGCCCGACAGCGGCATGCGCAACGCCGTTCTCGCGGGGGTTGGACACGATCGAGCACGGCGACGAAGCGCGGCACTCCGCGAGTCGCTGATGGCCCCGATGTCAGCCGGGCGCGTCGTGTCGCGCTGCCGCATCCCACGCTCGCGCCGTCCGGCGGTGCCACGAATCGTCGCTACGGCGGCTGGAATGGCGAAGCGCCCGAGCCGGCGTCCATCACCCGCAAGCGCGCGAGCTTCAAGGCTGCCCTCGATGCAGGCGTCACCATTCTGAGCGGCAGCGATGTCGGCAGTACGCGCACGGACAGAACGTCGCGCGAGCTGGAACTGATGGTTCGCTACGGCATGCGGCCGATCGATGCGCTGATCGCGGCCACATCGACGGCGAGGCGCGTCTTTCACATGGACATTGGACAACTGAAGGCCGGATTGCTCGCCGACGTCATTGCCGTCGACGGCGATCCCACGTCGGATATTTCAGCGCTGCGCCGCGTGAAATTGCGATGAAGGACGGCCAGATCTGAAACGGTGGTGTCGATTTGGCGATTGTCGATCCAGTTGGCCAATAGATCGGCAATCGACAGTCGCCAGGTCGACAATTGAGTCGATCCAGCCGCACGGCCAGCACGAGATCCTCATCGTAAAGACCGCGGCCTGCCCGGGAGTCACGGCGATCTGCGGCTCGTCGAACGTCACTTCAGCCCGGCCGTCGCCGAGCGGGCGAACCGTGGCGGGAGCCGGCTGATGCCGGTGGCGGATCTGGACCGCGGCGCGGACCGGCGCAGACGGCTCGTCGATGATCCAGTTCACGAGCGATGCGGTAAGCGTCCGACGCTCAGGGAGTGTCTCGGTCCCACCACGACATGACCGTCCGCGGGATTCAGGGCCAGAACGTCACAGGCTTCCCGTTTGGTGACGAGCTCAAGCCGAGGCCCCTGTGCTGGCCGACCGTGAACACGGTGAATGCCTGAATGACGTCCGAGCTCACGGCCGCCTTCGTCGACAATCGAACCCGGCCGCGCGGCATCCGGTGCCCGGCCGATCACGAACGCGGCATAGTCGTCGTCCGGGATGAAACAGATCTCCTGGCTGTCCGGCTTGTCGGCGACGGGCAGCTGCCGCGCCCGGGCATACTCGCGCACGGCGTCCTTCGCGCGATCGCCCACGGGAAAGCACGCGCGTGCGCGAGCTGATCCTGCGTCAGCGAGAACAGAAAATACGACTGATCCTTCGTGCGCGATCGATGCCGCGCTTCAGCAGGTAGCCGTCCGGTGGCCTCGTTCGCGCGCGACACGCGCGTAGTGCCCGGTGGCCACACGCGTCGGCGCCGAAGCCGCGCGCGCGCGCTCGGCCAGCGTCGGCGAACTTCAGGTCGCTGTTGCAGTGCGCGCAGGGAAGCGGCGTCCGGCCTGACGGCGTACTCGCCGACGAAGTTCGACGACCACCTGCTCGTCGAACTGCCGCTCGAAGTTCATGATGTAGTGCGGGATGTTGATCGCCGCCGCGACCCGGCGGGCATCGTGCAGATCGTCGATCGAGCAGCAGCTGCCGAACGACGATCTGGCCGTCGGTCTGATCGTAGAGCTGCATCGACACACCGATCACGTCGTGGCCCTGCTCGGCGAGCAGCGCCGCGGCGACCGACGAATCCACGCCGCCGGACATCGCGACGACAATTCGCATCAGCTAACTCGCGACCTTTCTGCGTGAGGCCGCGCAGCTTCTCCACGAGCCGCGGCAGCACCTCGATCGACGCGATCGACTTCTTCCTGCGTCGAGAACAGGCCGAGGCTGAAGCGCAGCGAGTTCTGCGTGCGATGCGCCGGCAGCCCCATCGCTCGCAGCACGTGCGACGGCTCGAGCGTGCCTGACGAGCAGGCCGACCCGGTCGACACCGCGATGCCCTCCAGATCGAGCGCGATCAGCAGGCTCTCGGCCTCGACGCGATCGAAGCTGATGTTCGTCGTGTTCGGCACCCGCGCGATCCGCGACGCCGTTGACGCGCAGTGCCGGCACGCCGCCGAAGGATTCCTTCCTCGAGGCGATCCGCAGGCGCGATGACGCGCGCGCCTTCGGCTGCCATCTTCGCACCGCGCGAGCTGCGCCGCGACGCCCAGGCCGACGATGCGCCGGGACGTTTCGGTGCCCGCGCGCCGGTTGCGCTCGTGCTTGCCGCCGGTCACGATCGGCTGCATCCGCGTGCCGCGCTTGATCCACAGCGCGCCGGCGCCCTTGGGCCCGTTGAACTTGTGCGCCGACAGCGACGAGCAGGTCGACGCCCGAGCGCGCGCACGTCCACGGGAATCTTGCCGACCGACTGCACCGGCGTCGGTGTGCAGCAGGGCGCCGCGCTCGTGCGCGATGCGCGCGAGCTCGGCGATCGGCTGAATGGTGCCGATCTCGTTGTTGGCGTGCATGACCGACACGAGCGCGGTGTCGTCGGCGATGCGCCTCGCGCAGGCGATCCGGCGAGACGATCCCCGGTCTGATCGACCGGCAGAGCGTCGTCCGTCCAGCCGCGGCGGGCGAGCGCCTTGAGCGGTGTTCAAGACGGCTTCGTGCTCGATCGGCGCTCGCGATCAGGTGCCGCCGCCCGGTCGGCCTCGATGCGCTTCGGCCGCGCCCGCGGATCGCGAGGTTGTCGGCCTCGGTGCCGCCGCTCGTGAACACGATTTCAGACGGATCGGCGTGCAGGAGCGCCGGCTGATCGCCGATCGGGCGTCGTCCAACGACCGCTTTTGCCTGCTGTCCGAAGTGATGCACGCTCGATGCATTGCCGAAATGATCGCGGGTCGCGCGCGCGACCGCGTCGACGACCTCAGGCGACGAGGGGGTCGTCGCGTTGTAGTCAAAGTAGACACGCATAGTGAATCGTTCATTGTAGCACTGCCGCTAACCATCGGTAACAAAAGGACTAGACAAGCTTTCGCCCGGCTCCATATACTGGCAACGATTTCGTCGAAGTCCCGGCGCTGCGCTTGGCAGCTCATCCATAGAGACGCCTCGGGAGAGCACAGGCGGAGGATCACATGTGGAAACGCGATGAAGCGGTCCGACCGGCGAGCGGACAACCGAATGCGCCGCACCGCGCCCGCACCTGCGCCGCGTGCCGGGATCCCCGGTCTTCGTCCGGAGGCGAGTCATCAGCATGGAGAAGGACATCGTGAACATCGGCAAATCGGTCGTCATCAAGGGCGAGCTGAACGGCAGCGAAGATCTGACCATCGAAGGCCATGTCGAAGGCACGATCCAGCTGCGCGACCACGTGCTGACGATCGGTCCGAACGGGCGAGATCAAGGCGCAGGTGTTCGCGAAGGCGGTCATCGTGCTCGGCGAAGTGACCGGCAACGTGACGGCCAGCGACAAGGTCGACATCCGCGACAACGGGTCGGTCGACGGCGACATCGTCTCGCCGCGCGTCGCGATTGCCGAGGGCGCGCATTTCCGCGGCAGCGTCGACATGCAGCGCAAGGCGGACGCGGCGACACCGGCAGTCGAAGCCCAGCGCCAGGCCGGCGCAGCCCGCAGCCGCAGCCGCTGGCGCTCCGCCGCAGCGCAGTCGGCGCTAGTGCCGCGGACGCAGACGGCCGCAGTCAGAACAGAAGCGCCGATTCGCCTCTGCCTTCTGCACTTAGCATGGGCCTGCTCGATCGTCATCGCCGCACGGCGCAGCGACTCGGAGCCGCCACCGGCTCCGACGCACTGCTGTCGACGAATCCGGTCTTCGCGCACCAAGGCACTCGCGAAATTCCTCACGCACGCTCGACCGCGCGCGCGCGCCGGTCCTGCTCGATCTGGGCCCGGTCGTCGGCAGCAACGTCAGTTTCTTCGGCGAGCAGCTTGGCTGCAAGATCTTCGTCGAGGACATCTTCGCGCGATCTCGATCGCCATGTGCGCGAGCGGAAAGCTCGAGTCGCTTCCGGCTTTCTCAGAAGCGGTTTCCCGCAGGCCGACGCGTACGGTCGACGGCGATCCTCTGCTGGGATCTGATCGACTATCTCGATCGGAAGTCGGCGCAGGCGCCGCGACGCAGCTGATGCGCGTGCTCCGCCCGACGGCGGCGCTCCTCGGATTTTTCGGCACCGCGCAGCCGCGCGACACGCGCTACACGAAGCTACGTCATCGTGGACGACGTGGCGCTGAGGCACCGCCAGTATCCGGCGGCCCGCGGCCGGCAGGCGATTCTGCTGAACCGCGACATCATCCGGCTCGTTCGCGGGTCTCCGCGTGTCCGACTTCGTTCCTGCTGAAGAACAACACTGCGCGAGATCCTCTTCAGTAAGCCGCGACCGCGTAGACTGAGCGTTGCGGGACACCCCGGTCCTTCCACACAATCCCTGCACGTCCAGCGGGTTCTGCAATACTGACTCGACGTGCCTGGCCCGGCCCGATCATCGCCCTGCTGCACAGACTTCGGCATCGCGCGATCACTACGCCGGCACGATGAAGGGCGTGACGCTCGGCATTTGCCCTGACGCGACGCTCGTCGACATCTCGCACGACATCCCGGCGCATGACGTGCTCGCCGGCGCATTCGAGCTGGCCGCCGCCTATCGCTACTTTCCGCCAGGCACCGATCTTCCTGGTCGTCGTCGATCCCGGCGTCGGCTCGGCGCGCCGCGGCCTCGCCGCCGAGGCCGGCGACTACCGGTTCGTGGCGCCGGACAACGGCGTGCTGACCGCGTCGTCCTCGACGAGCAGCCGCCGCAGCGGGTCGTCGAGCTTGACCGAGCGGCGCTACGCGCGTGCCGACCGTCAGCCGCGACGTTCGAAGGACGCGATCGCTTCGCGCCCGCGGCGGCATGGCTCGCCGCCAGGGTCGCCGAGTCGCCGCGCTCGGGCCGGCCTGCCGGCCCGATCGATCGGCTCGAGATTCCGCAGCCGGCGCGTCGACGACGGATCGACATCGGACGGCCAGGTGCTGCGCGATCGATCGCTTCGGCAATCTCGATCACCAACATCGATCGCGCGACGTTCGACACGGTCTCCGGCGCGCGCGCTCGAGATCCAGCATCGGTCCGCACCAGGTGGCGCGGGTCGTCACGACCTACGCCGACGCCGTCGCCGGGCGAGAGTCTGCGCGCTCTTCGGCAGCACCGACCATCTCGAGGTCGCGGCCAACGGCGCGCAGCGCCGCCGACGTCACTGGCCGACCGCGGCGCGGCGCGGCCGTGCACGTCGCCCGCCGCGCGTGATAGCATTCACGCTCTGATCCGGTTAACGCGAACTCGCAGAGCTCGAGCCACCTGACCTGCCAGCGGACCCTGTCTGACCTCGGTGATGATTGATTTCACCTGCAACGACGAACAGCGGCTGCTCGAACAGTCCGTCCGCGAGTGGGGCGCCCGCGAAGTCGCGCCTACATCCGCGAGCAACGATCGCCAGCATCACTTCGATCGCGAGCGCATCCTCGGCGGCATGGCGAAGCTCGGACTGCTCGGCATTTCGGTCCCGCAGGAGTACGGCGGCGCCGGAATGGACTACATCGCGCCTGGCGCTCGCCAGCGAGGAGCTCGAGTATCGTCGACACCTCGCTGCGCGTCATCATGTCGGTGCACGCCGGGCTGAACTGCCTGTCGCTGCTGGCCTGGGGCACGCGAGGATCAGAAGCAGCGCTACCTGGTGCCGCAGGCGCAGGGCACGAAGATCGCCGGCTACGGCCTGACCGAACCGGGCGCCGGCAGCGACGCGCGCGCGATCCAGACGACGGCCGTGAAGAAGGGCGATCGCTACGTCGCTCACCGGCGAGAAGACGCTGGATCTCGCTCGCCGACGTCGCCGACAACTTTCTCGTCATCGCCTGGACCGATCTCGAGAAGAAGAAGCAGCGCGATCCGTCCGGCATGACCGCCTTCATCGTCGAGCGCACGTGTCAAGGGTTTCTCGAGCGGCCCGATGAAGGAGAAGTGGGGCATCCTCGCCGGCAACACCGGCTTCTTCAAGATGGACGACGTCGAAGTGCCCGAGGAGAACCTGCTCGGCAGGCCCGGCGAGGGCTTCAAGATCGCGATGTTCGCGCTCGATCAGGGGCGCTATCACCGTCGCCGCCGGCGCGACCGGGCTGATCCGCGCCTGCCGCGACGCCAGCGTGAGCTACGCCAAGGAGCGCAAGACGTTCGGCGTCGAGATCGGCCAGCACCAGCTGGTGAAGGAAATGATCGCGCAGATGGAGTCGGACTATCAGTCGGCGCGCGCTGCTGTGGCTGCGCTCCGGCTGGATGAAGAACCACGGCATGCGCAACACGCGCGAGACCGGGCTCGCGAAATGGTTCGCCACCGTGGCCTCCGAGCGGGCCGCCGGCGATGCGGTCCAGATTCACGGCGCCAACGGCTATTCCGGACGAGTATCCGGTCGGCCGCTTCTACCGGAACTGCAAGGGCGCGGTCATCTACGAAGGCACGCGCGAGATCCACAAGCTCATGCAGGCCGACTATCTGCTCGGCTATCGGACCGACCGGCCGACGCGCTGCGAGCTCCCGGCGTACCGGACGCGGAAGTCGAAACGTGAAGCTCTGTAGCTCTTATGGATTCAGACCTCTCCCTCGAGTTTCTCCGCGTCGTCGAACAGGCGGCCATCGCGTGCGCGCACACGATGGGGCAGGGCGACCGCCACAAGTCCGACCAGGTCGCCGTCGAGGCGATGCGCGAGGTGATGGACACCGTGCCGATCGACGGCACGATCGTCATCGGCGAAGGCGAGCGCGACGAGGCGCCGATGCTGCTACATCGGCGAGAAGGTCGGCCTGGTCGCACGCCAAGAACCGCGGGCCGCCGCCCGTGCGCTTCGACGCAGGTGGACATCGCCGTCGATCCGCTCGAAGGCACCAACCTGTGCGCGACCGGCGCGCCGAACGCGATCGCGGTGCTCGCGGCGTCGAACCGCGGCGGCCTGCTGCACGCGCCCGATCTCTACATGGAGAAGCTGGTCGTCGGCCCGAGCTCGAAGGACGCGGTCAGCCTCGACGCGCCGGTCGCCGAGAACCTCAAGGCGATCGCCAGGTGCCTCGGCCGCCAGCGTCGAGGATCTGGTGGTCGTCGTGCTCGAGCGCGAGCGCCACGAGAAGCTGATCGACGACATCCGCGCGACCGGCGCGCGCATCCGGCTGATCGGCGACGGCGACCTGTCGGCCGGCATCGCCGCCGCGGTCGTCGGCTCCGGCGTCCACGCGGTGATGGGCACCGGCGGCGCGCCGGAAGGCGTGCTGACCGCGGCGGCGATGCGCTGCCTGAACGGCGAAATCTTCGCGCGCCTCGTCGTCAGCAAGCCGGAGCACGAAGAGCGGTGCCGCGCGATGGGCATCACGGACTTCAAGAAGGTGTATCGCTCGAAGGATCTGGCGCCGGGCAAGAGCATCATCTTCGCCGCGACCGGCGTCACCGACGGCACGCTGATGCGCGGCGTCCGGTTCTTCGGCGACGGCACGCGCACCAGCTCGGTGATCATGCAGAACGAGCCGCACCGGATCCGCTTCATCGACAGCATCCACGTCAGCCCGGCGACCGACGTGCAAGATCCGGTTCTGAATGGCCTGGAGCGCGGCACCTGGCCACTGATCGACGCGCAGACCGCCGGCCGCCCGTCGTGGCGGCGGAACGTCTACGCGGTGACCGCCGCGTCGTTCATGGGCTACACCGGCTTCACGCTCGTGATGCCGTTCCTGCCGCTGTTCATCGCGCCAGCTCGGGGTCACCGACGTCGGCGAGGTCGCGATGTGGACCGGCGTCGAGCCTCGGCGATCACGCCCGGGCTGACGGCGCTGCTGGCGCCGGCCTGGGGCCGGCTCGGCGATCGCTTACGGCCGCAAGATCATGGTCGAGCGATCGCTCGGTCAGCTTCGTCGATGCTGTTCGCGGCGATGGCCTTCGTCACGAGCGCGTGGCAGGTGCTGGCGATGCGCGCGGTGCAGGGGCTGTTCGCCGGCTACGGATCGCTGTCGGTGGCGATGGCGGCCGAGTCGGCGCCGCGCGACCGCATGCCGCCGGCGATCGGCGCCGGTCCAGACGGCGCAGCGGATCGGACCGGCGCATCGGCCCGGTCATCGGCGGCGTCATGGCGCGGGCTCGTCGGCCTGCGGCGGCGGATTTCTGGCGACGGCGGCGTTCTACGCCGTCGGCGCTGGTCGTCGTTCATCTGTACTGACGACGGCGCGACGTCGGGACGCGGCGGGCAGCGGCGGGAGCCGCCGGGCGAGAGCGCGGACGGGCGGGTCTCGTTCCGCAACGTGCTGGCGTTCCAGGAACTTCATCCTGATGATGGGCGTGATCTTCGGCGCTGCAGTTCGTCGACCGCAGTTTCGGACCGGTGCTGCCGCTTGTACGTCGAACAGATCGGGACGGTCGCACGCGCAACGTGCCGATCATCTCCGGCGTCCTGTTCTCGGTGATGGCATGCACCGGCGCGCTCGGCCATCACTTCTGCGGAAAACTGATGCGTCGCTATCCGGCCCGTTCGGTCATTGCCGGCGGCGCCGCCGTCGCCGCCGCCAGTTGCGGCGCTGCTGGCGTTGACGACGAACCTCTGGGTGATGGCGGCGGCGTCGGCCGCTGTTCGGCATCGGCATCGGCTCGGCGATGACGGCGTCAGCTACAGCGCCGCCGGTTGCGGTGCATTCCCGCCGGCGCGCACGGCGCCGGCTTCGGCGTGCCTGACCAGCGCGCTCGCTGGTCGGCATGGCGAGCAGTCCGTTCATCGCCGGGCTCCTCGAGCGTGCGGAGCATCCGCGTCGTGTTCCTGGTCGATCTCGGTGCTGATGGCCGCGCTCGCCATTGTCGTCCGCCGCCTGATGACCGGCGAGGCACGCCTGGCGGCGCGGGTCTGAGGCCGGACGGGAGCGCCGCGTGCGACGAGTGTTTGTTGATCCGCTGGCGCCGCAGAGCGATGCGATTCAGGAAGCCGCGACCTGGATTCGAACCGGCGGGATTGTGGCCATTCCCACCGACACGCTGTACGGCCTGGCCGCCAACCCGTTCGACGCGAAGGCGGCCGTCGCGCGGGTGTTCGCGGCGAAGGGCAGGCCGCAGTCGCAGGCCCTGCCGTTGATCGCGGCCGACGCGGCGCAGGTGGAAGTCGCACATCGGCCGCTGTCTGCGGCGGCGGGCCGCCTCGCCCGCCGGTTCTGGCCCGGTCCGCTGACGCTGCTGCTGCCGGCACCGGTCACGCTCGCCCGCGACGTCGTCGGCGGCACCGGCCGGGTCGGCGTCCGCGTCCCGGCCCACCACATCGCGTGCGCGGTGGCGGCGTCGGTGGGGACACCGATCACCGCGACGAGCGCCAACGTGAGCGGCGAGCCTCCGACCGACGACCCGGACGTCGTCGAGCGGACGCTCGGTCGCGTCGTTGATTTTCTGCTCGACACCGGGCCGACGCCCGGCGGGCGCCGTCGACCATCGTCGATGTGACCGGCGAAGCGCCAGCCCTGATTCGCGTCGGGGCGATTGACTGGGACGAGGTTCACGCATGCCTGCGGCACCACCGGCTTGAGACGTCCCGGAACGCGCGGCACTCGTCGGCTTGATCGCGGGACGAATGCGGCGCCTCGACGCCGAACGATCGCTCGACGAGCTCGCCGGTCTCGCGCAGGCCGCCGGCGCCGAGGTCGTCCTTCGCGTGCTGCAGGAGCGTCCGAAGCCCGACCCGTCGACGTTTCTCGGCGCCGGCAAGATCAAGACGCTCGCCGCGTCGTGCGCCGAGACCGACGTCGACCTGGTCATCGTCGACAACGAGCTGACGCCGGCGCAGCTGCGGCAGATCGAGGAGGCGGTCGAGCGCAAGATCGTCGATCGAACCCAGCTGATTCTCGACATCTTCGCGCGCCGCGCCCGGACCCGCGAGGGCAAGCTGCAGGTCGAGCTCGCGCAGCTGAAATACCTGCTGCCGCGCCTGGTCGGAGTCGGGCGACGCGCTGTCCCGCCTCGGCGGCGGCATCGGCACGCGCGGACCCGGCGAAACCAAGCTGGAAACCGATCGCCGCCGCATCCGCACGCGGATTCACGCGGTCTCCGGAAGACATCGAGCAGGTCCGCCAGCGCCGCGCCCAGCTGCGCGAGCGCGCGGCAGAAGGCGTCGGTGCCGACCGTCGCGCTGGTCGGCTACACCAACGCCGGCAAGACGACGCTGTTCAACGAGCTGACCCGGGCCGACGCGGAGGCGTCCGAACGCGCTGTTCGTCGACCCTCGATCCGCTCGTCCGCCAGGTCCGCCTGCCCGACAGTCGCGAGCTGCTGGTGTCCGACACGGTCGGCTTCATCGATCGGCTGCCGCACGCGCTGGTCGCGGCGTTTCGCGCCACGCTCGAGGAGACTCGCCGAGGCGGACCTCGTGCTGCACGTCATCGACGCGGCCGCCCCGGATCGCGATCGGCGGATGAGCAGCCGTCCGCACGCGTGCTCGAGGAAGTCGGCGCGCATCGACGTGCCGATGCTCGAGGTCTACAACAAATGCGACGCGCTGACGCCCGACGAGCGGCGGCGGCTGCAGCGACCAGGACCCGTCGGCGCTGAGCATCTCCGCGCTCACGCGAAAGAAGGGCTCGAGGAACTGATCGACACGATCGCGTCGCGCCTCGAACTGGACGTCGTCGCGCGTCACGCTGACCTACGATCCTGACAGCGCCACCGATCGGGAGCGCATCAGCCGGTTCTACCGGCACGCCCGGGTGCTGTCCCACGAAGCGCGCGATGGCCGGGTCTCGATCGTCGCGGACGTGCCGCGCCGGCTCCTCAGCCGGCTCGAGGCGATAGCCAGTGCGTCACTGAGGGTCGCGTGGAACACCGGCGGGATGTAGACTTTCGGCGATGCGGAGGATCCTGCGTGGCCGCGGCGATCGTCGTCAGCGCCTGCGCGCCGAAGACGACGCCGGCCCCGGATCGTCGACGGCGCCGAAGTTTCCGGACTTCATCGCGCCGGCGATCCGGCGGACATGTCGCCGGCTCCGGCGGCGGTCATCAACGAGCGCGCGGCTGGGCTTTTCTGCAGATCGGGCGACCTCCGCACCGCGGAGCATGAGTTCGCCGCGGCGCTCAAAAACGAGCCGCGCTTCTATCCGGCGGCACCGCATCGCTCGGCTACTTGGAGCTCGCGCGCAAAGATGCCGAGGCAGCCCTGTCGCAGTTCGATCGCGCGCGCTCGAACAGCGCGGCGGCGAAGTGTCGGCCCTGTTCGGTCGGGGCCAGGCGCTGCTGGCGCTCGAATCGTGACAGCCGAGGCGCTCACCGCGTTCGAGTCGGCGCTTGCCGCCGATCCGGCCCAGGCCGAAGCGCGCCCGCCGTGTCGACGTTCTGCAGATTCCGCGGTCCTCGAACAGGAACTGGCGCACGCGCGGGAAGCGGCGCCGCCGGCCGGCTCGACGAGGCGGCGCGCGGCCTCAGGGACGGCGATTGCCGGCTCAGCCCAACAGCCCGTTCCTGTATCGCGAGCTCGCCGGGGTCGGAGCAGAAGCAGGGACAGCGAAGAGCCGGCACTTCAGCACTATCGCCAGGCGCATCGAGCTCGATCCGACCGACGCGCGATCGCTCGTGCACGTCGGCGAGATTCTCGAAGCCCGCGGTGATCTCGCCGGCGCGGCGGAGGCGTACGCGGACGCCGCCGGCGATCGACCCGGGCCCCGACGTCGAGACGCAGGCTGGAGGGACGTGCGGAACCAGCGTCGCGCTTTCGCCGGCTGCCGGCCGAATACCGCGCCATCGAGCAGGCGCCGCAGGTCACTCGCGGCCGATCTCGCGGCGCTCGTCGGCATCCGCCTCGGCGACCGCTGCTGTCAGAACGCGACCGACGCGTGAGGCCGCGCTCATCACCGACATCAGCAACAACTGGGCGCAGACCTGGATCGTCGCGGTCGCCGCGTGCCGGCGTCATGGAGCCGTTCGCCAACCACGCCTTCCAGCCGCGCGCGATCGTCCGTCGGGCCGATCTGGCGGAGGCCACCGCGCAGGCTGCTGGCGCTCATCGGGTCGTCGCAGCCGGCCGTGCGCGAAAGCGTGGGACGTCGGCGCGTCTCGCGATTCAGCGATCTCGTCGCCGACGCCACCTGGCGTATCCCGGCCGCGTCGATGGCGGTCGGCGCCAACGTCCTGCGGGTCGGTCCACGGCGACACGCTTCCAGCCGTCAAGGGCCGTTTCCGGCGCGCGAGGCGGTTGAGGCCGTCGGCAAACTGGGTCGCCTTGCGGGCCTGAAATGACCGCGCTGACGCCTGCGAATCAGCTCACGCTGCTGCGGATGCTGCTCATCCCGGCATTCGTGATCCTGGTGCTGTGCGGCCACCTGGCTGGGCGCTGGCCGTCTTCGCGATCGCCGGCGTCACCGACGCGCTCGACGGGGTCATCGCGCGGCGCGTCGGGGCAGCGGACGACGCCTGGGCGCGTGGCTCGATCCGATGGCCGACAAGCTGCTGCTGGTGACCACGTTCGTCGTGCTGACGCTGCCGAACCTCGGATCTCGCCAACCGCTTGCCGATCTGGCTGACGGTGCTGCATCATCAGCCGCGACGTCGTGCATCGTCCTCACGGTGGCGATCGTCAACCTGGCGATCGGCCGGCGGACGTTCCGGCCGTCGATGTTCGGCAAGATCGCCACGGCCACCTACATCGTCACCGCGGTCGTCGGCGATGCTGTTCAACTACCTGCGGCTACCACTCGATGATCGTGGATCTCGGCATCTGCGCCGTCGCTGGCGATTACCATCATCTCCGAGCCTGCATTACATCTGGCACGCGCGCGCGCATCATCGACGGTCCTGCATCGAGCTCACTGACCGGGACGGAAGCATGGAACCTCGACGGAAGGACTGGCTGGACGATTGACGGCGGCCGTCGCTGTCGTCTTGGCGGCTGCTGCCGGGCGCGTGGTGTCCGGCTCGCGCGTGCGCGCAGGCGCCGCCGAAGCAGGCGCGTGGTCGAGACCAGCGTCGGGGACGTTCGTCCTCGACCTCGATCCGGCCGCGGCGGCGCCGAACCAGACGGCGTATTTCATGAAGCTCGCCGCCGACGGGCGCCTATGACGGGACCGATCTTTCATCGCGTCGTCAAGTACGGCATGGTGCAGGGCGGCGATCCGCTGACCAAGGATCCGGCGAAGCGTGCGCTCTACGGGACCGGCGGTCAGAACGCGGTGAAGGCGGAAGCGCGCGCGCCGAAGATGACGCGCGGCTCGGTGGCCGCGGTCATGGTTCCCGGCAAACCCGACAGCGCCGGCGCCCAGTTCTTCATCGTCCTCGCCGATCAGCCGGCGCTCGACAATCAGTACACGGTGTTCGCGCCATGTCGCCGACGGCGTCGAGGTGCTGCAGAAGATCTCCGGAGACGCCGGTCGACGACAAGGGCGTGGCGACCGAACGCGATCGAGATGCGCCACGTCACGATTCGCGATACGCCGGCCGAGCCCTTCGTGACCGGAGACGGCTGCAGGAACTCGCCGTCTATCGCGCCGTCCTCGATTCGAGCGCCGGGATCGATCACGATCGAGTTCTTCGCCGACAAGGCGCCCGAACACCGTGCGCCAGTTCATGCGGATGGCGGCCGCCGGTGTCTACACCGGAATGGCGTTCCACCGCGTCGCGCCCGGTTTCGTGATTCAGACCGGGGCGCTGTCGAGCCGCAGCCGCGCCGCTGACGGCGAAGCAGCAGGAGCTGGTCCACAACCTGGCGCCCGAGTTCAACGACACGAAGCACGTCAAGGGCGTTGTTTCGATGGCGCGCGGCGACGCGCCGGACAGCGCGACCACGTCGTTCTTCATCTGCACCGGCACCTCGACGCGCGCTCGACGGACGTCTACACAGCCTTCGGACGAGTCGTGGACGGGATGGCGCGTGGTGGATGCGATCGAGGCGACGCCGCGGGACGGCGAAGCGCCGCGCACGAGGATCGAGCTCGCGCTCGGTGAGGATCGAGAAGCCCCGGTAGTGCTGGACGCCTGGTTCGGCACGACGCGCGTCACCCGAACGGCGACGCCGACGAGATATTCGGACCTGGATGCGATCGCCTGGCTCGCGGTTGCTGCCGATGACCGCCTCCGGGCCGATTCCGCGCGACCGTCACCTGCCCGTCGGGATCCTCGACATCAGTGAAGAACACGTCCCGGGACACCTGTCCGTGGATGCTGACGGGTTGAACTTTCTTGAGTATTCCGTCCCGCGTTCTCCTTAAGCACGTTGTCCCCAGCACACGATGCGTTTGAACGGAAAGAACGGCCGCGACTGGTCGAGACGCTCGGACAGGCGCGCCCAGTAGTCCGCGACGAACGACTCGAACAATTCCGGCGACAGGTGACGGGCGTAGTCGGTCAGGAGCGTGCCCTTCATCCATTCGAGAACGCCTTCGGGTCCAGCCAGGACATGAGGATGGACGATCAGGCGCGCTTTGGGATCGTGGTGAAACCGAGCGCGTAGAGAATGCGGGCGCTAGCCGATCCGAGGCAGGACGTTGGTTCTGCCGGCGCCAGCCTTTCAGGGCCGCCCGGCGCGGCTCGAGCTCCGACAGCTGGTCCGCGACGAGGTGGGACGCGTCGTCGTGGGACGCCGGGACCTGAAACGCCAGCTGGCCGGCAGCTTGAGC
>ERZ1370068.4021-contig-3114_pt1 | contig 20496 bp, 34 predicted proteins | sample MGYA00561227_ERZ1370068 | MGnify/ENA primary metagenome ERZ1370068 (study PRJEB38410, sample SAMEA6850437) | metagenome | study: Metagenomic assessment of the ecological functions of the soil: analysis of the soil microbiota associated with the... | reverse complement strand
CTTGAAGGAGCGCCGGCGCGTGGTGCTGCTGTTCCGCGAAACGCCGCTGCACGCCGGCCACATCGAGGCGATGGCGCAGGCCACCCGCAACGGCGCGATCATCGTGCCGCCGGTGCCGGCGTTCTATCACCGGCCGGCGACGGTCGACGATCTCGTCACTCCAGACCGTCGGCCGCGCGCTCGATCTCTTCGGGATCGAGACGGGCATCCGGCGTTGGAAGGAATCCGGTTCATAACCCGGAAGGTCGAAGGTTCAAATCCTTCCCCCGCAACCAAATAAATCAACGGCTTGCCCATCGGGCAGGCCGTTTTCGGTTGGGCACTGTTCTTCGAGAGAAGGCAGCCGATTAGCTCTGCGGAGGCAATTGATGATGCGGAAGCTTGGCTTGACCCTCATGGTCCTTGTGTCATTAACCCTAGGCGCGCCGTCCCTCGACGCCATAAGCTTTCAGCCGAAGAGCTTCGATGAACTAGCCGATGAGGCTGAACAGATCTTTATCGGAACCGTTCGCGACGCCACGTCGCGCCGTACTGATAAAGGGCGCAATCGTCACGGACTATATGTTTGGCGACCTCGAAGTGATAAAGGAGATGCGCCCGAACCGCACGCCAGGCATAACAATGCTCGGCGGAACAGTCGGGAACGAATCAATGACCATTGCCGGGGCGCCGGATTTTGTCATTGGGGTGCGCTACCTTGTCTTTGTCGCCGGTAATGGTTCGGTGATATTCCCAGTGGTCGGTGGCCATCAGGGAATTTTCCAGGTACGGCCCGATCCTCAAACCGGTGGTTCGAACGTTTACGACTACGGCGGGCGGCCGATTATCGGCCTGCCTGCGAGCAAGGAGCACCCTCTCGAACCGCGGTGTCGAATCAAGTCCCTCCGGGGGCGGTGGTTCGGCGACTCCGACGGCGGTTTCAACAGAAGCCTTTGTGCGTGCGATACGTCGAGTACTGGAGCGTTAAATCGTGGCTAAGTCGACGTCCATTGCTCGCTTTGTACTTGCTGCTACCCTCATGCTGTTCGGTTGCATTACCAACGCATACGTCCTAAAGCCCACTCCGCCCGGCAATCGGCTGGTGATGAATCTTGACTTGGGCAGTACGCCGAACAGTTTCTTGAATGGCTACGTCGCCAAGCTGGAATACTGTCTTTGCTAACGAAATGAGCGCATGGAATCAAACAGGTATTGGTCGCGGCTTGGATCACAATTTTTTCCGTTCGATCGCCATCGGTGATCGGGGACGCGTGCGGGCGCGATGGTGTCAATGAGGTAGAGGTGGAGCTCAACCAGTTGCGGACAGTCTTGGGGCACTACCCTCGCTATCACGTATAGTTGGTCTGTGAACGGTAAGGTCGTTGAAGTTGGCATAATCTTCAACACTAATCACGATTGGAATTTATATAACGGACCACTACTGCCAGCGCCAAGTGGGGAGCTGGCTTTTGATTTTGGTCGGGTTGCGCTACACGAATTGGGTCACGCGGCGGGTCTCTTGCACCCAGATGACGACGGACAGAACGTCGTTGCAATAATGAATGCCATCACGAGTGATACCTATACATTGCAGCAAGACGATATTGATGGTGTGCACGCGGTCGCTTGGGGTAGTGGAACACCGACGACCTGCACCTATGCACTTTCCGCAACAAGTCTTTCATTTGGCGCAGGCGGTGGCACGAGCAGCGTTGGGGTGACGGCGGCAAGCGGCTGCACTTGGACAGCGGTGAGCAACGCGAGCTGGATCACGGTGACCTCGGGTGGCAACGGCAACGGAAGCGGAACGGTGGGCTATTCGGTGGCCGCCAACACCAGCACCAGCTCGCGTACGGGAACGATCACCATTGCCGGACAAAGCGTTTACCGTGACTCAAAGTGGGTCAACTGGCGTACCGAAAAACTACCAGGGCATGTGGTGGCAGCGCGCCGGCGGGATCGGAATCCGGGTGGGGCATCAATTTCGCGCATCAGGGCGATGTCGATCTTCGCCACCTGGTTCACCCACGATCTCAACGGCAAGGCCTGGAATCTGTCGATGACCGCCTTCCAGACCGGGCTCAACACCTTCTCCGGAACGCTGAACCTGACCTCCGGGCCGCCGCTCGGCGCGGTGCCGTTCGACCCCACGCTGGTGCAGCGGATGCCGGTGGGCTCGGCGACGTTGACCTTCGCCGATGGCAACAACGGCACCTTCGCCTACACCGTCAACGGCATCTCCCAGACCAAGCCGATCACCCGCCAGGTGTTCGGGGTGCTGCCGACGTGCGTCTGGGGCGGGCTTAGCGATCTGACGCTGGCCACCAACTACACGGACATGTGGTGGGCGGCAGGCGGAGCGGAATCGGGGTGGGGCATCAATTTCGCCCAGCGACCAGCAGGGCGACATCATCTTCGCCACCTGGTTCACCTATGACTACACCGGCGCCGCGTTGCCGATGTCGGCGACGCTGAACAAGGTGGGGGCGAACGTCTACTCGGGCACGCTGATCCGCACCTCCGGGCCGCCGTTCAATGCCGTGCCGTTCAATCCCGATGCGGTGACCCGCACGCCGGTGGGCACGGCCACGGTGACCTTCACCAACGGCAACGCCGCCACGTTCTCCTATCAGGTGAACGACGGCATCAAATCCGTGACGCAGACCAAGTCCATCACGCGGCAGGTGTTCCGCGCGCCGGGTACCGCTTGTCAATAACTGCGACGTAAAGGCTTGCTGCCCCGGTAATTCACAAGAAACGAACTAGTCCTAAAGCTGGCCTCAACCTCCGATTGAATCGCGCCACTTGAGCGCGGCAGTTGAGGCCCCTGCTCACGGCGGAGACGATCGAACTCGGCGCGCTCGGCGCCTCCCGCTGATTCGATGAAGATGTCGAGCTCGAGCGCCGAGGCGAGCGCGGCGCGCAAGCCCCATGGCGTCGAAGCTGCGATTGATCGCAAGCTTGGTGAGCCGTACGGCATTCGGCGCCGCATTCGCCATTGCGCGCGCAATGGCGAGGCGCGATTCATCTCCTCGCCATCCGGCACGACGTGGTTGACGATGCCGAGGGGCCTGGGCGCGATCGGCCGACAGCTGATCGTCACCCGTGAGCAGCAGCTCCTTCGCCGCCTTCGGCCGGCCACCCACGGCAAGAGCAGCGCGACCGCACCCGAACCGAACTCTGACTTCCGGCGCGCCGAACTTCGTCGATTGCGCGGCCACGGTCACATCGCACGCAAGCGACAGCTCGAACGCGCCGCCGATGCAGTAGCCGTGCACCGCGGCGATCGTCGGCTTCGGGCAATGCCAGAAGCCCATGATGAAGATCGAAATCCGCCTCGAGCATCGCCCGCCATTCGTGGGTCCGCGCTGCCCGGCCGTCGCCGCTCCTGCCTTGAGGTCGAAGCCGGCGGAGAACGCACGCCCCGCGCCTCGCACCACGATGGCCGAAACGCGATCGTCCGTCTCGAGCGCCGCAAGGGCCTGCATCGTTTCGCCCATGAGCTCACCGTCGAAAGCGTTCAATACCTTGGGCCGGTTGAATGTGAGCACGGCGATGCGGTCGGCGATTTCGACGTCGAGCGTGTTGTAGGTCGCGTTGGCGCTGCTCCCTGGATTCGCCGTCAGCTCAAGCCGAAGGCGATCGAGCGCCCGGTACGCCGCGATGGTGGTGGCGACACCGAAGGCCTTCAGCGGATGTAACGGAATCGGGCCGCACCGGCGAGAACGGCAATACCGGATCGTAGTGCGGATCGGTGACGATGCGCGCGAGCTCCGCGCCCATCGCCGTCTGCCACCCAATGCCTCGGCCCTGGCAGCCCACCGCGATCCAGAAGCTGCGGATGCGGTCGATGCAGGCGCGGCAGGTAATCGACATGCATCGCCACGCGTCCGCCCCAGCGATGAGTGAACGGGACATCGGCCAGTGCAGGGAACAGCGTGGCGCACGTCGCGCGCGAGATGGCTCCATGACGCGCTCCGAGTCCGATTCGCGGTAGGGACCGCGACCGCCCATCAGCAACCGGCCCGCGTCATCGAGCCTCCAATACCGGATCACCCTGCGCGTGTCGGAGAGCGTTTCGCCGTTCGGGGAGCAGCGCTCTGGCGCAGCGATGGCGGAAGCGGTGCCGTGGCGATCTGCAGCGAAGTCAACGCGACGATCGATCGCGCCAGCCCGGGCACGATTCCATCGGCAGGCGCGTTGGTCGCGACGAGCACGGTGTCCGCAACCGTACCGTCGCTCCAGTCGCGGTGACGGCGCGCCAGCCAGAGGCTGTCTGGCATCGAGCTTGACCACGCGCGCGCCGGCAGTCGAACACGAGCTCCCGCAGCCGAGCGCCACGCGCAGCCAACTCGCGCACGTAGGACAACGGCTGCAACGCTCCCATGCCCGGTGGTCCGCGAATCCGCCGAGGTAGACGTCGGTGCCGCGGCAGTGGCGGCGACCCGCGCGCGGTCGAGATATTCGCACCGGCGCGCCGCGCTTTGCCCAATCGTCCACGCGCTGCCGCGCGCGTCACCGCCGCTCTTTCCGAGTGGATGCCCTGGATCCAGGTGGCGCGCCGCGCGCTGCAATCGAGGTCGATGCCGCGCCACGAGATCGAGCACGAAATCCGCGGTGCCGCCGGCGAATCGCCAGAGGCGCTCGCCGCGCTCGCGGCCGAACATCGCCTCGAGCTCGCCGGGATCGTGACTTGAGGCCGAGGAATGACCTGGCCACCATTGCGGCCCGACGCGCCCCACCCGGGCGCGTGCGCATCGACGACGATGACGTCACGCTCCCGATAGCGCCAGGTGCAAGCGCGGCCGACAGCCCGAGGTAGCCCGCGCCGATGACCGAGCACGTTCGCCGTGTGCGTGCCCTCGAGCGGCGGCACCGCCGGCAGCGCGACCGCGGTCTCCTCCCAGACATTTCGCAAGCCGCGTGCCGGCCAGCATCAGTTTCAGTAGCTTGAGGCGTGATCGCCCAGCAATTCGAGCTGTCCCGCGAGCGAAGGGCTCGGCAGTTCATCGACGATGCCGGCGGAAAAGTCGATTCACGCCAGTATAATTTGGTGCAGCTTTCGCGCGCAACCGAAAAAGCGACGGAGATCCTGCGATGTCCGAGCGCTACGACGCCATCATCCTGGGGGCGGCCACAACGGCCTGACCTGCGGCGCCTATCTGGCGCGCGCCGGCTTGTCCACCGTGGTTCTCGAGCGACGCCCGGTGATCGGCGGCGCCGCCGTCACCGAGGAGATCATCCCGGGCTTCCGCTTTTCGGTGTTCAGCTACCTCATGAGTCTGCTGCACCCCAAGGTGATCGCGGACTCTCGACCTCGCAGCAATCACGGCTTCGAGGTGCTGCCCGCCACGCGACATGTTCGGCCCGATTCACGGGGGCAACCACATCGTCTTCAGCGATTCGGTCAAGAAGACGCAAGCGAGCTTCGCCCGCTTTTCGCGGAAGGACGCCGACGTCTATCCCGAGTTCGATCGCTATCTGATGGAATCGGTGGTGATCCTGCGCAAGGTGCTGCTCGAGACGCCGCCAGATCCCGTCGTGCCGGGACTGGAAGTCGTTCAAGCAGACGCTGTCGTTTCTTTGGAAGTACCGCCGGGTCCGCGGCAAGCTGTTCCGTCTCATCGACCTCTTCACGATGAGCGCCGACGACTATCTGTCCGAATGGTTCGAGAGCACGCACGTGAAGGCGGTGCTCGCGTATTACTGCGGAATCGGGACTTTTGTCGGGCCAAAAGCCCGGGCTCGGCCTACGTGGTCACGCACCACCTGATGGGCGAGCACGCCAGGCGCCGGCGGCTGGGGCTTCATCCGCGGCGGCATGGGAACGATCACCCAGGCGATCGCCGCCTACGGCCGCACCAAGGGACTCGAGATCCGCACCGAACGCCGAAGTGATCGCGCATCGACACCGCCGACGGCAAGGCCACCGGCGTCACGCTCGCCGACGGCACGCGCATCCGAGGCGCCGATCGTCGCCAGCAACGTGAGCGCGAAGCTCACGTTCCTCAAGTTCCTGCCGCGCGCCGCGCTGCCCGCGGAGTTCGTGCGCGACGTCGAAAGCTACCGGACCTACTCCACCGCCTTCAAGATCAACATCGCGTGCGAGCGGCTGCCGGCGTTCACCGCCTTCGATTCCGCGACGTGCGGCTTCGCCTATCCCGACGTACACCCATATCGGCCCCACCATCGAGTATCTCGGAGCGGGCCTACGTGGACGCCACGCGCGGCGACTGGTCGAGCGATCCCTTCGTCACCGTCGTGACTCCGAGCTTCGTCGACGACACGATCAGCCCGCCCGGCAAGCACGTCGTGCACCTCTTCGGCGGCCATGCACCGTACACGCTGCGTGAAGGCGACTGGCCGTCGCGTCGCGACGATTTCGCGAAGAACGTCCTTCGCGTCGTCGACGAGCACGCGCCGGGGTTCTCGGAGGGCATCATCGGCATGCAGGTGCTGGCGCCTCCCGACATCGAGGCGATCATCGGCTCGCCGCACGGCCACATCTTTCACGGCGAGCTGCAGGTCGACCAGCTGTTCTTCGCGCGTCCCGCGCCGCACTACGCCGACTATCGCAGCCCCATCCGCGGCTTGTATCAATGCGGCGCTTCGGCGCATCCGGGAGGCGGTGTCGGCGCGCGTGGTCGGACACAACGCGGCCCGCGAGATCCTCAAGGACCGGCGGCCGATGAGCCGTCCGCCGGGCCGCCCCAAGCGCAAGGCTCGCTCCCTCGGAGGGAAGGCGCGGAAGCGCCAAGGGTGCACCAACTAGCCTGACTGGCGCAGCAGGCTCGGTGCCGTCGCTCTTGTCGCACCGGCAGTGCTCATCGCGGTGCTCGCCTTCCTGGTGCCGCTCGCCCGCCTCGATCGGCCTCAGCTTCTCCGCGCCCGCAGGACCGTTCGCTCGCCTATGCGCATCTTCTCGGCGACGATGTCTACGCTCGCGTGTTCGCCAATACGTTCGTCATCGCCATCGTCGTTACCGTCGTGGCGCTGCGTCATCGCCTTTCCCGGTCGCCTTCGCGCTGACGCGGCTTTCGCGCACGTGGCGCGGCATCGTCTTCGCCTGCGTCCTCCTGCCGCTGTGGATCAGCGTGCTCGTGCGGACCTTCTCCTGGATGCTGCTGCTCGAGCGCAACGGCCCGATCAACCGCTTCGTCGTCGCGAGCGGACTCAGCGATCAGCCGCTGTCCCTGCTGTTCAATCACACCGCGGTGCTGATCGGCATGGTGCACGTGCTCCTTCCGTACGCCGTGCTGCCGATCTACGCGGCGCTCGTGCGCATCGACCCGGCGCTGCTCCGCGCGAGCGAGGGGCTCGGCGCGTCGGCGGTGACGACGTTTCGCCGCGTGCTGTTTCCGCTGGCGCTCTCCGGCGTCGCGACCGCGGCAACCTTCACGTTCCTGCTGGCGCTCGGCTTCTTCGTGACGCCGGCGCTGCTCGGCGGCGCCTCCAGCCTGACGCTGTCGATGCTGATCGACGGCTTCGTCAGCGATCGCCTCGACTGGCCGCTCGCCGCGGCGGCGTCAGTGTTGCTGCTCGTCGGCGGCGCTCGTCGTCGTCGCGGTCGCCGCGCGCTTCGTTCCGGTCGAGCGCCCTCGCGAGGGTGCATCGATGAGCGGTGCTGGTGGTCGCTTGCGCTCAACGCCTTCGTCGCGCTGGTGGCGGCGTTCCTCGTGCTGCCGATCCTCGCCATCGTTCCCGCGGCGTTCAGCGCCCAGAGCTTCATCCGGCTGCCTCCCGACGCCTGGTCGCTGCGCTGGTGGGGCACGTTCTTCAACGACGTGTCGTGGCGGGTGACGCTGCTCGCGAGCCTCAAGGTCGCCGCCTTCACGACGCTCATTTCGGTCGTCGCCGGAACGGCCGCGGCGCTCGGCATCGCGCGGAGCAGCCCTCGCGCTCGCAGCGCTGCTGACCAGCCTGTTCCTCGGCCCGGTGGTCACGCCGGCGATCGTGCTCGCCGTCGCGCTCTACAGCATGGCCCGCGCCACCGGTCTCGTCGGCACCACGACGGCACTGGTGATCGCCCACACGATGCTCGCGCTGCCCTTCGTCGTGCTGAACGTCGGCGTCTCGCTCGACGGCCTCGACCGGCGGCTGCTGCAGGCCGCCGCCGGGCTGGGGGCGGGCGACTTTCATATCTTTCGCACGGTAACGCTGCCGCTGATCGCGCCCGGCGTCGTCGGCGGTGCGGTATTCGCCTTCGTCACGTCGTTCGACGAGGTGGTGCTGTCCATCTTTCTCGCCGGTCCCACGGTCAAGACGTTGCCGGTGCGCATCTGGGAGGAGATCCGGCTCGCCTACACGCCGGTCGTCGCCGTCGGCGCGACGGTGATGCTGCTGCTCGCCCTGCGGCGCGGCGAGCGCGAATCGCCTGCTGCAGCCGGAAATGATCGCGTGAGCACCGTCCAATTCGCCGGAATCAGCAAAGTCGTTTGGAGCGGTCCCGGCCCTGCATCCGACCGATCTCGACATTCCGCAGGAGAATTCCTGACGCTGCTCGGCCCGTCCGGATCCGGCAAGACGACGTTGCTCAACATCTGCGCCGGATACCTGGCGCCTTCCGCGGGCCGCCTCGTCGTCGGCGGTCGCGACATTACCGCGCTGCCGCCGCGACAGCGCAAAATGGGGATGGTGTTCCAGAACTACGCGTTGTTTCCGCACATGAGCGTCGCCGAGAACGTCGCCTACGGCCTCACCGTGCGCAGGCTATCGCGCGACGAGATCGCGCGGCGCGTGACCGAGGTGCTGAAAATGACGCAGCTCGAAGGGTATGGCGAGCGGGCGATACGCGAGCTCTCCGGCGGGCAGCAGCAGCGCGGTGGCGCTCGCCCGCGCGATGGTGATCCAGCCGGACATCCTGCTGATGGACGAGCCGCTGGGCGCGCTGGATCGGCAATTGCGCAAGGAGGTACAGTTCGAGATTCGCCGCCTGCATCGAGCGAGCCCGCGCACGACCATCTACGTCACGCACGACCAGGAAGAAGCGCTCGTCATGTCGGATCGGATCGCCGTGATGCGCGCCGGTCGCATCGTGCAGTTGGGCTCCGGCGCGGACCTCTACGAGCGGCCGGTGGACACCTTCGTCGCGCGCTTCCTGGGTGAATCGAACCTGCTCGAAGGCACCGTCGGCACGCTGGCGGACGGGCGCGCCACGCTGGCGGTGCCCGGTCTCGCGCGGCCGCTCGAAGGACGTGCCGCGACGCGGCCTCGCGCGCCGGCGGCGCCGCCTCGGCGTTGCTCCGACCCGAAGCGGTCCGGGCACAGGCAGGAGGTTTGCAAGCGCGCGTCGCCGAACGCGTCTATCTTGGCGAACTGGTCGCCGTGCGGCTCACGCTCGCGAGCGGCCACGAGCTCTGGTCTCGTCGTCTCGCCAGCGAATGGAGCGGGCGCGACGTCGTTGAAATCGGGTGGGATGCGAGTGCGATCTCGATTCTGCCGGATGCATCTTAAGCAGTCCTAACGGGAGGAAGTCATGCTGAAGAAAAGACGGATGCTGTTATCGCTCGGCGCTGCTTCGTTGGTGACCGGTCCGCTCGCTCACCGCGGCCTTCGTTCGGCCCGCGCGCAGGGCCGTCCATTGACCTTCTGTTCGTGGGGCGGTGCCCTCTCCGAGCTCGAGAAGAACACGATGCTCGATCCCTTCGCCAAGCTGAAGAAGATCGAGATCGCGCATGCGTCGCCTACCAACTACGCCAAGATCAAGGCGATGGTCGAGGCGCGGCGCGCCGGAATGGGACCTGGTGGACGTCGGCGGCCGCTTCATCGACCAGGGCAAGGACATGCTCGAAACCCTCGACATGAGCCTCATCCCGAATGCGAAGAACCTCAATCCGGGCTGGGTCACGAGCCGCGGCATCTTCACGTCGACCGGCGCGACGGCGATCGCGTGGAACACGAAGGCCTTTCCGGAGGACAAGGGTCCGACCTCGTGGAAGGATTTCTGGGACGTCAAGGCCTTCCCCGGTCCGCGCGGCCTCTACAAGCAGCTCTACTACAACTACGAAGCCGCGCTGCTCGCCGCCGGCGTGCCGTTCAACCAGATCTATCCGGTCACCGACGACAAGATCAAGGTCGTGTTCGACAAGCTGCGCGAGATCAAGCCGCACGTGAAAGTGTGGTGGACCGCGGGGCGCGCAACCGCCGCAATTGCTCTCCAGCGGCGAGCTCGCCCTCTGCTCGGCGTGGACCGGCCGCATCCTCGCGGTGATGAAGGAAAAGGCGCCGGTGGCCATGACCTACTCCGACGGCATCGCGTGGGGCAATGCGTGGGTCGTGCTCAAGGGAGCGCCCGCAGGCCAAACTGGCGATGGAGGCGATCAACTACGCGATCTCCGAAGAAGCGCAGATGCGCCTGCTCGATGCCGGCACCTACGGACCCGCGCTGGGCACGGCGGCCGCCAAGGCGACGCCCGAGCAGCAGAAGATCCTGGTCACCGCGCCGGAGAATGCGCGGAAGATGCTCATCATCAACGAGGAGCAGGCGGCGCTCTATTCGGCGAAATACGATGCCGAGTGGAACCGCTTCCAGCTCGGCTGATCCGCCGCCGCGCGCCTGGAAACGCCCGGGCGCGCGGCTGTTGTCGCGCATCTCTGGTGCAACCCGACCCCATGCACGAGCCTCCGCTCGCACCGCTGCTCGCCCCGCGATCGATCGCGCTCGTCGGCGCGAGCCAGCGCGCGAACACGCCCGGCCACGACATGGTGCGCATGCTGGAGCGCGGCGGCTTCCGCGGTTCCGTCCATGCGATCAATCCGAACTACGCGGAGATCGCGCCCTACCCATGCGTGCCGAGTCTCGCCGACCTCCCGGCGCCGCCCGATCTCGCCGTGCTGTCGGTGCGTAACGAGCGTCTCGAGGAGACGCTGGCCGAGGCGATCGCGGTCGGCGCGCGGTCCGCGGTGATCTTCGCCTCGGGCTTTCTCGCGGACGATCGCACGCCGCCGCTGACGGGCCGTCTCGCCGCCATGGCGCGCGCCGCAGGGATGCCGATCTGCGGCGGCAATTGCATGGGCTTCTACAACGATCTGGACGGCGTCTGGATCTGCGGCTTCCCGAGCTCGCGCCAGCCGCGGCCCGGATCGATCGCGTTCATCGCGCATTCCGGGCAGCGTGTTTCGGCGCCCTCGCGCACAACGATCCGCGCTTGCGTTTCGCGCTGGCGATCTCGCCGGGCTCGGAGCTTGTGACTACCGTCGCCGACTACATCGGCTACGCGCTCGAGCGGCCCGAGGTCAACGTCATCGGTCTCTTTCTCGAGACCGCGCGCGATCCTTCCGGCTTCGAGGCTGCGCTCGGAGACGGCGGCGGAGCGCGGCATTCCGGTCGTGGCGCTGAAGCTGGGACGCACGGAGGCCGCCGCCGCCGCGGCGCTCACGCACACGGGCGCCATGGCGGGCAGCGATCTTGCCTACGAGGCGCTGTTCGACCGGTATGGCGTCATCCGTGTCGAGACGCTCGGACGAGCTCGCCTGCACCCTGCTTCTGTTCGCCACCGGCCGCCGCGCGGGCGCCGGATCGCTCGTCTCCATCCACGACTCGGGCGGCGAGTGCGAGATGTTCATCGACCTCGCGCAACGCGCCGGCGTCACGTTCGCTCCGCATCGCGCCGGCGACGAAGCAGGCGATCGGTGCGCGCCTCGATCCAGGCCTCGAACCCAACAATCCGCTCGATGCGTGGGGGACCGGCGCCGATTTCGCAACCGTCTTCGAAGACTGCTTCCGGACATTGCTCGCCGACGACAACGCGGCGCTGGGCGTGTTTGCCGCCGACATCCGCGACGGCTACTACCTGAGCGACGGCTTCGCCGCCGCGGCCATCGCCGCGGCCGCGACCACCACCGAAGCCCGTCGCCTTCCTCACCAACTACACGCAGCTGCGCCACGAGGCCATCGCGCTGCGCTTGACCGAGGCGGGAGTGCCCGTGCTCGACGGCACCTGGAACGGACTCGTCGCGGTTCGCGGCGCGCTTGCGCATCGCGACTTCCGCGGCGCGGCCGGTCGATCCGCGTACCGGTCGTCGCGCCTGCCTCGCCGCGCAACGCCGTCGCCTCGCCGAGGAGACTCTGCGCCGCCGGCCCGCTCGATGAAGCCCAAAGCCTCGCCTTGCTCGCCGCGTACGATGTTCCCGTCGTTGCGCATCGCGTTGTCGACAGTGAGCTTGCGGCCATCGCCGCGGCGGCGCATCTTCGGTTATCCGGTCGTGCTGAAGACCGCGATGCCAGGCATCCTGCACAAGACCGAACGTGGCGGCGTCCATCTCGATCTCGCCGACGAGGCGGCGGTGCGCGCGGCGTGGAGCGACCTCGACCGAGCGTCTCGGCCCGCGCGTGATCGTTGCACGAATGATTCCGAAAGGTGTGGAAATCGCGCTCGGCATGGTCCGCGATCCGCAATTCGGCCCGCTCGTCACCGTCGGCGCGGGCGGGTGCTGATCGAGCTCCTGTCCGATCGGCGCGCGGCGCTCGCTCCGTTCGGGCCCGCAACGGCGCGACGTCTCACTCGACCGTCTTTCGCTGCGCCGGCTGCTCGACGGCTATCGCGGCGCGACGGCGGTGGACATCGAGCGTCTCGCGCTTGCGATCAGCCGCTTTTCGATGCTCGCCGCTCGACCTCGTCGATCTCGTCCGCGAGATCGATGTCAACCCGCTCGTTTGCGGCAAGCGAAATTGCCGCCGTGGACGCGCTTTTCGTGAATGCCTGACCTCGACCGCCATGGACCTTACGCTCCCCCTGAAGACCTGGCCTGGAAGGCGCGGGCGAAGGCTTTCGCCGAAAGCGTTCTCTTCCCGCACGAGCTCGAGCTCGAGGCGGCAGGCAAGCTGCCGCGCGCGACCGAGGATGCGCTGCGCGCGGCCGTGGTCGAGCACGGCTTGAACGGCGTCAATCACGCGCGCGAAGTCGGTGGCCAGGGCTGCACGCAGATGCAGCAGACGCTGATCAACGAAGAGCTGGGCAAGGCCACGGGCGCGCTGTGGGCCGTCGTCTGGCATCCCGCCGTGCCGTTGAAGCACGGCAGCGCGGAGCAGATTCGCGATTTCCTGACGCCGAGCTGCCTCGGCCGCCGCCGCGCGTGCGTGGCGGTCACCGAGCCTGATACGGGCTCCGACACCAGCCTTATCAGAGACGACGGCGAGACGCCGCGGCGACCGCTACGTCATCGACGGCGAAAAGTGGTTCGTCACGAGCGGCGACGAAGCCGACTACGTCATCGTGCATGCGCTCGTCGACGGCGATCCCGCGATGCCGACGCTCTTCCTCGTCGATCGCGACGCACCCGGCCTTTCGATCAAGCGCGAGCCGAAATTCACCCACACGTATGTGTTTGGTCATCCGGAGCTCCTGTTCGAAGGCGTGGAAGTCGGCGCCGACCGCGTGCTGGGCGGCGTCGGCCAGGGGCTCGAGCTCACCAAGGACTGGTTCGTCGAGGCGCGGCTGCAGATCGCCGCCAATTGTCTCGGTGCCGCGATCCGCGCGTTCGAGCTTGCCAACGATTGGGCCGGGCGGCGCGTTCAATTCGGAGCCCCGATCCGCCGCCATCAGGCGATCGAATTCATGCTGGCCGACATGGCCGTCGAGATCATGGCGGCCAAGAGCATGATCTACCGCGTCGCGTGGGAAATCGATCAAGGCATCGATCGCAAGATCGCGCATGCCCGCGGCGAGCGTGATCAAGCTGCATGCGTCCGAGATGGCCGGCCGCGTGCTCGACAAGGCGGTGCAGATCTTCGGCGGGCGCGGCTACATGCGCGAGAACCCGGTCGAGCGCCTCAACCGCGACGTGCGCGTCGACAGGATCTGGGAAGGCACTTCGGAAATTCAGCGGATGATCATCGGCGGGCAGCTCGGCAAGCGCGGGACCGACCTCTTCACCGGGTGGTATCAGCCGCCCGGCCTGAATCGGGCGATCGAGACTCTCCAAATCAATCACGGCAGCGCAAGCCACCAGGAGGAATGCCAGCGCATGGACCTCGATCAAGCGATCGCCCTACCACCACAAGTTCGTCGAGCTCGGCGCGACGTTCGTCGACCGCCTGGGTTTTGCGGCGCCGCTCTCCTTCACCTCGGTCGAAGAGGAGCATCGCGCGGCGCGCGAGGCCGTGGGCGTGTTCGATGTCTATTATCAGGTCGCGGTCGAGGTTGCCGGCCGCGATGCCGCGCGCGATTCCTGCAGCGCGTGGTCGTCGCCGGATGCCGCGGGTCTCGCCGTTCGCCGCGCGCTGTACACCTCGCTGTGCAACGAAGCGGGCGGAATGATCGACGACCTCACCTGCTTTCGCCTCGTCGCCGCAGCGGTACTGGCTGTTTCCGACGCCGTCGCGCGTTGCGGCGGTACTTGCCGCATTGGCGGCAGCGCAGGAAGGCTTCGCTGTCACGGTCACCAATCTCGGGTACAAGAACGCGTACCTGTCGATCCAGGGGCCGAGCTCGCGGCGGCTTCTCGGCACGCTGACCGATGCGGACCTGTCGACCGCGGCGCTGCCCTATTACTCGTTCACCGAAGCGACGGTCGCCGGCGTGCCGGAAACGCTACTGTCCCGCACCGGCTACTCCGGCGAGCTCGGCTACGAGCTCTTCTACCCGGTCGAGTACGCGGAGCACGTCTGGGATCGTGTCTTCGCGGCGGGAAGCTCGCTTGGCATCCGCCCCTGCGGCCTCGGCGCGCTGCGCACGTTGCGGCTGGAAAAGAAATATCTGCTGTTCGGGCCTCGACGCCAACGACTCGACGACTCCGCTCGAAGCGGGCTTGGCGTGGACGATCAAGTTCGACAAGGCAGACTTCACCGGAAAGGAAGCGCTGGAGCGACAACGGGCCGCCGGCCCTCACCGGCGCATCGTGCTGATCGCGTTCGACACGCTCGGATTTCGTCCCGCCGATTGGCGCTTCCATTCTCGTGGCGGGGACCGAGGTCGGCAAGGTGACGTCGGCCGATCGCGGGTACTCCGTGGGGAAAGCGTTGGCATTGGGTTACGTCGCGAGCGCTCACGCAAAGGAGGGTCAGGACGTGATGGTCGTGGGGCCGGACGGAGCGCGCGCGGGAACCATTCATCTGCGCGCCGATTTACGATCCGGACGGCTCTCGCGTGCGGTCGTAGCGTCGGTCATTCCCACGGCGACTCGGCGCTCCGGCGGCCGTGGTCCAGGGCAAGATCATGCGGCGTGTCCGTTGGTCGCGCGAAGGCTGCCGTCGGTCGCCTGGGACCCATGGATTCCCTTGCCGCCCGGTATTTGTCGGTGCAACTGTAGCGGTTCCTTGGTCAGCAGACGGAGGCGTGAATGGATTCCGGCGTGTCTTGCGGGCGGCACGCTCCCCTCCTTCCGTGACGCCGGCGACCGAGGCCGGACCTCGATATTCCGGCGCCGACTCCCGATGAAATCAAGCAGGGCTTGCGGTTGCGCAGGTTCCTGCTCGCCAGCGCGTTCTCGGTGCTGTACCTGGCGGTGCTGGACCGTGTTCTACACACAGGACAAGGTCGATCGCGAAACGCTGCTCGAGGCGCTCGCGATCGTCGTCGTGATCATCCTCGTTTTTTCGGCCTCTTCCAGCTGGGGCTCAATCTGCGGTTTGCCGACCCGAGCCTGACCGGATGGCAATTGATGGCGGCCGTCTGCACGATGCTGTACGTCGTCTACCACGCGCCGGACACCCGACTCGCCTTCACCGCTTTCTTCTTCGTCGCGCTGATGTTCGGAATGCTGCGTCACAGCGACACGAAGCTCGCCGTGCTCGGTTCCGTCTCGGTGGCCTCGTTTGCGCTGGTGACGGGACTTCGCTACACGCACAACCACGACGCCGAGATGTTGCGGCTGGACATGCTTCAGTTCCTGGTGATGGCCACGACATTTCCGTGGTTCCTGCTTCATCGGAGGGCGCGTCAAAGCGCCTGCAACGCGATCTCACCGCAGCGAGCATCAAGCTGGAGGATATCGAGGAACAGGCGCGCCGCGACGATCTGACCGGCGTCTACAACCGTCGTGCCCTGGTCGCCGCGATGGAAGAATCGAAACGGCGCGCCGACGCCGCCGGTGAACCGCTCTCGATTTGCGTGATCGATCTCGATCTCTTCAAGCGCTACAACGACGAATTCGACCACTTGACCGGCGATCATGTCCTGCGGACGTTCGCGCAGTTCGTGCAGGGCGGACTGCGTGCGACCGATGTCTTCGGGCGCTACGGCGGCGAGGAGTTCGTCCAGATCCTGCCCAACGCCACGCTGACGGGGGCGATGGCCGATGCCGAGCGCCTGCGCGAGCGCATCAGCGCGCTCGACGTTCCGATCTCGCGCTCGATCGGCCGGCTCACCGTGTCGATCGGGGTGGCGCAGTACGCGCCGGGCGAAACCATCATCCGCACGTTCGCCCGCGCCGACGAGGCCGCTGTACAAAGCGAAACAACGGGGCCGCAACCGCGTGGAATGCTAGGAACGGCTGCACAAGCGGCGCTTCGGCCTAAGTGCGCCGGCGAACAGAGCATTCCAGCGTTTGCGCCCATCCTTCGGTCTTGCGGGCAGCGCGCAGCAGTCGTCGATGTCGTAGGCGATCGCAACCGTCCCCGTCCTCACGGGGCGTCCGCACAACCTACGAAGGATATCGACATGAAGTTCCGCAAATCATTGCTGACCGCACTGTGCATCGCGTCGCTCGGAGGCCTTGCGGTCCCCGTGACGGCAAGCGCCGAAGTCCAGGTTTATCTCAACGTGGCACCGCCGGCGGCGCGCTATGAGGCGGTCCCTGCGCCGCGCGCGGGTTACATCTGGGCGCCGGGGTACTGGAACGCCAAGAACAACCGGCACTACTGGCAGGCCGGCCATTGGGAACGCGAGCGCAAGGGCTACCATTACAACCAGCCGACCTGGACGCAGCACAACGATCGCTGGCAGCTGGAACGCGGACGCTGGAACAAGGGCGACCGCGATGGCGACGGCGTCCCCAACTCGGTTGACCGCGCGCCGGACAATCCGACCCGACGCTAGTCGCGCCCCGCAGGTGCGTTAATGGGCCCGGCCGCACGCTCAACGTGCCGCCGGGCTTTCACTTGCCCTCGTCCCGCGGACCGATTGGTGCGCCGGCGTACAGAATAGTTCCGCGATTGCGAGCATTCTGGACTCATGCGGGTAACGCGCCGGGGGCGGCGCATATCGTCGAATCATCGTCACCTGCCTCTCCACGAGGGCGTCCGCCGCAACTTACCCAAGGGGCTGACATGAAATTCCGCAAATCATTGTTGGTCGCGCTATGCGTCGGAACGTTCGGCGGCCTCGGCCCCGATGACGGCAAGTGCCGAAGTCCAGGTGTCACTTCAACACGGCTCCACCTCCGTTGCGTGTTGAAGCGGTCCCCGCGCCGCGCAGGGGCTATTTCTGGGTGCCCGGACATTGGGAAGGCAGAGGCCATCGGCATGTCTGGCATGCCGGGTACTGGGAACGCGAGCGCAGGGTTACCACTACGTCGCCGCCGACCTGGGTCGAGCGCAACAATCGCTGGTACTACGAGCAAGCGCTTCGCTGGAACGAGGCGTGACCGCAGACCACGACGGCGTCCCGAACTCGATCGACCGCGCGCCGAACAATCCTACGCGGTACTAGTCCGAGTCACTGCAGCTGCTGTTTTGAATCGGCGCCCGGCCGCACGGTCAACGTGCCGCCGGGCGTTTTCCGTGGGCCTTCATTTCGCGTAGTCGGGCTCGACGCGGGATCATCGCTTCGCCTGCACGTTCGCGCTCGCTTCCGCGATCAGCGCCCGGCAATTGGCGTCGCCGGCGCCGCCGAAGTCAATTAGCGGCAGCAGCGCGGCCAAGGGGATTCAGAGCCCCAAGCGCAATCGACGTCCCGACACGCGCTGCGATCTGGCCGCTCTCTGGATGCACGTTCGGATTCTTGAAGCTGCCGTCGATCGCGATGGGCCCACGCAGCGCGATCAGACTCGGCCGCTTCGACTGCGCTTTGAGCTTGAGGTCATAGCAGTTCGTTCCGAAAATCGATCTTTCCTTCGCCCTAGAATCTTCTGCCGCCTCGGTGTCCATCACCAACGTCTTGGCGTCCATGACGACCGTTCTCGGAAACCAAATCGGCAACCACGCAGCGAATCGGTGAGTTTGCGTCGCCGCGCAACAAGAGTCTCGATGGCTCGCGCGAGATCGAGATTGGTGAGCACGATGGCAAGCTCGCTCGCGTCGCCCCCCAGCTGATGAGCGCGACCTCGCCGTTGCTGGTAGCCAACATATCGGCAACCGAGTTGCCGGTCGCGCGTGAACTTCGCTCGTCCGCCGACCTTTCCCGCGCTGCCTTTGGGCGGCTTGAGCGCAGGCACGATCTGCTTGAGCTCGACGTTGCGCACGGTGACGTCGGCATCGGTCTTGATGACTTTGCCGCGCACGTCCATGGTCAGCGTCGACGCGACACGCCCACCCGCAATGCCAACGTCGAGCGGCTGCAGCTTAAGCAGGCCGTCCTTGAGATGCATCACCGCGTTCAGATTGTCGAACGGCACATCGGTCGTCACGATGCGCTTGCCTTTGAGACGTACCGTGGCGTCGACCGCGCGCAGCCCCTCCACGTTGTACGGCTTGTTGGGCAGCACCCGGCCGGTGCGCTCGCGCTTGGCGGCTTCCTTGTTTTGCTGCGGCGGTCCGCGCCTGCGGCGCTGCCGTCGGTGGCGGCAGGCCGATCAGACCGCCCAGATCCTTGTAGTTGAGGTTCTGCGAGACGAGGTCGGCGTCGACCATGGTTCGCTCGTTCTTGCGCTCGATGTCGAAGCGGCCGGCAAGATCGCTCTCGCCGACTCTTCCGCTGAACTCGCGGAAGCGACCAGACGCCGCTGCCGTGTTCGAGATTGCCGTTCAACCGATAAGGCGGCGTCCATGGAAACGGTACCGGAATGATCGGATAGAGCTGCGACAGATCGCGTCCCTGAAGCGAAAAGCGCCCGTCGACATTGTCGACGCGTGCCGGAACGATGGTGCCGTTGAACCTCGCCTGGGTCGCCCCCGCCTTCGCCTGAACCTCCAGTCGATACGGCCGACCCGAATCTTCAAGAGCGAGCAGCGTTGCTGCGCGGCCGTCGATCGTGAAGTCGTTTCTTCGCAATTTGCCTGCCCCCTTGAACCGCACCGGCAGCTCGCCGCTGTCGGTCGCTGCCTCCGATGCGACACTCGACGGTGATGTCGCGTCCCGGGCGCGGGATCGCAGAAAACGCACGACGCCTGCGTCGATGTTCAGGCGGCCGATCCGCGGAATTGCCGTCACGCCGCCGAAATCCCAATTTGGATGGCCTTCAGCATCGCGCTCGAGCAGAAGCACCGGCCGCACGAGCGTCAACTCGGGGAAGCGAGACGGCGGGGCCGAACAGCGAAAGCACAGTCCAGGCGAACCGCGATCATGCTGCGCGCGCGCCATCAAGGGGTCGGTGCCCCAGACTCGTGTTGGCGAGCGTGACATCGTCGGCGATCAGCCGCGGCTTGAGCGAAAACTCGCCGCGCAGGTTGCCGTTGATGGCGACCGGACGTCCGAACCTGGCGCTGAGGTAGCTCGATAGCCGGCCCGCGCAGCCAGTTCCAGTCGAACAGGGCGACATCACGGCCACCCCCACGGTGACGCAGGGCGATCAGCACCCAGACGGTTTGCCTCGGGGATGCGGCTCGCAGGATTTCCTTGTATCGGGGCCGGGGACGGAGACACCGCGAAGACCCTCGCCACATATCTACTCAAACCAGACGGGGCATCGATTCTCCGCTTCTTGCGCCCCTACGACATTTTGGGCGCAGCGGTGTGAACCCTGAATCGTGGTCGGATTTCGGCGCAAATTCGCTGTAGGCTTCGTGGCAGCCTATATTGGCCTTGCGCAACGTGCATGCCACCCTCAACGACGCGCCGTGGCGGACGATCCAGTTCCACTCTATCCAAGGTTCCTTGAGTTCGCGCTGCAGGAGTCTCAGATTGCGGCGGTGTGCACGAAAGAAGATGTCGGCCACGTCACCCGCGACGGGCACGGCGCCAATCGCGGCGTCGAGCAGCAGGTTGCCCACCATGCGTGCTTGTAACCAGCGCGAGGCGCCGAGCTCTCGCGCCTGAATCACAGAATAGAGACCGATCAGCGCCGACACGGGCATCGCCGGCGACAGGCACAAGTCCAAGTAGCGCATCGAGGCCGACCCCGCGACGGAGGCCGGGCACCTCGATTGCGGAGTCCATCAGGCGGGCAAGGGCGATCAGGCGGTCACGGGCGCGCCGTTTGCGTTCTACGGACGATTGGTGAAGCGCGTCATTCCAAGTGGTTGCCATCGATGCTCTGATTCGCGTGCCATTGGAAAGTTGCAGACTAGAGGCCTGACATCAGTCGCGTGAATCCGCGACCACCCCTCTCCGGCCGCGAGCCGAGCGTGTAGGGCACTCAATTCGGCGGCGAGGTTCGGGTAGGTCAGGCAGCAGTTGCCGACGCCGTGGAGGTTATGTAGTGGGGGCCAGCTCTCCACGGTGGCGGGACGCTTAGCAATACGTAACTGAACGCTGGGCTACC
>ERZ1370068.3518-contig-2627_pt1 | contig 20499 bp, 23 predicted proteins | sample MGYA00561227_ERZ1370068 | MGnify/ENA primary metagenome ERZ1370068 (study PRJEB38410, sample SAMEA6850437) | metagenome | study: Metagenomic assessment of the ecological functions of the soil: analysis of the soil microbiota associated with the... | reverse complement strand
ACTGTACTTCGTTCAGTTACGTATTGCTGAAACGTTTGAGACGTTGTAGCGTCTGCTCGGGCTTGAAACCCAGTCGGGCGCCCGACGTCAGATGGGCCAGCGCTCCGCCCGTATGCTAGAGCTGCGCGCATGTATCAGTCGTCGGCGTGCACGCGCGAGGTGAAGGACGAGGGGAGCCGTCAGTCGCGTTGACGCCGAGCGGGCGTCGGCGCGTTCGTGGCGCACGGCGCGACTGCTCGTCGTCGAGCACGGCGCCGGCGACGGCGTCCAGCGCCAGACGCGATGCGCTCTACCGCGACGCCGGCGCGACGCTCGCGGACGCGGCGGACGGTGTGGGCGCGCGCCGACCTGGTCCTGCAGGTGAAGGGAGCACGCATCGCCTCCGGAGTATCCCTCGCCTCCGCAGGCCGGCTGGCGCTCTCTTCGCGTACCTGCACCCGCTCGCCGCCAACCCAGAGCTGGCGGCCGCAGCTGCCTCGCCGCGAGCGCGCGCGTGACGCGCGCTGGCGTACCTGAGACGCTCCAGCCCGCGGCGACGGCCCCCTGCCGCTCCTCGCGCCCATGAGCGAGATCGCCGGGCGCACTCGCCATCGCAGGTCGGCGCGTGGTGCCTGCGTGGCGCAGAGCGGCCGCCAGTGGCGTTGCCGCCAGCTCCGAGCGCGTCGGGCGTCCGGGCCCGCGCAGGTCGTCATCCTCGGCGCCGGCATCGCCGGCGCCAATGCCTGCCAGGTCGCCGTCGGCGACCGGCGCGCACGTCTCCATCCTCGACGTCGACCACGCGCAAGCTCCGCTACGTCCACGACATCCTCGGCGGGCACGTGACGACCGTCATGTCGAAGACCGCGCCCAACCTCGAGGAAGAGGTCGTCGTATCACCCGCGAGACCTCGTCGATCAGGGCGCCATGGCTCATCCCCGGCGCGCAGGCGCCGCGCCTGCATGCCCGCGCGACGCTCGTCGCCACCATGCGCGCACCGGGGGCCGCGCTCGTCGACCTGGCCATCGACCAGGGCGGCTGCGCCGAGACGTCGCGCCCGACCACCCACGCCCGCCCGATCTACGTCACCGGACCATGTGGATTCCACCACCGCTGTGACCAACGCTTGCCCGGCATCGATGCCGCGCACCTCGAAACGGCATACGCCCCGACGAACGCCACGCTTTTTCATGGCCGCCGCCCCTGGAGATCGCCGGATCTCGGCCGCACGGCACCCTGCGCCGCCAGCGCCGAGCTCCGGCGCGCGCCTGCAACGTCCTGGCCGGCCACGTGACACGCCACCAACGCGGCCGGCGCGCCGTCGGCCTCGGCGGCGACGGCGCCCGGAAACGCTCCTCTGCGGTGCCGGCGAACCGTCCCCGGAACGCGATCTCCACTAGCAGAGCGCCTCCTCGCCATCGACTCCGCGCTGGTTTGCCAAACGCACGGCGGCGCTTCACAATCGTCGAGGCACGCGCGGAGGTCGAAGCGATGGTAAAGAGGGGTACCTGGCCGCTCTCTTCCAGGAGCTGGTGCGCATGCAGCCATGAGCGTGCAGCAGGTCGAATCGTCCGAAGACGACGGAGTTCCACCTCGTCCAGCTGCTCGAAGGATTCGTCCAGCAACCAGCACGGCTCTCGATCCCCCTCGGCACGTCGACCACCTGGAGGCGTTTCACCTGCCTGCCCCACCAGCGTCAATGTCAGCAACCACGGCGCGTCGCGAACTTCGCGCTCTTCGTCTCCGGGGTCTTCTTCGACAGTCTCGAGCGGAAGGTCGTCAGCGCCGAGTACTACGCCACGCTCGGACGCACGGCCTACGCCATCGTCGAACGATGCGGGGCGTGGTACCCTGGCAGGCCATTCGAGAAACTGGCAGGCCGCTTTACAGTTCATTGCCGGTCCTCGCCGGAATCAGCAGCCTGAATCTTTCAGCGCCAGCCAGAATGCACTGCGTCTCTACAAGCGCTGGCTGCACCCGCGGCCAGCGGGGCAGATCTCTGGTGCGACGCGGGCTCATCGATGGCCCCGTCACGGCAGCTGCGTCACTGAGCGGCGAGTCGTCGCTCGCCCGAATGCGCGCAGCGCGCGAAACCGGAACCGCGCCTTCGCGTTGCGCGCCCACGACGATCGTGAAGGCGACCGTCGAGAGATATTTCCACTGCCGTTCGACGTGCATGAATTTGCTGCGGTCGAGAATCTCAAGCCGGAGGAGGGTGATATCCATCAAACCGTCAGGTGAGCGGATCGATGCCCCGCTGCATGCGCGCGACGACTGATGCGGGCTCGGAAGTGGTTGATGATGGTGAGCGGCCCGCCGGAATGGCAGACCCGCTGCGCCTCGGCCATCATGCGCTGCGAGATCAGCACGACGCTCACGACGTGAAAGGCCATCACGTAGTCAAGCTATCATCGCCGTGAACTGGGTTCAGCGCATCGCCGCGAGGGTGATGTGTCGCCAGCCGTTACGATCAGCGGCCGCGATCCTGCGCCCGCTCGAGCATCTCGGGGCGAGGTCGATGCCGGTGACCTGCGCGTGGGACAGGTATACGCCTCAGGGCGAGACCGGTGCCAACGCCGATCTCGAGCACGCACGCAGACCCCCAGGCTCGATCCCGAGCGACCGCCGGATCACGCGCACGATACGCCTGGGTAGAATACCCATCCAGACCAGAATCGTGACGTGCGAGAACTCGTGGCCAGAAGAGCTCTCGTGCGGCTGGGTGTTCTTGAAGGTCATTCGACCCTACCCCTTCGAGTGCTCGGCGAGCGCCTCCACCTCCACCCGTCGGCCTCCGCCGAATGCGACGGAGTCATGCGCGGTGCTGCCTCGCAGCTCGCGCTTGAAGAGAGGTGATGTCTCGCCAGTGAAACGCCACTGCGAAGCGCGCTTATGAGCATGGGCAGCACGCTCTTACGGCGAGGTTCAATTCACCGATGTCGGGGCTGAGGTCGAGCATCTGCGCGACACTCTCTGCTGTTGAGCAGCATGTCTTCCTTGTCGAGCATAGTCCACGGATACGACACGCCCAGCCGGGTCCGTTGGTAGCAGGAAAAACCGGGGTCAAGGAAGAGTGTGTTTCCTGAATCAGGCTGTTGAAGAGCGTACGCCGGTGGATGCGCCGCGCCACCGGGAGATGAAGAGTACGACCAGGCTGGCTATATAGATCGACGAGTACGTCCCGACGATGAAGCCGACCAGCAGCGCGAATGCGAAGCTGTGGATGACGCTTCCGCCGAGCAGAAGAAAAAGCGCCGTCACGACGAGAATCGCGGTGCCGCTGGTGATGACCGTACGCGCGAGCAGTCGTCTCGTTGACGCGACAGGTTGATGCAGCGTTCGCGGAGCTCTCCTTGCGCACTCTTGCGCATCGTCTCGCGGATGCGATCCGAGATGATGACGGTGTCGTTCACCGAGAAGCCGACGACGGTGAGGAGCGCCGCGACGGTCGTCAGGTCGAACTCCATGTTGGCGATCGACAGGGCGGCGATCGTCGACGGGACATCGTGGATCAGAGGCGACCGCCGCGCCGACGCCGAAGCGCAGATCGAAGCGGAAGGCGATGTAGATCGCCCATCAGGATGGTGGCGAGCAGCACGGCGAGGGTCGCCTGTCGCCAGAAGATGTCCCTTCCGACCGTCGGCCCGACCCGTCTCGACGCGGAGGATGTCGTAGCGTGTCCCTCGCCAGAAGCGCTCTGCGGGGCCGGCCTTGACCGCGTCGGCGTCCGCGCGAGCGCGGCTTCCTCGCTGCTCCCTGCACGCGGATCTCGATACTCCGCGCCCTCCGGCGCCGACCTCCTGCACGACCACCGCCCGCAGCTCCGGGCGCGCCAGCGCGGCGCGAACGTCGCCGATCGACTCCGACTGGCGAACCGCACTTGGACCGCCGTCCCGCCGACGAAATCGATGCCGTAGTTCAGGCCGCCGCGTGATCCAGATCGACACCAGCCCGGCCACGATGAACAGCCCAGGACATGCACGATCATCCTGGGCGCCCATTTGATGAAGTCGATTCCGGGTTGGGCGGGATCAGCTCGAAGAAGCGCGGCACGACGGCTGGCGGGCGCTCGCCAGGTCGCTCCGGAACTTGGAGGCTGCCGTTCTCGACCCTGCTGCTTCATACGCTCACCGTCGCCGACGCGCCTGCCGATCACGAGCCAGTCGTAGATGACGCGTGTCACGATACACGCCCGGTCACGAGCGCTGGTGATGATGCCGAGGCAGAGCGTGACCGCGAAGCCGCGGACCGGACCCGCTGCCGAACTGGAACAGGATCAGGCCCGGAGCAGGAAGGTCGTGACGTTCGAGTCGAGGATCGCGGCCCAGGCGCGATCGTAGCCGGCCTCGATCGCGGCCCGCGCGCTCTTTCCGAGTCGCAGCTCCTCGCGCACGCGCTCGAGGACCAGCACGTTGGCGTCGACGGCCATGCCGACGGTGAGCACGATGCCCGCGATGCCTGGCAGCGTCAGGCGTGAAGCCGAAGGCCGCGAAGGCCCACCAGGCATCAGGACACGTTTGCCAGCAACGCGCAGATCGGCGATCGCTCCACCGCCGCGGTAGTAGAGCATCATGAAGAGCACGACCAGCAGCGCCGCCGACCGCAAACGACAGCGTGCCCGGCGCGGATCGAGTCCCGGCCGAGCGACGGGCCGACCGTGCGCTCCTCGAGCAGCGTTCAGCGGCGCGGGCAGCGACGCCGTTGCGGAGGACGTTGGCGAGGTCCTGCGCCTCCTGCAGATCGAACCGACCGGTGATCTGTCCCCGCCCGCCGGTGATCGGCTCGCGGATCTCGGGCGCCGACTGCACCGTGCCGTCGAGCACGATGGCGAGGTTGCGGTGCACGTTGCGCGTCGTCGCATCGCCGAACGCGAGGCGCCGCGCGCGTCGAAGACGAAGTCGACGGCGTAGCCCTCGAGTCGCCGCGCCAGGGCGGACGCTGGGCGTCGGTGACGCACGTCGCCAGTCATCGATCGGGCGCTTCTCGACGCAGATACTGGCGTCGCCGGTCGCCGGCCGTCCCGCCGACGACCTGCGATGCCGGGCCCGGGCGCTCTGGGCCGTGCCGGCCTGCGCGTCCGCTCGCGACGAGCTTGAACTCGAGGAGCGCGGTGCGTCCGATCAGGTCCTTCGCGCGCTGCGGATCCTGGATGCCCGGCAGCTGGACGACGATCTCGTCGGTCCCCTGGGCCTGGATGGTCGGCTCGGAGACGCCGAACTGGTCGATGCGGTTGCGCAGGATCTGGAGCGCCTGCTCGACGAAGCGCTCGCGCAGCGCTGTCTCCTCGCGCGGGCTGAGCGCGAGCGTGAAGTCGGCGGCGTCGCCTCCGCCGACTCGGTCAGCGTGAGGCTCGGCAGCTGCTCCTGCAGCAGGCGTCTTCCCGTCGGCCGCGCTTGTCCCGGTTGGCCAGCCTGCACGAGGAGCGTCTGCGCCCTGCGCGCTCGACCGTGAAGGCGCCCACCTGCGCCGTCGCGCAGCACGTTCTCGACGTCGCGGCCGATCTGCTCGATCGCGCGCGTCGATCGCCTTCTCGATCTCCACCTGGTAGAGCAGATGCGTGCCGCCCTGCAGGTCGAGACCGAGGCGGACGGGCTGCTGCCACGGCCACCAGCGTCGGCACCGGGCTGCACGAACGTCGGCACCACGAACACCACCGCCGCCAGCACAGAGCGCCGCGAATAGCCGCGCACGGTACCGATCGATCCGCATCATGACTTCTCCCGCTCCTTGTCCCGGCCTCGCCGGTCGGGCAGGGCTCTCGACCGCTCTGGATGGCGGAGCGTGTCGAACTGCACCTGCACCTTGGGGGCGATCTCGACCGTGACGATCTTGTCGGCGAGCACCCATCGACGCGGCCGTGCAGCCCGCAGCTGAGCACCACCTGATCGTTGCGCTTGACGTCCGAGATCAGCTTGTCGTGCTCCTTCCGACGGCGCTGCTCGGGTCGGAGGAGGACGAAGTAGAAGATCGCCGAACATCAGAACGATGAACCCGATGTTGTAGACCGGCGGCGGTCGCGTGACCTCGCCGCTGGTCTGCCGCCGAGCGCCGTGCTCACGCTCAGGCCCACGCTCCGGCGGCTGCCCGCGGCCCGTGCCGGGAAGCTACCTGCCGCACAGGTCGGCCCGGATCTCGCGCATCAGGGTGAGGTAGAAGTGCAGGTTGTGCAGCGTGGCCAGCTGCGCTCCGAGCATCTCCTTGGCGAGCGCGAGATGCCGCAACGCGCCGCGGCTGAAGTGCCGGCAGGTATAGCAGGTGCACGACTCGTCGAGCGGCCGCGGGTCGCGGACGTGGCGGGCGTTGCGGATCATGAGCCTTCCTTCGCGGGTGAAGAGCATCCCGTTCCGGGCGTTCCGCGTCGGCAGGACGCAATCGAAGAGGTCATACCCCAGGCCCGCAAAGGTTAGCAAATCACCGGGCGTCCCCATGCCCATCAGGTAGCGGGGCGCGCGCGTCGGGAGCAGCGCGGACGGTCTCGGCTGCCACGCGTGCGGTCTCGTGCGCGAGCTCGCCGACGGACAGGCCCCCGACCGCATAGCCGTCGAACGGCGAGCTCGCAGCAGCGCGGCCGCGCTCGCGGCACGCTAGGTCGCATCGAGCCCTCCCTGCACGATGCGCGAACAGCGCCATGTCCGCACGGCGCCGTGCGCGCAGCCACGCGCGCCGCCCACGCGGTCGTGCGCGCGACCGCCCGGGCCACGCGTCGCCGGCGGCGCAGCGGCCGGGACGCATTCGTCGAGCGACATGGCGACGTCGACGCCGAGGTCCTCCTGGACGGCGACGGCGTCCTCGGGACGCAGCTCGCCGCGCCGCCCGTCGACGTGCGATCGGTAGCGCACGCCCTCGTCGCTCGACGGTGACGAGGCCCGCCAGGCTCATCACCTGGAAGCCGCCGCTGTCGGTGAGGATCGGCCGTGTCCAGCCCATGAGCCGCGTGCACGCCGCCGAGCGCCGGCACGACGTCCACGCCCGGCCGCTGCGCCGAGGTGGTAGGCGTTCGACAGCACGATGGTCGCGCCCAGATCCTCGAGCTGAGCCGGCGGTGATGCCCTTGCACCGAGCCGTGCGTCGCCACCGGCATGAACGCGGGCGTCTCCACCACGCCGTGCGCCAGCGTGAGGCGGCCGAGTCGCGCACCGCCGGCATCGGTGCGGAGGACCTCGAAGCGGCGGACGCGCTCACGTGAGCAGCATCGCGTCGCCGAAGCTGTAGAAGCGATAGCGCGCCTCGCACCGCCACCCGTAGGCACCGGTGCAGCGTGTTCCATCCGGCGAACGCCGCGACCAGCGCGAGCAGCGGTGTGCGCGGCAGATGGAAGTTGGTGAGCAGGGCATCCACGACCCGGAAGCGGTGGCCCGGTCGGATGAAGAGCGCCGCGAGCCCCGCGCTGCCGCGCAGCGTCACCCTCGGCTGCCGCCGACTCGAGCGCGCGCACGGTCGTGGTCCCGACGCGCGACGATGCGCCCGCCGGCAGCGCGCACCGCGGCGATGCGGTTCGCCGTCGCCTCGGAGCACGTAGCGTTCCGGGGCCATGCGGTAGCTCGCCGAGGTCGCCGCCGCGAATCGGCAGGAACGTCCCCGGGCCCACGTGCAGGGTGAGCGCGACGTGACTCGATCCCCGCCGCGTCCAGCGCCGCGAGCAATGCAGGTGTGAAGTGCAGGCCGGCGGTCGGGCGCCGCGACCGCGCCGGGCACGCGGGCGTAGATGGTCTGATAGCGCTCGCCGATCGGCGACCGACGGTCCGCCGGGCCGACGGATGTAGGGCGGCAGCGGCACCTCGCCGACGCGCTCGAGCCAGTCGAGCACCTCGCCGGCCACGTCGAGCCGGAGTCGCCAGCGGCCGTCGCCCAGCGCACGCGGTCCATTCGCCCGCTCCGTCCGGAAGGTGCACGCGCTCGCCAACCCGCGGGCTGCCGCGGACCAGCGCCTCCCACTCGTCGTCTCGCCGCAGGCCTCGAGGAGCAGCAGCTCGAGACGGCCGCCGCTCGGCCGGCGGGCGTAGATCCGGGCCGGCACGACCCGCGTGTCGTTCAGGACCAGGAGGTCGCCACGGTCGCAGCAATCCGGGAAGATCGGCGCACCGTGTGATGCGTGATGTCCGGCGGCGACCGGTGGACGGCTAGGAGGCGTGCAGCGGTCCGCTCCGACGCGGGCTCCTGCGCGATCAGCTCCGGCGGCAGCGCGTAGTCGAGGTCCTCGAGCCTCACGCGGCCCCGCTGGTCCCCCGGCCGTGGCACGGCGCTCTCGAGCAGCGGCCGCAGGATGTCGATCGGCACCGGGAAGATCGTCGTCGAGTTGTTCTCGGTCGCGATCTCGGCCAGCGTCTGGAGGTAGCGCAGCTGGAGCGTCATCGGCTCGCTCGCCATGATCCTCGCCGCCTCGGCGAGCCGCTCCGACGCCTGGAACTCGCCTTCGGCGGCGATCACCTTGGCGCGCCGCTCGCGCTCCGCCTCCGCCTGCCGCGCCATCGCGCGCCGCATCTCCTCCGGCAGGTCGATGTGCTTGATCGCGACCTGCACCACCTTGATGCCCCACGGCTCGGTGTGCTGGTCGATGATCGCCTTGCAGGTGCGTGTTGATCTTCTCGCGCTCGCGCCAGCAGCTCGTCGAGCTCCGCCTCGCCGCACACGCTGCGCAGCGTGGTCTGCGCATTCTGCGACGTGGCGAAGAGGTAGTTCTCCACCTCGACCACCGCTGCGGTTCGGGATCGATCACCCGGAAGTAGAGCACGGCGTTCACCTTCACCGAGACGTTGTCCTTGGTGATCACGTCCTGCGACGGGATGTCCATGGTGATGGTGCGCAGGTCGATGCGGATGCGCCTTCTCGATGCCCGGGATGATGAACGATGACCCCGGGCCCGCGCGGGCCCACCAGGCGGCCGAGGCGGAACACGACGAGGCGCTCGTACTCGCGCACGACCTTGAGGCCGCTCGCCGCCAGCGCCAGCAGGACCAGGATGAGCACGATGCTACCGGGCATGAGACACCTCCCGTTCCAGCGGGACTGCGCGGCAGCCGGCCGCACGCGCAGACGCAGTCCGTCGATGGCGACGACCTCGCACTGACTCGCCCGGGCTCGACGCGGCGCGTCGCTGGTCGCCGTCCAGTACTCGCCGCGCACGAGCACGACGCCCTGCGGGTCGAGGCGCTGGCGCGCGACGCCGATCGTCGCCGAGCATCCCTTCGCCGGCCGCCGCTCGGCCGCCGCCGCTGCGACCGCGCACGACGAGCGTTCCGATCACGAGCATCGGCGAGCACGAACGCGCCGGCGGCGCCGGCGACGAGGCTGCGGGCGACCGCAGCCCGGTGCCTCGGCATCGAAGAGGAAGAGCGAGCCGAGCACGAACGCGACCAGCGCCGCCCACGCCGAGCACGCCGAAGGTCGGCAGGAAGGCCTCGGCCACGAGCAGCGCCACGCCGAGCAGCGATGAGCGCGAGGCCGCCGTAGTTGACCGGCAGCACGTGCAGCGCGGTCAGGCCGAGCAGCAGGCGAGATGGCGCCCGCCACGCCGGGCAGCACGACGCCCGGATGGGTGAACTCGATGTAGAGCCCGAGCAGTCCCGCCATCATCAGGATGTAGGCGATGTTCGGGTCGGCGAGCACGTTCGAGCAGGCGCTGCGCGAGGCGCATGTCGTACTCGACGGTGCGGGCGTGCCGCGCGCCGTCGAGGGCGGTGGTCGAGGTCGAGCGTGCGTGGCGTTCCTGCGACCTCCACGCTGCGGCCGCTTGGTACGCGGTCGACCAGCTCGTCGAGGTCGCGCGCGACGAAGTCGACGACCGTGATGCTTCGCCGCCTCGTCGGCCGCGCAGCGACACGCTCTCGCGCACGGCCTTGACCGCCCACTCGACGTTGCGGCCGCGCTGGCGCGCGATCGCCTCGCTGAACGACGCGGTGAAGCTCTCGACCTTCGCGCCCATGGTGCCCGGGATGTCCTCGCCCTGCCCGCCCACCGGATGCGCGGCGCCGATGCTCGTCCCGGCGCCATCGCGGCGACGTGCCCGGCCATGCGTCATGAAGACGCCGGCCGAGCACCGCCGCGGCGCCGCTCGGCGCGACGTAGACGATGACCGGCAGCGGCGCGCCGAGGATGTCCTTCACCATCGGCCCGTGCCGACGGCAGCAGGCCGCCGGGTGTGTCGAGCTGAATCACCAGAGCCGGCGGCACCGTCGGCGCTGGCACGCGTGATCGCGTCGTCGCACGTACTCGGCGACCGCCGGGTTGATGGTGCCGTCGATGACGATCTGCGCGAGCACCGGTCGGCGGCGGGCTCGGTTCGCCCACGACGGCCGGCGCAGGCGACACAGCGGGGTGAACGCCGCGACGGCGCGCGCAGCGTCCAGCGGCTCATGGCGCGCGCCACGGGCGATGCCGAGCGCCTGCATCACCTGCTGGATGTCCTGCCAGACCAGCCGCTTGTCGCCCGGGTTGCGCAGCAGGTACGCCGGATGGAACGTCGGCATCAGCTTGATGCCGTGGTAGTCGGACCAGCGCCCGCGCAGCTGCGTGATCGGCGTCTTCGTGCGCAGCAGCGTCTGCGCGGCGAACTTGCCGAGCGCGACGATCACCTCGGGACCGATCAGCTCGAGCTGGCGGAGCAGAAACGGCTCGCAGCGTCGCGACCTCGTCGGGCTCGGGATTCCGGTTGCCCGGCGGCCGGCACTTGATGACGTTGGCGATGTAGACGTCCTCGCGCCGGAGCCGCATGCCCTTGGTGATGATCTCGGTCAGCAGCTGCCCGGCGCGGCCGACGAACGGCTCGCCCTGAGCGTCCTCGTCGGCGCCCGGTGCCCTCGCCGACGAACGACGAGACGCGCCGCGCGGGTTGCCGACCCCGAACACGAGGTTGGTGCGATGCGGCGCCAGCTTGCACCGGCGGCAGTCGCCGATGGCGGCGCGCAGCGCCTCGAGCGAGTCGCGTCGGCGCAGCGCCGGGCTCGGCGAACAGCGACGCCGTCGGCGCGGCCGCCGGCCGCGGGGCGGTGCGGACCGCCGCGCGCGCTGGCGATGGCACGCGCCCGCGAGCGTCGAGCGGCGCAGGCGGCGACTGGATAGCCGAGCGACGCCGAGCTCGCCGCTGATGCTCGACGCTGCGCGCGGATCGCGCGTCAGCAGCTCGGCCAGGCCGCCTTGAGCGGCCGGGTCGCGGCATGTACGCTCGCGTGGCAATGTCGCTGCTCGGCCTGGTCGCGCTCGTGCTGCTGTGCTGGCCGGGTGAGGCGCACGCGTGGGGACCAGTCACCCACCTGGTCCACGGCTCGCAGGTCCTCGAGAACCTTAGCAGCCTCACCCCGGCCCTTCAAGAAATCCTCCGCCGAGCATCGCCTGCCCTACCTCTACGGCTGCATCGCCGCCGGACATCATGCACGCCAAGAAGTACACGCGCAGCGTCTACACGCACTGCCACTGCTGGCCGGTCGGCTGGCAGATCGTCGAGTCCGCGCGCACCGAGCGCGAGGAGGCGTTCGCGTACGGCTACCTCTCGCACCTCGCCGGCGACGTCTACTCGCACAACCACTTCGTCCCGGTGCAGCTGGTCGTCAGCTATCGAGGCGCGCGCGCTGCGCCACATCTACTGGGAGGCGCGCTTCGACGCCGCGCAGCGCCGCGACCGCTGGCGGCTGATCGGCGACGTGCTCGATCACCGCTACGCCGACTGCGACCGTCTGGTGGAGCGGGTCGTCGAGCGGACGCTGTTCTCGTTCCGGACCAACAAGCGCATCTTCGACTCGGTCATGGCGCTGCAGCAGGCTCGAGCAGTGGCAGCGCATGGTCCGCCGCCTGGTCGCGACGCGCTCGCGCTACCCGCTGCCGCGCGCGCGAGGTCGAGCGCTTCAACGGGCTCTGCGTCCGGCGCGATCCGCGACCTCGCTCGCTGCGCGGCCGCGGAGCGCGCTGCCAGCACGCCGATCCGACCGGCCGCGACGGCGCTCGCGCGCGCCGACGGCGCTGCGCCGGAAGCTGCGCAGCGCTCGAAGCGGCGCGGGCAGATCACCGAGGCGATCGCCGCCGAGCTGAACGCGCTGCGCCGTCGGCGGCGTGACGCGGCTTCAGCGCACGCGCCGCAGCGCGGGACGCGCGCCGCACGGCGTGCCGGCGCGCGCCACCCAGTCGAGGATGCGGCCGGCGACGTCGTCCTTCGGGCAGGACGGGCAGCGACTCGTCGAGGCCGTCGCGCGTCGAGAAGCTGGACGACGTTGGTGTCGGACCCGAAGCCGGCGCCCGGGGCGGTCACGTCGTTCGGCGACGATCAGGTCGAGGCGCTTCGTCGCGAGCTTGCGTGCGCGCCTCCTCGACGACGGCGTGCGTCTCGGCCGCGAAGCCGATCACGCAGCCGGCGGCCCTTGCGCGCCGCCGAGCGCCGCAGGATGTCCGGTGTTCGCTCGAGCGCGAGCGCTGCGCGTCGCCGGCCCTTCTTGCAGCTTGCGCGCCGCCGGCCGCTGCGGCGCGGTAGTCGGCGACGGCGGCCGCCATCACGAGCGACGGTGGCAGTCGCGAACGCGCGCCTCGAGTCGCGCGCTGCATCTCGCGCGGCCGTCGTGACCGCGACGACGCGGACGCCAGGCGGCGGCGCCAGATCCGGTCGGCCCGCTCACCAGCGTCGACCTCGGCGCCGCGCCGGCGCGCGACGCGCGCGATGGCGTAGCCCATCTTGCCGCTCGAGTGGTTCGACAGGTAGCGCACGGGATCGATCGCCTCGCGCGTCGGACCCGCCGAGACGAGGACGCGCTCGCCGGCGAGGTCCTGCGGCGCGAGAGCGCGCCGCGACCGCTCCTCGACGATCTCCGCCGCATCGCGCGAGTCGTCCCGGTCCCTCGTAGCCGCAGGCGAGCGACCCGCTCGCCGGGCCGACCACCTCGCGCTCCACGCGTCGACGCAGCGTCGCGCGAGGTTGGCCTGCGTGGCCGCGATGCTCCCACATGTGCACGTTCATGGCCGGCGCGAGGACGAGCGGCGCCCGCGTGGCCAGCAGCACGGTCGTGAGCAGGTCGTCAGCGATGCCGTGCGCCAGCTTCGCCGATCACGTTGGCCGTCGCGGGCGCGACGACGATCACCTCGGCATCGTCGGCCAGGCCGGATGTGTCCGATCTCCGACTCCTGCGTGAGGCTGAAGGTGTCGGTCGCCACCGGATGCCCGGACAGCGTCTGCGAGGGTGAGCGGCGCGACGAACTGCTGCGCGCCGGCGGTCATGATCGACCTGGACGTGCGCACCAGCGCTGCGGCGAGCAGCCGCACCACCTCGCACGCCTTGTAGCAGGCGATGCCGCCGGACAGCCCGACGACCACGTGCGACCCGTCGAGGCTCACGGGCTTCCCGTCTGCGCGGCGCTGCCGCCGTGCCGCTGCACCAGCTGCCGTGAGCGAGATGTCCTCGCGGGCGACGAAGATACCCGCCGAGCCCGACGTTCACCAGCATCTGCACCACCCAGGTGAGCAGCGAGAAGCCCACCGCCAGGTCCTTCGGCACCCCGAAGAGATCGAGCGCGAGGACGCAGCCGGCCTGCCAGGTGCCGACGAAGCCGGGTGCCTGCGGCAGGAACACGAACGCCGCGACGATCACGATGGCCGCGAGCGACGCCGCCACCAGCGGGACCGTGATCCCCAGCGGCGAGGAAGCCGAAGAGGAACGGCAGCGCGTTCGCCGTCCAGAGCAGCGTCGAGTAGCCGAGCACGCCGGCGACGATGCGCGCCGATTCGAGGCCGCGCGAGGCATCAAGAACGCCGTCGCGCCAGCGGCGCAGCGCGTGGCGGCCGACCGCGGCGGGCATCCGCCAGCAACGGCGTCGAGCAGATCGCTCGGCGCGCGGCCGGATTGCGCTGCGCGAGCGAGGAGCACGGTGAAGCCGACGACCGCCGCGCCGCCGAGCGAGCAGCGCGGCGCGCCGCAGGTCGCGCCGGCAACGGGTAGATGAGCGAGAGCGACGAGGAAGCAGAGCGATCACGAACAGCATGTCGAACAGGCGCTCGAGCACGACGCTGGACAGCGCCGCGCTCACGCCGAATCCGACCCGGCGCGCCGAGCGAGCGCCGGACGGATCACCTCGCCGAGCCGGAGCGGCAGCACCGCGCTGGCGCCGAAGCCGATCGCCGTCGCCGAGAACGCGGGAGCGAGCGGAACCGTCGCCACGCGGACGCAGCAGCAGGCGCCAGCGCTGCGCGCGCAGCAGGATGGCGAGCACGGAGGATGCAGCACCGCGACGACCCAGCGCGGTCGGGCGGCGGCCAGGACGCCGGCCGACGGCGTCCCAGTCGGTGCCCCGGGTCGCGAACTAGAGGCAGCGCGACGAGACGGCGAGGCCGAGCGATCAGACGGAGCGCGTTTCGCAGAGCGATCCTCCCGTGCGGCGCCGGGCATTATCGCCGGTCGTCTTCCGGGACGAAAGGCGCCGCGTTCGGACGCAGGGCAGCCGCCGCCAGCACGGCCGCCAGCGACGCAGCGCAGCGCGGTCGCCGTGCCCTGCCAGGCGGTGTCGAGTCGGAGCCCGCAAGCCGAGCATCGCCACCAGGAACGCCGACGGACGCAGCCACCGCGCCCCGTCACCGCGGGTCCTGCGCCGGCAGCGCGGCCACGGCATCGCGTGGCGCGCTCGAGCGCGCGTCCACGTCGCCGATCGCGGCGAGCACGCACGACCGCGACCGCGAGCACCGCGTGGCTCGGCCGGCCCGAGCAGCGGACAGAGCAGGTGCGCCGACCAGCCCGGCAGCCAGGCGCCGAAGCCGAGGATCACGTAGCGCTCCGGACGCTGCGCGCCGTCCCGACGGTCATGGCGAGCCCGAGACCCTCGGCCCGGGCGCGCGTACGTAGCTCACCATCTGCGAGGCGAACGCGGCGACGGCGACCACGGCGAGCATCCAGCTGTCGCGGAAGAACGCGCCGAGCCCGACGAAGGTCGCGAACTCGGCCCAGCGGTCGACGACCGAGTCGATCGAGCGCGCCCCGCGGGCTCGGCGACGCCCGCCGCGGCGCGCGACGCCGCCGTCGAGGATGTCGAGCGTGCCGGCGAGGATGGTGAGCCAGCCGGCGAGGAAGATCGCGCCCCGCCGCGAACGCGGCGCCCGCGAGCACGCTGACGCCGAGCTGCGCGTAGGTGAGCTGCGTCCGGGTGCACGCGCCGAGCGCGACCAGCCATTCCTCGAGCGGGCGCGATGACGGCCGCGGTACCACGCCCGCACGCGCGGCCCGATGAGCGGCGCGCGCCGGCGCCGGCGGCCCGCGGCTCGATCGGCGCGCGCGCGATGCCGCGCAGCGCGAGCGCGATGGTCGATCCCGATGACCAGGGCCGCCGCGCGGCCGCCGTGCCGGGCCGGCAGTCCGGCGCACGCCCGCTAGCGCGCTCGACCTCGCCGCGCAGGAAGCGCTCGACCTGCTCACGCGCGATGGTCGTCGGGCAGCTGCCGCGGCGGATGCTTCATCAGGTAGGCCGACGACGCTCGGCGAGCGGCGCCGCCGATCGCCGCGGTCGCGCGCGACGCGGCAGCAGCGGATGGCGTCGATGACGCAGCCGGCCGAGTTGGGGCTGTCCTCGACCGAGAGGCGCAGCTCGAGCTCGATCGGCGCGTTGCCGAAGCCGCGTCCCTCCATGCGGAGGAAGCAGACCTTGTTGTCGCGCTGCCAGGGCACGTAGTCGCTCGGGCCGATGTGGATCGTGCTGCTGCGGCAGCGGCTCGGGCAGGACGCTCTGCACCGCCTCGGTCTTCGAGACGCCGCTTCGAGCCCGTGCGGGCGCGGTTCAGCATGTTGAGGAAGTCGGTGTTGCCGCCGGTGTTCAGCTGGTAGGTGCGGTCGAGCACCGACGCCGCGGTCGTCGAACAGCTTCGCGAGCATGCGGTGCACGATGGTGGCGCCGACCTGCGACTTGACGTCGTCGCCGACGACCGGGATGCGCGCGCCGCTCGAACTCGCGCGCCCACTGCGGGTCCGAGACGATGAACGACCGGGATGCAGTTGACGAGCGACGACGCCCGCCTCGAGGCAGGCGCTGCGCGTAGTGCTCGGTCGCCTGCCTGGCTGCCGACCGGCAGGTAGTTGACCACGACCTCCGCGCCGCTCCGCCGCAGCACCTCGGCGACGTCGGCCGGCCGCCGCTCGGCGACGACGAAGGTCTGCTCCGGCGGGTAGTCGCGCATGTGCTCCGCGACGCCGTCGAGCACCGGCCCCATCTCGACGACGACGTTCGAGCGCGGCAGCTTCGGATAGCAGCGGGCGCGTGTTGTTCGGCGGCGCGAGCGCCGCCACGTCGAGCGTCTGGCCCGACCTTCCGCTGGTCGACGTCGAAGGCGCAGACGACCTCGATGTCGCCCGGGCGGTAGCCGCACACGTCGTAGTGCATGAGCCGACGTCGATCGCGGCGTCGTCGTCGGCCGGCACGGTAGAACTCGATGCCCTGCAGCAGGCTGCTCGCGCAGTTCCCCACCCCCACGATGCCGATCGCGAATCTTCCCCATTATCCTCCCTCGCGCGCGCGAGCGCGTCATGCCCGCGCGGAGCGCGCCCCATATACTCAACGGGACGGCGAGGGCTGTAAATCGGCGGCGTCAGCGCAGCCGGCTGGCTTCACTTCTTGCGGAAACGCGACGGGAAGTCGGCGGCGAACGTCGTGGTCGGGATGGATCGCCCGCGCCTTCGCGAGCAGCTGCTCCTCGGTCTCGGGGTCGTCCGGGTTCGGCACGCAGCAGTCGACCGGGCACACGGCGGCGCACTGCTCCTGGTCGAAGAAGCCGACGCACTCCGTGCACTTCTCGGGCACGATGTAGTAGATGTCCTGCGCGAGCGCCGGATGGCGTCTGCGCCGTGGTTCTGCCACGCGGCGCCGCCCTCGTAGATCGCGGTGTTCGGGCACTCCGGCTCGCACGCGCCGCAGTTGATGCACTCCTCGGTGATCATCGTCGACATGGCCGGCGTCGGACGCCTACAACGGGCGCCCTGTCGCAGTGACAACCGCGACGCGGCGCGTCAGCCGCGACGGCCGCCGAGCCGCGACGGCGCTCCGGCGACACGGCGGCGCGCGACCCGTCGGCGAGCTGCCGCGAAGCGTCTGGCTGACGGGTGCGTCGGGCTCGGCGACCACGATCGGCGCCCGCGATCCCCGCCTCGCGCACGCGCGGCGATCGATCGGGATGCCGGGCCAGCAGCGGCACGCCGAAGCGCGTCGGCCAGCGCCTCGGCCGCCGCCCGCGCCGAACACCGGCGTCCTCGGTGCCGCAGCCGGGGCACACGATAGCCGCTCATGTTCTCGACCACGCCGAGGCACCGGCGTGCTCACCTGCGCGAACATCGCCATGCCGCGCGCGACGTCGAGCAGCGCGACGTCCTGGGGTGTCGTGACGATCGACGCCGCCGCGCGACCGGCACCTGCTGCACGAGCGTGAGCGGCGCGTCGCCCGTCCCGGCGGCAGGTCGACGACGAGGAACTCGAGCGGCGCCCCAGTCGACGTCGCGCAGGAACTGCCGCACGATCCCCATGACGATCGGCCCGCGCCAGATGACCGGCGACTTGCTCGTCGAGGAAGAAGCCCATCGACATGAGCCTTGATGCCGTAGCGCTCGACGGGCGGATGCGACGCTCGGCGGTCACCGGCGGGCGCGCGTCGATGCCGAGCATGATCGGCAGGCTCGGCCCGTAGACGTCGACATCGACGAGGCCGACGCGCCGCCCGACTGCCGCGAGCGCGAGCGCCAGGTTGACCGCCACGGTCGACTTCCCGACGCCGCCCTTCGCGCTCGACGACCGCGATCACGTGGCGCACGCCCGGCAAGCGGCGCGCGTCCGCGAACGGATCGCGTCCGCGTCCCTCCGCGGCGCCGCGCAGAGTGCACGTCGACCGTCGCGTGACGCCGGGCACGCGCCGCGACGCGGCCTCGACTCGACGCCACGAGCTGCTCCGCGCACCTCGGGCTTGTCGGTGCCGGGACGCACGCTGCACGCGCACGACGCCCCGCTCGACGCGCGACGTCGTCGCTCACCATGCCGAGCGTCACGATGTCGCGTCGGAAGTTCGGGAAGAGGACCGCACGGAGCGCTTCGCGCACGCGCTCCGGCGTCGGGTCCGCCATGACGCGAAGACCTAGCGACCGGGGATGCACGCGCAACGGCACGCGCGCGTCGCTTGACATTGCGCGCCGGCATTCGAATTCAAGTCCGGCGGCGCGTCCGGAGAGCCCGCTCGCGCAGCCGCCCGTCCGCGGCGATCCCGCCGCCATTCCGCTCGCGCCGGTCGAGCGACGACCTCGTGCGCGGTCGAGGAGCGCCTCGCCGCCGAGCTCGACGTCGCGCGAAGCCCGGCTCGCAGGCGATCGCGGCGCACCTCGTGCGGTGCGGGCGGCAAGCGCGTCCGGCCGACTGGTCGTACTCCTCGTCTTCCACGCCGCCGCGACCGGCGTACGACGCGCGACGCGACGACGCGATCGAGGCCGCGCGTCGCGCTCGAGCTGATCCACTCCGCCACGCTGCTGCACGACGACATCATCGACGGCGGCGAGACGCCGCCGCGGCCGGCCGTCGGCGCTGCAGCGCTTCGGCCTCGCCGACACGCTGGTCGCCGGCGACTTCCTCTTCAGCCGCGCCTTCGCGCTCTGCGCGCGCTTCGAGGCCGAGGTGATCCGCTGGGCGGCCGAGGCGTGCATCAGCCTGACCGAGGGCGAGGTGCATGCAGGGCCGCTTCCGGCCACGACCCGGCGGTGACGGTCGCGGACTACCTCGAGATCATCGCTGCGCAAGACCGCGTCGCTGTTCGCGGTCGGCGCGCACGGCGGCGCACCTCGCCGGCGCGCACGCCGGCGATCGTCGACGCCATGGCAGCGTGCGGCCGGCACGTCGGGCTCGCGTTCCAGATGCGCGACGACCTGCTCGACGTCGAGGGGCATCCGGCCGACGACCGGGAAGCCGCGCGGCATCGACCTGCGCGACGGCAATCCGTCGCTGCCCGATCGTGCTCGCGCTCGCGCGCGACGCCGAGGTGCGCCGCGCTCGTTCGCGACGCCCGACCTGACGCCCGCCGAGGTCGAGCCGGGCTCGCCCGCATCCGGCGGAGCGGCGTGCTGCCGAGGTCGTCGCGGCACGGGCCGCCACGCAGCTCGACGGAGCCGCTGCGCGGCCTCCGGTCGCCTGCCCGCCTCGGCCGCCAGCGACCGCGCTCGCGAGCTCGCCCTCACGCCTCGCCGACCGCCGCGGCTGACGCGGCAGTCCGCTTCGTTGACTTCGCTCACCCGGGGCCCGAAGATGCCCGCCGGATGCCGCGTGACGGCTTCGGCCGCGAGATCGACTACCTGCGGATCTCGCTCACGGACCACTGCAACCTGCGCTGCGTGTACTGCATGCCGCTGAGCGAGCCTGCGCTTCGCTGCCCGGCGCGCGATCTGCTCGACCGCGGCCGAGATCGAGCAGGTGGCGCGCGCGGCCGTCGCCGTCGGCTTCCGGAAGTTCCGGCTGACCGGTGGCGAGCCGACGCTGCGTGCCGACCTGGTCGAGATCGTCGCGCGGGTCGCGCGCGATTCCCGGCGTCGGACGATCTCGTCGATGACGACCAACGGCATCCTGCTGCCGCGCCTCGCGCGCGACGCTGCGCGCCGCCGGCCTGCCGCCGCGTCAACGTGCACCTCGACAGCCTCGACCCCGAGCGCGCTGGCGCGGGTCATGCGCTGGGGACACGCTCGACGAGATCTGGGCCGGCATCGAGGCGGCCGAGGCGGCCGGCCTCGCCCCGATCAAGCTGAACGCCGTCGTCGGCGCGCGGCTTCAACGAGGACGACGTCGTCCCGCTCGCCGCCGCTCACGCTCGAGCGCCCGTGGCACGTGCGCTTCATCGAGACGATGCCGTTCGGCACCGGCGAGACGGCAGCGCTGTCGCCGCGCACGGCTCGTGCGCAGCGCCGCAGACCCGCGCGCGCATCGAAGCGGCGCTCGGCCCGCTCGACGCCGCTCCCCGGCAGCGACCCGTCGGACGAGGCGCGCAACTATCGCGCTTGCCGGGGCGCGTGGCGTCGTCGGGTTCATCAGCCCGGTCTCGAGCCGTACTGCGGCACCTGCAACCGCATGCGCCTCACCGCCGACGGCCGCTTCCATCTCTGCCTGCTGAACGACGACGAGGTCGACGTGCGCGCCGCGCTGCGCGGCGGTGGCGGCCTCGACGAGGTGGCGGCGATCCTGCTGCGCGCCGTCGCTCACAAGCCGGTGCGGCCACCGGCTCGCACGCGGCCGGTTCACCGAAGAGCGCCAGATGTTCCAGATCGGCGGGTAGGGTTTCGCTCCCCACTCAGAACCCCGCGCCAATTGCGGGTTTCTGCTGTGACGCCGCGTAGTTGTGTGCGCATCGCGCGGACCGATCCGGAGCGTCTCCCCGTCCATGACGGACGAAAGTCGTTGACGGCGGCGTCGGCGGTGCGCCAGAGTCCCGGTCCAGAGGGGACCCCATGATCGCACGTCGCGTGTTCGCGTCCATCGTTCTGCTGCCGACCTTGGCGGCACCGGCTATCGCCGCCCAGTTCTTCAACGGCGTGAAGTTCACGATCAGAACCCGGG
>ERZ1370068.10688-contig-9365_pt1 | contig 20506 bp, 26 predicted proteins | sample MGYA00561227_ERZ1370068 | MGnify/ENA primary metagenome ERZ1370068 (study PRJEB38410, sample SAMEA6850437) | metagenome | study: Metagenomic assessment of the ecological functions of the soil: analysis of the soil microbiota associated with the... | reverse complement strand
GTTACGTATTGCTCTACTACAAATACCCTCGCCGGAGCTACCGGCACACTTTGGGCGACCTCGACGGTGCGATAGCGCTCATCGATGCGACATACTGTGGAACGAAAACACGACAGATCGCGCGCCCCCGCTGGGAAGAGCGCTCCCAACTGCGCCGAAATCCTGCGCCTCGCGCGGGCTGGATGTCTCGGCTCATAGGGCGACCTCGCAGGCGCCGAGCGGAGCTATTCCCGCCTCGCTCTCGACTGGGCGCGACAGCAGCAGGCGAAATCCTGGGAGCTGCGCAACGTCGACCAGCCTCGCCCGCCTGTGGCAAAGCCAGGGCAAGCGCAAAGGGAGGCATGGCGCCGCTGGCCCCCGTCTACAACTGGTTCACCGAAGGCTTCACATGAGAGATTTGAAGGAAGCCAGGGCGCTATTAGACGAACCGCGTACTTGATGGACTATCGTTGCGGAGTCAATCTTTGGTCTGCTGCGATCCTCGAATGTCCGCTCTCCGAATATGTGAAGGTTGGAGTGGGTCGAGCCTGTGTGAAAACGCATTTTTGCGCGGGTCGTCGAAGATTTTTCCCACCTGACCCTCGTTCGTTCCGCGCCCACGACGACGGCATACCACTGGCGCGCTGTTCTTGCCGATTTGCGTGACGACCATTCCCACCGGTGCAGAGTGCTTGGACGTTTTCACACGGCCTCGGTCGGGTGCTGCCGTTGGCGAATGTCTCAGTTCGGCCAGAGCGGTCCTTCGAGCGCGTCTTCCAATTCGCCCGTGAGCGGACGTTCGCGGGCTACGCACTGGCAAGCGGCCGTTAGCGAATCACCTCATCGGCGCGATACAGGAGTTTCTGCCGGGACGTTGATCCCAAGCTCGTGTGCAACCCGCAGATCGATGATTAGCTTGTAGGTAGATATCTCTTCGATGGGCAAGTCGGCCGGCCTGGCACCCTTTAGGATTTTGTCCACGTAGGCGGCCATCTTGCGGCCCGTCTCTTTCGAGTCCGGCCCGTAGCACATCAACGCTCCGTAGTCGCGGTAGTCCGCATACGGGAAAATCGCGGGGGAGCTTGGCTCTGCGCACCGCCCGCGCCACTTTGGCCATGTTGGAATAGATTGGCGAGTCGCCTCCGATGAGTACGGCATTCCGTCCCGCTGTGCGGGATGGCGCGCAGGGCTACGTCTAGTTCACCCGGGTCACGCGCATCCAGGCGGATCAGCTGCAGGCCAAGCAGATGCGCACCCTTCTGCACCGCTTCGATCTGCGAGGCAGATAAGGCGTTGGAGGGGACCACGAGGTAGGCAATGCGTCGAGCCTGGGGGCGAGCCAGTGGAGGTATTCCAAGCGCTTCGCAAACAGCTCGCTGGTCAGAAGCGATATACCCGTCGCATTCCTGTCCGGGCGTGCAATACTTGTGGTAAGACCACTCGATACCGGCGCGCCAGATAGAAACACGATCGGAATAGTTGCAGTAGCGTCCAATGCGGCGCGCGCAGCGGACGTGCCGACGGTCACGATCAGATCCACCTGCCTTTGCACCAGCTCAAACGCCAGAGGAGCGGCAAGGTCTTCGCGATCTTTCGCCCGTCGCCATTCGATGATGATGCTGCTGCCTTCGGAGTAGCCCAGCTCGCGCAACCCCTGGTGGAAGCCTTGTTCGAGCGGAACCCCCTGCGCGTTGGGCGTCAGGTACCCGATCTTCGGCACCGTGTTCTGTGCGGCGCTGTAGGGATGCTGATGCGAACCACGGAGCCGCGCCGAGAACGCCGAGAAAGGCACGCCGTTTCATCGCACCGCCTTCACCGGATCACCTCGTCCGCGCGAAGCAGTATCGATTCTGGGATGCTGAGGTCGAGCGCTTTGGCCGTCTTGAGGTTGATGACGAGCTCGAGCTTGGTCGGCTGCTCGATCGGTAGGTCACCTGGTTTGGCGCCCTTCAGGATCTTGTCGATGTATGTGGTCGATCGGCGCAGCTGGTCCGCAAAGTTCACGCCGTACGACATGAGTCCACCTTCGTCAGCAAAGGCTCTTATCCCAAAGACGGTCGGTAGCCGGGCCTTCAATGCCAGCTTGACCAGCTTTATCCGATGAACGTAGTAGAGAGGGCCGCCCTGCAGGTACAGCGCCTGAGCATGAGTTCGGTTGATGGTCGAGAAGGCCGACTCAAACTCTTCGGGCGAGCGGGCGACAACGAACTTCAACTCGACTGACAACGAGCGCGCCGCCGCATTGAGGTCCTCGACGAACTTCAAGTGGACGGGCTCGGGTGGCGTAGTTGGGTTCCACAGTACCGTGACCTGGGCGAGTCCGGGGATCGTTTCCTTGAGCAGCTGCAGGCGCTTCCCGTGGAGCTCGGTCGTCATTGACGAGAGCCCGGTGATGTTTCCGCCGGGATGCGCGAGATTTGTGACCAGGCCCTGCGGAACTGGGTCCGTCAACGCGATGACGATGGGAACGGTGGATGTCGCGCGCCGGAGGGCTTGTGCGGCGACGTCATTGCTGGCGAAGAGAACATCTGGGTTGACCTTGAGCAGGTCCTCAGCGAGACCCTGGCAAACGCTCGGGCTGGCCCTGCGCGCTGCGAAACTCGAGCTTGATGTTTTGCCCGTCCACGTATCCCAAGTCGCGCAGACCCTGGCGCCACGCCATGACCAGCGGATCGTTCTGGCTGGCTGCGAGGAAAAGATAGCCCACGATCGGAATTCTTGTCGTTTGCTCCGCCAACGCGTGCGTAACCGCGACACTGAGACTCAATGCGAGGGCGAATGCGAAAGAGCGCCGGGTCACCGGATTACCTCGTCGGCCCGCAGCAGGATCGACTCGGGGACAGTGATGCCAAGTGCCTTGGCCGTCTTGAGGTTGATGACCAGCTCGAATTTCGTGGGCTGCGCGACGGGCAGCTCGGCCGGCTTAAGCGCCGCGAAGAATCCGGTCCACCAGGGCCAGCGGCGCTCTGAAACATCCCTGATATGCTGGTACCGTAACTAGCGAGTCCCCCTGCCTCGGCAAACTCCCGCCACGCGGATATCGCGGGCAGACGGTGCTTGGTCGTCAGCTGAGCCAGCGTGGACGAAAGCTGAGCGAGGGGCGGTGAGCCCAGCACAAGGAGCGCGCCCGCTCCCGCTCTTGTGGCGTCTCCTACGGCACTTCCAAGACCGCTCGGTTCCCGGATCTGTAGTAACTCGAGACGAACGCGTCGCCCGCCCGCGGCGGACTCGACCGCTGCGAGCATCGACGCCGACTCGGGGTCACCGGGACTGACGAGGACAGCGACGCGACGAACGCCGGGCACGATCTCCGTGATCAGTTCCAACCGTTTAGCACCGAGATCGGCATTCAGCGAGGTGACGCCGGTGACATTCCCGCCAGGTCTGGCCAGGCTCGTGACCAGTCCGGCGCGAACCGGGTCGACCGCGTGGACGAACACAATTGGGATAGTTGAGTTCGCTTTCATTGCCGCAACAGTCGAGTCGATCGTTCCTACGGTGAGAATCACATCAGGCTTAAGCCGGACAAGCTCTGCGCCAGCTCCGGCAGCCGAGCAGGTCTGTTCTCCGCATTTCGGAGGTCGATGGTCAGGTTGCGCCCCTCGACATATCCGAGACGCTGGAGTTCGTCCACGAAGCTCGTCTTCGACCACGTATCGGTAAGGGTGTTGAGGATGGCAACCCGGGCGCTGGGCCCCGGCTCGGCGCCGAGGACGACCGGCGCGAGGAGGATTCCGGCCGCGAGGAATGAGCCCACGTACACGACCCTCTGCGCGGGGTGGGCAGCGGGCGCGCATCGCGACCCGGAGCGCCTCCGCAGTCAGACAAGCCAGGGCGCGAGCGAGGACAAGCAAAACATGGCGCTGAGTCACCGGATCACCTCGTCTGCCGCGCAGCAGGATTGACTCGGGGATCGTGATGCCGAGTGCTTTGGCTGTCTTGAGGTTGACGACGAGCTCGAACTTGGTGGGCTGCTCGACCGGCAGGTCGCCCGGCTTGGCGCCCTTGAGGATCTTGTCGACGTACCCGGCCGATCGGCGGAACACATCGCCGAGGTTCGGCCCATAGGACATCAGTGCGCCTGCGTCGGCGAACTGCCTGCCCACGCGTATATGACTGGTAGCCGAGCCTTCGACGCCAGCTTGAGAAGCGTCGTTCGATGACTAAGGAAGAAAGGGTCCCCGATGACGTACAAGGCCTCTGGCATGCGCTCGGCGTGACAGCCGAGAATGCCGGACCGATCTCCTCGGGCGTTCGCATGCCCACGAAACTCAAGCTCGATCGACAGCGAGGGCGCCGCTGCCTTGAGCTCCTCGATCACCTTCGGGTGATACGGCGTAGTCGGGATTCCACAGGACTGTGACTCGCGTAAGCCGTGGGATCGCCTCCTTGAGCAGCTGCAGCTGCTTGGCGCTAAGCTCGGGTATCATCATCGAGAGCCCGGTCACGTTTCCGCCAGGATGCGCGAGGCTTGTGACCAGGCCCGATCCGACCGGATCGGCGACGAGACCATGACGATGGGGATGGTGGACGTGGCACGCTTCGCGGCACGGGTCCGCGACCGTACCGTCTACGACCATCACATCGACCTTGCTCTTGAACCAGGTCGGCGGCCAATCTGGCTACCTTATCGTAATCGCCGTCGGCGGATCGCCACTCGATCACCACATCGCGTCCGTCGGCGTAGCCCGCGTCCCGTAGCCCCTGCCGAAACGCCTGCGCCTCCTTGCTCTCGGCTGAGGGACCGACGAGAAGAACCCCGATGCGCGGCGGGGATGCTGGCCTGCTGTGCTTCGGAGGCACTGGGGAGACCGAGCGCTCCGAGGCCAGCGACCAGGGTAACGAACGCGAAAGCCAGGAGACCTCGGATCATTTGATCGCCTCATCAGCGCGCAACAGAATCGGTTCGGGATGGTACGCCAGAGGTCGTCCGATTGCTCGTCGCGATAACTCCGAGCTATGGAGTACGGCGGCCGCTGTGCATTCCGTCGAAACTGTTGCGGCCCAGGTCGTCGAGCACCTCGTCGGCGAATTCGTGCAGCCGGCCAGATAGTCTGATCGCGTCCGACGGTAGATCGGGTGTTCCGACCAGGCTGGGTCCTTGAACCGCCAGTCCTTGGATCTCGGCGCGACGTCCGACGAACCGACCAGTAATGCGGGCAAGTTGGCCGCGTCAGCTTGCAGGCCCTTCCCGCCCACGGTCCCCATCTGGCGAACGCCTGGCCAAGATCGCTCATGGCTTCCCCGAGCACCGGCATTCCGACCGGGTCGGTTCCCGCGATCGCGCGTCGGCCGCGACGGTTGCGTCGTGGGTTCTCCGGCTCGGGCGGGCGGGCTGCCTCCGTCAGCCGGGCCGCAGGCGTGCGCGCCGACGCCGCGCCGGCGCGGCCGACTCTTGTCCCGAGCTGACGCAGCTTCTCGCTCAACGTCACGGCCGCCTCCTTGGCTGGATATAGGTTTAACTAGTCTCCCTTCTGAGCTTAGAGGAAGTCCGGGCCCGGCTCGCCGAGATCCGCCGTGATCTCGGACATGTGGGGCTCCGAAATCAGCGGGCCAGGATTGCGACCAGCGTCACCGCCCGGTAGTACGCCGGTGGCCGTTTCTCAGCGGAAGGCGCGACGCCTCGGACATGTCCTGTGTTCCAGCGGCCAAGGTCTGGTTTCTGGTTCTCCAGTTTCGACGTGCCGCCTCCAGCGACGGCGCATCGACGTTGACTTGCACGACGCGCTTGGTCAGCAGCACACGCGCAGCGGGCTGTTCTCGGTGATCATTTCGGCCACCCGGAACGCCTTCGCTCAACAGTTCCTCCGCCGGCACCACCCGGTTCACCGAGGCCGATCCGAGCAGGCCTCATCGCGCGTCGACGGAACCGACCCGTCAACAGGATCTCCGTAAGGCGAGGCCCAGGCCCAACGCGGCGCGACGTCCAGAACTTCCGCAGTCTCCCCCGGTGAGCCCGACCTTGATGAAGGCGGCGTTGAACCGCGCAGCGGGTGCCGCGATCCGGATGTCGGCAGCCAAGGCCAGGGGAAGCCGGCTCCGGCGGCGGCCCCGTTTCACTGCGGCGATAAACCGGCTTGGCTCAGTCGCTGGAATGAGGTGATCGCCTCGGCCCACGATTCCTGTTCGCGCAACAATCGCCTGCGGCGGTCGCGTCCGGGCAGCGCGCTGGCGTCCTCGGATCCAAGCCCGCGCAAAGCGCGCGACCGGCTCCGGTAAGTACAAGGACCCGGGTAGCTTCGTCGGCTGCCATCTCCTGGCTGAGCTTCGGAACAATTCCTTGAACGCCCGGAAGGTCAGCGCATTGAGCCGATCCGGTCGATTGAGCGTGGCTGCTGTGATCCCGGCCTGCGCTGATCCACTACGAGCGTCTCGTAGGTTGCCATTGCGTCTCCTTCGATGGTCCGACGCGATGGTGTCGGGGATGTCCGGGGCCGCTGCAGCCGACTCGACGCCGAGCTGGCGGGTGAGCAGCGTACCCGTCCGGATTCTGCTCGACCACGAATCAATTGCCACAGTTTCTTGACGTCAACCACAGTTCGGTTGAGGATTGCCGGATCGCTACCCAGCCGATCGACCGGAGGTGCAGTCGCGGTGACCGAAGCTCCTGACTCGACTGGACAGCTGGACGCAGAGCACGATGCGCTCGTTACCCTCGTCATCCGCGGCATGGTGCGCGGTACCCCGGACGACGCGACGAAGCGGACTCAGTCGAGCAGGGCTTCGCGATAACAAAGGGCCCGATCACAATGGCGACGCCGCAAGGCAGCGGCTGAGGCCGGGAAACTCTTTGCGAGTTCCGCCCGGTAGTGAGAAGGAACAAGAGATCGACAAGCTGTTCGACGGGTTTCTGCCGATCAACCGGAGGCTGCGCGACGTCTGCTCGGCCTGGCAGACGCGCGCCGACGGCATCGCCTAACGACCACAGCGATGCCGTCTACGACGACGGCATCCGCGAGCGCCTCGATGAGGTGCACTCCTCCATCGGGCCGATCCTTCGCCGCCTCGGAGCCGCAGCCCCGCGTCTTGCTGGCTACCGTCCCCGCCTGCAGGCCGCGCTCGAGAAGTTCGAGGACGGCGAAGCGTCGTGGCTGACCTCGCCACTAATGGACTCGTATCACACGGCATGGATGCATGCACCAGGAATTGATCTTGATGCTTGGCCTTACGCGGGCCGAGGACGAGGCGCGCGAGAGCGAAGCTCGTCCAGGAGCGGACCGGGTGAACGAGCACCGCTGGCCGGTCAGCGCCGCAGAACCATCGGGCGTGAGTGGCCCCAGATGACGACAGCCCAAGACAGCGCGGAACGGGAAGCCGAACTCCGCGCGCTTCCGGCGAAGCGGTCCGGGATCCGTGGAGGGCTGCGGCGGCCTCGCGCCGGCGCGCCGTCAACTCGAGTCGGGGACCGGGTACGACGAGCAGGCGTGGCTGTTGCTCGGCCGGGACATGGGCCTGGCTGGCCTGGGCGTTCCGGAGAAGCGTCGGCGGTGCTGGGCGGCGGCCTGGCTGAGCTGACGGTTGTGGCGGAGGAGCTCGGCCGCGCGCTACTGCCCGTTCCGTTCCTCTCCTCGACCGTCGTGGCGGGCCAGATCCTGACGCGGTGCCCGGACGGGCCGGACCTGCTCGGCCGGATGGCTGGCGGGGATGTGCGGGCCTCGTTCGCGGGGGTAGCCGGCGACGGCTGCTGGCGGCCCGATCGCCTGGCGGTTCGGGCCGAGAACGGCTCTGGAGCATGGCGGCTGTCCGGCACGGCCGAGTTCGTCCTCGACGGAGCCACTGCGCACCAGCTCGTGGCTGCGGCCATGACGCCCGACGGATGCGATCTGTTCCTTGTCGCCGGAGACGACCCGAACGTGCAGCGCCGGGCATTGGAGACATTGGACCCGACCCGCGGCCAAGCCGAAGTGAGTTTCGACGGCGCAAAGTGCGACCGCGTTGACGAGCGGTGGTGACGGCGCAGATGGTGGTAGGCGCTGCCCTGGACGTGGTGCTCGTCGTACTCGCGGCCGAACAGGTCGGCGGCGCTGCAGCGAGCCTCGACATGGCCGTCGAATACGCCAAGATCCGCCACCAGTTCAGCCGTCCGATCGGCAGCTTCCAGGCGATCAGCACAAGCTGGCGGACCTGCTCCTCCAGGTCGAGATGGGTCGCTCGTCCGTTGACCGCGCCCTGCTGGCAGAGCACGACCCGCAGCAGCTGGCCGAGGCCGGTGCGGTGGCCAAGGTCTGGTGCAGTGACGCGTTCGTGCAGGTCGCCACTGAAAACGTCCACGTCAACGGCGGAACGGGCTTCACGTGGGAACACGACGCGCACCTGTTTTTCCGTCGGTCGCGAGCCGACGAGGTGCTATTCGGCGATGTGCGTCGGTACACCGCGAACGGTTGGCCGCGCTGCTCGGCTGGTAACCGCTCGTCGGCGCGCGTCTTAGGTGCCGCGGGGCAGCTTCGAGTACAGGCACACCTTTGTCGACGCGCGGCTCGCGGGGTAAGCCGAGCACGCGTTCGCCGATGATGTTGCGCTGGATCTCGTCCGTGCCGCCCGCGAGCCGGTAACCGGGCGCGCCGAGGACGTGCTCGGTCCACGCGAACGCATCCGGCTCGCCGGTATCGGCCGCGATCCTCGCTCCGAGCAGCGAGGCCGCGACGTCTCCGATGCGGGTGAGGTTCTGCGAAGCCGCGATCTTGCCGATCGACGCGGCCGGCCCGGGCGGTGCGCCGGCCGCGGCCGCGCGGGCGACTCGGTCGGTCGTGGCGGTCCGCAGCTGGGTGCGCACGTAAATGTCGGCCAGCTGCTGGCGCACAACCGGATCGCCGGTCTTGCCGAGCCGACGGGCTAGCCCGAGCAGATCCTCGAACGTGCCGCCCTTTGCGACGCTGACCCTGACCGCTGGCGGTGCGCTCGAATCCCTAGGGTTGCGTTCGCCACCTTCCAGCCGTCGCCGATCGGACCGATCCGCATGTCGTCGCCCACCCGGACATCGGACAGGAAGACCTCGTTGAACGACGACGCTCCGCTCATTTGCCGGATCGGTCGGATTTCGACGCCGGGCGCGTCCATGGGGATCAAGAACATCGTCAGCCCGGCCTGCTTGGCGACGTCCGGATCGGTCCGGGCGAGGAGCAGTCCGTAGTCGGCGAACCGGGCGCCGGACGACCACACCTTCTGGCCGTCGAGGCGCCATCCGTTGTCCTCCCGCACCGCGGTCGTCGCAACGGCGGCCAGGTCGGAACCGGCTCCGGGCTCACTGAACAACTGACAGCACAGCAGATCCGAGCGCAGAAAGGCCCGCCCATACTTCTCTCGCTGCCGCGTCGGTGCCGAAGGTCGCGATCGTCGGGCCGATCGAGCCCGGTCGTGACGCTGATCAGTTCGGTCGAGGTCGGCGCCTCGAACCTCTGCTCCTCGGCGGTGAACGCGACGACGTAACGGGGCGATAGGCCGGCACCACTCCAGCTCGGCCGGTAACGCGATCGCGCCGTAGCCGGCGTCGAAACGTTGTCGCCGATAGGCGCGGACCCGGTCCAGCATCGCGTGCTCCGCCTCTTCGGAGATGTTCGCGAAGACCGCGTAGTCCGGTGCCGTGTCGCTACGGTCCGATCGCTTGGGCAGCACTGACGCCAACCAGCCGCGTGCCTCCGCGCGCCACTGCTCGATGTCCGGCTCGGCCATCTATTTCCCCCTATACCGTCAGGTACCGTGCACGCGCTGATGCCCGGCGCGCCGTACACGTGGGTGAAGCCGATCTGAGGCGGTCCCGCCACCCTGTCGTGCGCCGGCGCGCCCCTGCAGCTGCAGGACGACCTCCTGTACCTGCCGCAGTCCGGACGCGCCGACCGGCTCGCCGTTGTGCCAGGCAACCGCCGTCGGTGTTGATCGGCAACCGACCGGTGGGCGCTGTCTCGCCGAGGTCGAGCAGCTTCTGCTGGGCGCCGTGTTCGCACAGGCCGGTCTCGGCCATGTGGTAGACCTCGGCCCCGGAATCCGTGTCCTGCAGCTGCGCGACTTGCACGTCCGCCGGGGATATGCCGGAGGCAGAGAACACGGCCTGGGCCGCGTCCACGCTCGGGCTATGTGCCAGCCTCCGGCGGCAACCACGGCGCGAATACCTCGAACGAGCCGAACCGCCGAGTCCGCTTGGCCACCGCCGCGAGGTTCACCGGACGATCGCACATGTCCGCTGCCCGATCGCTTCGCGCGAGCACGATCGCGCAGCGGCGCCCTCGGCGGGGAGCACAGCATGTACTGCGTCAGCGGCGGGTTGATGACCCGGGCGGACAGGATCTCCTCCTCGGTGAGCGCCGTGCGCCGCCAGGCCGTCGGGTTGAGTTCGCCGCAGCGGAAGGCTTTGGCTGCCACCTGAGCGAGCACGCGGTCCTTGAGCCCGTGGGTGTGCAGGTAGCGGCGGTCCTTCAGTGGAGAAGAACTGGGTCGTGATCATCAGACCCGTCTCGCGCGTACCAGTCCGCGTGGCCGTAGTCAGCCGGCTTCGCGGCGAAGGCGCCCCGCGCGTGCTTGTCGAATCCGACCACCAGCGCGAGATCCGTTTCCCCGGCCCGGATCGCGTTGGCTGCGGTAGCGAGGGCGACGCCACCGGTCGCGCATCCGTTGCGGACGTTGACGAACGGGATGCCGGTGAGGCCGAGGACCGCTGACCATGGTGTCCGGCTTGCCGGAAACGTTGCTGCCTCCCACCGCGTAGCCGATGTCGGCCCACCCCACGCCGGCGTCCGGCGAGAGCCAGCCGGATCGCCTCCACGCCCATGGCCATGCCGGTCAGGTTCGGGTCATGACGGCCGAACGGGTGCATGCCCACCCCGACGATGCTCACGCCGGTCATGAGTCACCCCTTTCCGGCTCGAAGGCGTAGGTCACGACGTCGCCCCCACTGCCGTCCGGCCAGACGGGAAGCAGTACGAGGTGCATCGGCAGCCCGATCTCGAGCCCGCTCGAGTCGCCGGCGAGACGCGACTCGACGATCACCTCGCCGAGATCCACGTACCCAACGCCGTACGGCGTGAATCCGGACTCGGAACGCGGTATGGCAACTTCGGTTCGAAGGTCTGCACGGTCCAGGTCCAGAGCGTGCCGCGATCAGGTAGCTCGACCTCGCGTCGTGTCCGACCCGGTGCACCTCGCGCAGCTGGACCTGCACCGGAAACGTCACGGTTCCGCACGTGCCGCACTTCGATCCGGCGAGACGGGGCGGATCGAGGGACGCAAACAGCGTGTCGTCCACGGTGGTCGGCGTCATACCTCTGCCCTCCTCGGCGGGGTGAACCGCGGCTGGTCGCCCGCCTCGATCTCGCGACGTCGTCGGCCAATGGCCCGCCGGGCGATCGCCCACCGATGGACTTCCGACGGGCCGTCGTAGATGCGGAACGGGCGAACCTCGCGAAGGTAGCGCGAGAGGAGCACGTCCTCAGAGATGCCGAGCGCGCCGCAAATCTGCAACCGCACGGTCGACCACCCGGTTGACTGCTTCCGCGACGAACGTCTTGGCGATCGACGACTCGTTCCCGCCTTCGCGCCGCTGTCGAGTACCGCAGCGGTGTTCCAGATCAGCGCCCGGCTCGCCGCGATGTCGATCTCCGAGTCCGCCACCATCTGCTGGACCATGCCGAGGTCACCGAGCAGACCGCCGAAGGACTTGCGAGTCGCCGCCCAGTCGATGGCAATGTCTTGAGCGCGCCGGGCCAGTCCGAGCCACCGCATGCAGTGCGTCAGCCGGGCCGGGGCCAGCCGTACCTGGGCGTATTCGAAGCCAGCGGTCGACCTCGCCGAGTATTGCCTCCGGGCCCACTCGGCAACCGTCGAACACGACCTCGCTAGTGCCCGCCGAACAAGCCCTGGTCGAGCGTCCCGATGTCGCGCTCGACCCGCATGCCTGGGTTGCCGGCGTCGACGAGAAACATTGTCGCGCCGCCGCGGTCGCCAGCAGATCCGCTTGTGCGGGCCATGCAAATGCTGAACCCAGCACCGTGCGCGCCGCTGATGAACCACTTGCGGCCGTCGATGCGCCACCCGTCGCCGTCTTTGGCCGCAATGGTCGACAGCATGGCTGGGTCCGGAACCGGCGCCCGGCGCCGGCTCGGTCATCGCGAAGCAGGACCTGATCTCGCCCGCCGCAAGCGGCCGAAGGTACTTGCTGCTTCTCCGCTCGCTCGCTGGCGACCACCTCTGAGCAGGTGCATGTTGCCCTCATCCGGGGCGGAGCAGTTCAGGGCCAATGGCCCGAGCAGCGAGTAGCCCAGCCGCCTCGAAGACAACCGACTGGCCCCGAACGTCCAGCCCACAGCCGCCCCACTCCTTCGGCACGTGGCGGCGCGAGCAGTCCGGCGTCGCGGGCCTGCTTCTGCAGCGATCGGCGCAGATCGTCCGGCGCGTCGTGCATGACGCCCGCCACCTGCTGCTCCACCGGGATAACGACGTCGCGGATGAACTCGCTCGTCCGGGCGGCTAGCTCCCCGACGTCCGGAGGCACAGAGTTGTCCATGCGGCGCTCCTCATTCAGGTTCAGGCGGTAAATGGCTCGTCATCGCACGGATAGCCGGACGAGCATCTTGCCGACATTCGAGCCCGACAACAGGCCGAGGAATGCGTCGACGGCGTGGTCCAGATCGTCGACAACGGCTTGCTTCGAGACGAGCTCGCCGGTCCGCAGCCAGTTGGCTACCTGCTTCTCGAACTCCGGTCGCAGATCTTCGTGATCCCGCACGATGAAGCTGCGCAGCGTCAGCCGCTTCAGGCACAGCCTGGATGAGATGGTTCACACCAGGCGCGCCCGATGCGTCTTCCATCGTCGAGATCATGCCGCACAACGCAAACCCGGCCCTGCACGTTCAACGCGTACAAGGCGGCGATCAGATGATCACCGCCGACATTGTCGAAGTACAGGTCGATACCTTCCGGCGCCGCGGCGGCCAACCCCCGACCAGGTCGGCGCGGTAGTCGATACCTTCATCGAAGCCCAGTTCGTCAACCAGCAACCGCGCCTTGTCGGGTCCGCCGGCACTGCCGATGACGCGCGACGCGCCGAGCAGACGGGCGAACTGCCCGGCCGAGCTGCCGACGGCGCCGCCCGCTGCAGAGACGAACACGACGTCGCCGTGCGCGCAGTTCACCGGCCCGCCGCAGCCCCACGTAGGCGGTGAAGCCGGTTTGACCGAGCACGCCGAGCCAGGTCGACAGCGGCGCGAGACCTGGATCCACGACGGTGGCGGCGGTTGCGTCGACGATCGCCCAGTCGCGCCAGCCGAGCCGGTGCCGAACATAGCCACCCGGCGCGATGCCATCGGCCCGGCTGGAGACGACGCGGCCGACGGCGGAGCCGTCGAGGGGCCGCCAACCGTGAAGTTGGTGGTGTAGTGCTTTCGGTCGGCTCCATGCGCCCGCGCATCGCCGGGTCGACACTCATATATATGTTGCGAACCAGCAGCTGGCCCGGCTCTAGTTCGGCGACCAGTTGCTCTTCGAGCCGGAAGTTCGCCGATGTCGGTCGCCCGCTCGCGCGCGCGGCAAGCGTCACGATCCGGGTGGTCGACGGGATCGGCTCGACGGGCACGCGCGCACCTCCCTGGAAACCTCGCCCGACCCTATACTGCCGCCGTTCTCGGACGGAAGGAGTAAGTGAACGCCTCCACTAGTTACTTGAGCTCAGGAATTCGCCGGTGACCGCCCAGTGCAGGCATCGTCCGAGCACCGTCCGAAACGTCGGGAACCACCCAGCTGCCGAAGTCGCGCCGGCCGAGGTCCTCCTTGCCGAGATCCTGCACATCGAAACGGCCGCGGCAGTGTCCGAGCGTGAAGTAGCAGACGGTGCCGGCCCCGGAGCGCCTCAGATACAGCACTGGCTGGGGTTCGTCGTCAGTAACGGTGCCTTCAGCGAAGCCGCGTGACGAGCCGGTGTATTGCGCATGCAGTAGCACCTCTAATGGTGGGTGCAATTCGGAGACGTACAACTCGTCGCGGGCCTCGAACGGTTCGAGCCCAGCCACGAGCGGGTGATCGGGCGCCGTGATCTCGACGGTATACGGAGCGATGGGTGGGTGACCGAGGAACTGGTTGCCGAGAACCTTCGCGACTGGACCGAGGGCTCGAGGCGTGCGAAAGACGGGCGAGGACGCGTCCGGCGGGTCGATGGGGGAGTTGGTGCCGTGCAGGGCCAGCCAGCGCCCTCCGCGCTCGACGAAGTTCACCAGCGTGTCCTGTTGGGTTCCGATCGGGCGGAGATTGCACGCGTAGGTGACCGAGCAGGTCGGCGCGCTGCAGAGCGTCGAGCGCGTGCGTAATTTTCGAAGACCCGGGTACGCACTTGCTCCCATTGCGCAAGCGCGTCGAGCAGCTGCAGCCGGGCGTAGTCGAAGTCGTGCCACTGCCCGCCGCACACCACGACGGCATCCAGCCGACCGGCGGGCGCCTAGGCGCACCTAGTGCCCCCTGAGCACTAGAACTGCACCCGGCTGACAAAGCCGCCGTCGACGACGAGGTTGACCGCGGTGCAGAAACTCGCCGCCGGGCTGGCCAGGAACGTCACCGCGCGAGCGACCTCCTCCGCACGCCCGAGCCGGCCGATCGGGATGCGGGCCCGAATGGACTCATAGATACTCTGGCCGGCTGCCGTGCAACTTGTCCCAGGCGCCGTCCGGGAAGTCGATCGGACCAGGTGAGACCGCGTTGACGCGAATGCCCTTCGACGCGAGCGAATGCCCGGAGACCGGACGCGTGTTGCAGAACCGCTGCCTTGAACGCGGCGTAGGAATTGGCAGACGTGGGTGGCAATGTGTCGAACGCTGACGTAGTTCCGAGCGCAACGATGGCCGCTGCATCGGACTGTTCGAGGTGCGGCACCGCTGCCTCCACGAGCCGCACGAACGCCAGCAGGTCGGCGTGGTAAGCTCGTTTGCCACTGGTCAGGACCCTTCAGTCCGCCAGCGGAGACGTTGGAGATCACCACGTCGAGTCCGGAGAGTTCGCGGGCCGCACTCATCGACGAAATCGGCGACCGCCTTCTCATCGGACACGTCCACGGCGGCGGTGACCACCTTGCGACCGCTCGCGCGCAAATCGTCCGCGAGCGCCTGAAGGGAACTCGACTCCCCGCGCGCACAATGCGAGATCGCATCCTTCAGCCGCTAGTTGCTCCGCGATGGCCCGTCCGATTCCGCGGCTGGCGCCGGTCACCAGTGCCTTGCGGCCGGTCAGTTGCAGATCCATTCGTGCGTCCTCTCTCGGGATTACGGGTTCGGGGCTGGTGCCGCTCGGTCAACCGCCCACGCGTGAGCGTCGGCTGTGCTTACCCACTCGAGGGCGTTGCCGATGGAGTCGGCGGAAGGTCGGGTCGGCGAACGTCGGCGCGCCGTCGCCTGGTTGCACGTAGACGACTGGACTCCGGCCGGCCGACGTGGCCCAGGCGATCAGGTCGCTAGCCGGGGATGCGTCCAGGGTGGGCCGGTCCGCGGCGTTCCGAGTACCTCGTGGAGCGTTTCGCGGAAGCGGGCCGACCGGTGCGTCGGCGCGCATCGAGCGGGACAACATCCGCCTCGAAGACCGGGCAGCAGTACAGCTCGTCGGCCAGGGTGAAGTCCTCGACGCCGACGCACACCGGGTGGTCGGCGTCGACCGACCCGGGCGGTGTATTCGGCGTATCGGAACCCGGAGTCGGGCCAGCACCGGCCCCGTAGGTCGGCGGGAGCGTAGTGATATCGGCCGCCGAGCACCTCAGCCCAGGCCGGCCACCCAGGCCAGCCGGCGAGCGCGTGATGCAGGAACACGATTCCCTGGCCGGCCTCGAGCAGGTCGTGCAACCGCTCCGCCACCATCGGTTCCGGCCCGACCGGGCGAGGTGCCGTGCCTCGCTGCAGCATGAGGCCGGGCAGGTCGTGGCACAAGATCGCGTCGAACCTGCCGCGGTGCTCCGGCCCGAACCACTGTTGCGCGGCGGGCTGTACAGCATGCGCGAACACCCACGATCGCTCGCCGCAGATTGCCGCCAGCATGGTGTTGAAGGCGTCGAGGTCGACTCGATGCCCGCCCGTCACGGCGAGTAGTCGGAACGGCCGGCCGTCGCCCATCACGCGACCCAGCCGCAGCGGTCGCGCGCGATCGGGTGCGCGGATATTGCGAGACGGGCAACCCGCGCCGTCCCGGTCATGACCGCTGTGCGCTTCACGCAGCTTCCTCGCGGGATGTCCACGCCGCCGATGGAGCTCGTTGGAGGCTTCGGTAGTTTGTGGAGGCAGCCTAGTCTTACCTCCTCATTGCCAAGTACGGTAACTGACGCGGAACTCCACGCCTGCGGATGCGGAGCAGTGATGACGAAGACGCCCGTCAAAGATGATCCGGTGACCGCCCTGCCGCCCGAGGTGCTGCGCGACCTGCACAGGCGGATGGTGCGGATCCGGCTGTTCGAGGAGGAGGCCGGCAAGCTCATGGAGGGCGGCCGGATGCCAGGCTTTCTTCACTTATATGTGGGGCAGGAGGCGGTTGCGGCTGGTGTCATGGCAACCCTGCGTCCAGATGATGTGATCACCTCGACGCACCGCGGGCACGGACATGCCGTGGCGAAGGGCGCCGACCTGCGCTTCATGTACGCCGAGTTGTTCGGAAAGACGACCGGCTACTGCAAAGGTCGCGGCGGCGAGCATGCACATCAACGATCTGAGCATCGGCATGCTGGGCGCCAACGGCATCGTCGGCGGCGGAATCCCACACGCGGTCGGCGCAGCGTTCGCATCGGTTTACAAAGGCCGCGACTCGGTGGCGGTGCCGTTCTTCGGAGACGGTGCGACGAACATTGGCGCGTTCCACGAATCCGCCAATCTGGCCGCCAGTGCTGCGGTTGCCGGTCGTCTTCGTGTGCGAGAACAACGGCTACGCCGAATTCACGCCCCAGGAGCGACACATGTTGCTGAAGGATGTCGCCGATCGGGCCGCGGCCTACGGGATGCCCAGTGACATCGTCGACGGAATGGACGCCGTCGCGGTCTACGAGGCCGCTGGCCGCCTCGTGGAGCGAGCTAGAGCCGGTGAGGGACCGTCGTTCCTCGAGGCGAAGACATACCGCTATTACGACCATCAAGGGGTCAAGGGTCTGCGCATCCCGTACCGGACGCAGGAAGAGATCGACACCTGGCTCGAGCGGGATGCGATCACCGCGCTCGAGCAGCGGCCTCGTTGCCGCTGAGGTGGTTCCGGCGGACGAGCTGGAGCAGGTCTGGACGGACACTCGTGAGGAGATCGCAGCCGCGATCAGCTATGGCGAGAGACAGCCCAGATCCGGATCCCGTCGGCCTACTCGACAACGTCTACACGGTCTGAGGACGTCATGCGCGAGATCACCTACGTCAAGGCGTTCACCGAGTCGCTGATGCAGTTGATGGCCGAGGACGAGCGACGTCGTCGTGATCGGGGAGGACGTCGCGCACTACGGCGGCGTCTTCCACGCCTTCGACGGCCTGTGGAAAACCTACGGGGAGCGGCGGGTAATCGACACGCCGATCTCCGAGATGGGGTTCATCGGGATGGGCGTCGGAGCTGCCGCCCGCGGGCTGCGGCCGGTTTGCGATCTGATGTTCTTCGACTTCATCGGGCGTCTGTCTTGACCAGCTGTACAACCAGGCGGCGAAGCTGAAGTACATGTTCGGCGGGGACGTCTCGGTCCCACTGACGCTCACCACGGCCGGCGGTGCGGGACTGTCGGCCGGACCGCAACATAGTCAGAGCCTCGAGGCCTGGCTCGCCCACGTGCCCGGCCTCAAGGTCGCGCTGCCGTCGTCGCCGCACGACGTGAAGGGCCTCATGGTCGGCGGCGGTCCGAGACGACAACCCGACGCGTGGTGATCCTGAACAAGCGCATGCTCGGCACGAAAGGACCCGTCCCCGAGGAGATCTACGAGATCCCGCTCGGCCACGCCAACGTGACGCGGTCCGGCACCGATGCGACGATCATCGCCGTCGGCCGCATGGTCCCGGGAGGCGATGACGGCGGCGGCGTCGCTCGCGGAGGCCGGCATCGAGGTCGAGGTCATCGACGTGCGGACCGTTCAGCCGCTCGACAGTGCGACGATCCTCGACTCGGTGCGCCGAACGAATCGGGCGCTCGTGGTCCACGAGGCGGTCACCTTCGGCGGGATCGGGCGCGGAGATCTCCTCCCAGATCCAGGAAGAGGCGTTCGACTATCCTCGACGCACCGGTGCTGCGCATCGGCGCGCCGTTCTCGCCAGTCCCGTTCAGCCCGGTCCTCGAGCGGGCGTACATCCCCGACAGCAACCGGATAGCGGACGGAGTTCATCGCCTGCTCGAGCGCTCGGGGGCCTGACGTGGCGATCGAGGTGCTGCTCCCGAAGCTCGGGTTGACGATGGAGAGCGGGCTGATCGAAGAGTGGCTCGTGAGCTGCCGGCACCCTGGTCCAGCCCGGCGAGCCGTTGATGCGGCTGGCCACCGACAAGGTCGAAGTCGACGTGGAAGCCGAGGCTGAGGGCCTGTTCCATCCCGCGGTGGCGCAGGGTTCGGAGCTTCCGCCCGGTGCGCTGGTCGGCTGGCTGCTGGCGGAGGGTGAGGCAGTACCCGCGACATCGGCCGCCGCCCGCAGCGGCGCCAACGGCAGCGCCGCAGGCTCCCGAGCCGGTGGTCGCCGCTGAGCCCGGCGCGCTGACGCCACCAACGCAAACGGCCGCCAGTTCGTGTCGCCCAACGCCCGGAGAGTGGCTCGTGAGCGCGGCGTCGACGTGACGCAATTGCGTGGCACCGGGCCGGGCGGCCGCGTCATCACCGCGGACGTCATCGACGCTCTCGAGACAACCGGCCGTTGCCGCATCAGCTGCTAAGGCTGCAGGGGCCCGGTGTCGTCTCGCCGCTGGTACGCCGGGACGCCGTCGCCGCCGGTGTAGATCTCGGCGCGGTGCCGGCCGGCCCGGGCGGCAAGATCCGTCGTGCCGACGTAACCGCTGCGGCCGCGAGACAGGGGCGCCGTGAGCCCGGCCTGCCGGCGCAGGTGATCCCGCTGACCGGCATGCGGGGCGTCATCGCGTCGCGGATGCTACGCGAGCCTGCAGGAGATGGCCCAGCTCACGCTGGGGACGGACGCCACGATGGACGCCGCGGTCGACCTGCGGGCCCGGCTCAAAGAACAGTGGTCGGCGGCCGGTATCGCGGTGCCCACGATCACCGACTTCATCGTGCGGGCGGCGGCCTTGGCGCTGGTCGCGGCATCCGCGGTTGAACGCGTCGGTGCAGGAGCAGAGCATCCTCGTCCAGTCCGACATCAACGTCGGGATAGCGGTTGCGCTCGACGACGGCCTGATCGTCCCAGTTGTGAAGAACGCCGACCGGCTGCCGCTGTCGGGCATCGCGGCCGAGACAAAGCGGCTGGCGGCCGGTGCTCGCACCGGGAAGCTGGCGTTGCCCGACCTCGAGGGCGGCACGTTCACGGTGAGCACGCTCGGCAGCTTCGGCATCGACTTCTTCACTCCGGTGATCACGCCGGGACAGGTCGCCATCCTCGGTGTCGGCCGGCTGCGCGACTCCGTTCGCTGGGACGGTGCCACGCCGGTACGCACGCAGGTGTTGACGCTCAGTCTGACGTTCGACCACCGCGCCGTGGACGGGGCACCTGCCGCCGACTATCTTCGCGCCGTCGTCGATCAACTGCAGAATCCGCTGTCTCTGCTGGCCTGATCTGCCCGCCCGACCACGAGGAGGAACCCGTGCGTGCACTGCAGCTCAAGCGATTCCAATCCGATCCGGAGCTGCTCGACTTGCCCGACCCCGAGCCCGGCCCAGGCCAGGTCGTCATCAAGGTCGGTGGTGCTGGGCTGTGCCACTCCGACCTGCATGTCATGCACGAGTTCCAGGAGGGCATGGCGCCGTGGGGACCACCATTCGTGATGGGCCACGAGAACGCCGGCTGGGTTCAGTCGATCGGTCCCGGTGTGCGCGGTGTCGAGGAAGGCCTGCCGGTCGCCGTCTACGGCCTGTACGGCTGCGGCCGATGCAAACCCTGTGCGGCCGGCGCCGAGAACTTCTGCATCCACGGCCTGGAGGGCCCGCCGGGCATCGGGTTCGGCCTCGACGGTGGGTTGGCCGAGTACCTGCTGGTGCACGATCCGCGGCGTCTCGTACCGATCGGTGACCTGGATCCGGCGATCGCAGCGCCGCTCACCGATGCCGGGCTTACGCCGTATCGCGCCGTAAAGCGAGTGCTGCCGAAGCTGACGCCGGACTCATCGGTGGTCGTCATCGGCGTTGGCGGCCTCGGGCATCTCGCGGTCCAGATCCTCGAAGCGCTCTCGGTTGCGAAGGTCATCGCGGTGGACGCGCGTGAGTCGGCGCTCGACCTGGCGATGGAGGGCGGCGCGGAGGCCGCCGTGGCCGCCGGCGACGAGGCCGCATCGGCCGTTCTCGATGCGGCTGGTGGCAAGGCGGATGTCGTGCTGGATTTCGTCGGAGCCGCGCCGACGATCAGCCTGGGCGCCGCGGTGATCCGTCCGGCGGGTGAGTTGATCATCATCGGTAGCAATACGTAACCT
>ERZ1370068.3146-contig-2268_pt1 | contig 20511 bp, 38 predicted proteins | sample MGYA00561227_ERZ1370068 | MGnify/ENA primary metagenome ERZ1370068 (study PRJEB38410, sample SAMEA6850437) | metagenome | study: Metagenomic assessment of the ecological functions of the soil: analysis of the soil microbiota associated with the... | reverse complement strand
ATAGTACTTCGTTCAGTTACGCTGTGCTGGATCGCTGGGCGGTCTGCAGTCAGCGAAGCATTCTTCAGTGGCCTTAGTCACGCTGTAAAGCGGGTTCAGCCCAGCCACCGAAAAATATTTGCGAAATTGCTCATTCGCGGACTTTTTCTGGCTGATCGTGAATGCGATTGACGCCGAACTTTGCTGCCGGACCAGGTCAGGCCGATGTTGAACAAAATTAAGATACTTCAGCGCTCAAATGACATTGGGTCCCCGCTGATTGAGATAGTAAGCGGGCGAACAGGATGTCCTGGCGCGGCCTCTTCGTTGTGCGGTGGAGCTCGTGGCGCATTGCTTGTGGGATTGCCTTCGGGCGCGCGCAGGACCGTTCTCGGCTACGACCGGCACGCTTCCCCCAGCGACCGCCCAACCGGCGCCGCCCTGGAGCGGAGAGATCGAGGTGCGTCCGGCCATCCGCTGATGACCGCCGGCGCAATCCGCACGGCGGCGACACTTTCACTACCCGCCATTGATGAGTTGCGGCGAGGCAGCGGCGCGCCGCGGCATTTCGCGAAGCGTGTTTCACAACTACGCCGCTTCGTTGACGCCCGATCTGCGGATCATGGATTTGCTCGATAACCAGCCGGAGCTCTGCCAAATCCTTCTGGGACTATCTGGACATCGCTCTGCCGGCGAAGACCTGCATCGAGCAGGGCCGACCGCGCTGCTTGAAGAAAAATATCCTGCGCGCGTTTGACTTCGCTGAGCGGGCCCTGCGTGCTCGATCGCCACATCCTCGCGGCCATCTGGGGCGTTGCGACCATGCTACGGCACGCACTCATCGGCGAACGCTCGGTACTCCGTTCGACCGCGACGCTCGCACGCATTGGGCGCCGGCAGGATTATTTCCGCGAGGAATTTACCAGTCGAGCACTGGAGATACTCCAGCGCGGCGATGTGTGCGGCCTGACCGTCTCGTAGGATCCTGGGCGGGCGCTTTGCGGGCCCGCTCCAGTTCATGCCGACGGCGTTCAAAAAATATGCTGTGGATTTCTGGCCTGCGAGCGGGCATCGCGACGTCGTCGACTCCGCGCTTCGGATGTTCTCGCTTCTACCGGCGAACAATCTCAAAAAGGACGGCGCGCGAGCCACCGGCAACACCTGGGGATACGAGGAGTTTGTCGATGCCGACCACGCCCAATTTCCCTCGCCGATCACTCGCGGCCCATGCGAGCCTTCGCGAGTGGGAACGGCAGAGGAATCCGTCGCGCCAACGACCAGCCGTTCCCGCTGGCCCCGACGAGCGAGGCCTTCTTGCTGGTACCGGCCTGTGCCGTCGCAGGGGCCGGGGTTCCTCTCATGTTGAACAACTTTAGTATCATCATGAGATCGGCAATCCGTAGCCAGAGGCTCAGCGCCCTGGCATCGGACACCTGGTACCGATCGGATAAGAAGGCGGCGGGCCATTCGTGCAGGATTGGCCCCTTGGCTACGAACGTGGCAGCTGTCACGGTGACCGAGCGGTTGGAACTGCAACAGTTGCTGGCGCGCCACGGGCCCCGATCGTTGGCGAACCGGATGGTCTCCTCGGCCTCAGGAGCCAGCGCTGCAGCGTAATTCTGCGATTTCCAGGCCAAAAACGGTCGAATTCCGGATGGTTTATGCGTCCGCCGGGGTGCTCGATCAACTGCCGCGCACGTTAAACGATGGTATTTGGTCGACCTTTGATTGACATTTTCCGGGCGCTGTTAGTCCATGGGCTGTGAGGTGCGACTGCGCGTCTCTGTGAGGCGACCGCGCATCGGGCGCTGGGCATGGAGTGGCAAAATTCAAGGTTTCGCGCTGCTCTCGTCGGACCGTGCTGCCCTGGCGCAGTCCGGCGACCGTGCACGCCGTCATCGCCGTTGATGGGGCCCCTGGCCTCGCCCGGGCTCAAGGCGCAATTCTTCTTCGCGCTTTGACCACTGCAGTCCCATCTTCCGGCCGGCAACAGCGTCCGCGAGCAGGCGGGGTGGTGGTTTCTGCGGAGGGAGTTCTTCGGTGGCGGGGGTGGGTCCTACGAGGAGTCCCGAGCGAGTCGCAGGTGCCCGGTAGACGCCGCGCGCGCCGGGCCCCCACGCAAGGCGGATCCGAAAGCCGAGCTGGTCACGCCGACGACGCTCGGTCGTCGTGCTGGGCGACGCCATGGCCGATTGGCGGCGGCTACCGGACTCGAGGATGCATTTTCATGGTTCCCGAGATCGCGGTTGTCCGGAGCAAAGTCAAACTTCACTCGGGATTCTGGTGCGTTACGAAGCCAAAGGTGAGCTCGATTGCGGCTGCGCGTTGCGCGCGATACCCTTGCCCATCGCAGGAAAGCCAATACGCTACGTCGTCATGATGATGGGCGTCAGCGATCGCTCGCGAGCATTCGCGAGCGTGATCCCGGCCGGCGAAGCGGACAAAAAGAAGGGCAAGGATCAGGCAGAAAAACCGGCCGCCGATAAGACGCTGCAGAAAAAGGATTTCGACAGGCCGGACGAGTCAGGAGCAGACCCCCGCTGCCCGGCCTGGATCTGCCGCGGCGAAGAAAACCGGCGGCACCGGGTCAGCAGTTTCGTACCCCCCGGGTCAGCCGGGCGGAAATCTGTTCCAACGCATCCCGATGGAAGCGATCGCCGCGATGAAGCGCAGGGGCGTGCCCGTGCCTGCCATGGTCGGCCTCGCCTTCTGGATCCAGGTGGCACGTGCAGGTCTGCCGCCGATGCAGCCCTTATTTGAACGATTCTGTATCGGGCGCGCGCCGAACGCGCACGGGGATCCGTCCCACATCGACATCTGGGGACGGTTTCTGTCGATGAAGCTGGAAAATATTCGAACTTCGTGATGCCGGACCACCGAAGGCCAGATGCGATCGCTCCGGTCAGCCGATGGCGTTTTCTTCACGAAGGCAGGCGCGCTCCAAGCTCTCGCCCCACTACGTCGAGCGTGGAAATTCGCCGACACCATGAATAGCGGCGCGACCCCTGTCAGCGGCTGCCCGGCTGGGATCCCGCTGGCACCCGCAACGCTCCTGATGGCCAGACCGGCCGCGCGCCCCATCGCCGGTCCCGTGGTGCTCCTGCAGCGGTAACGCCCGGCCGTTACAGATGGATTGCTCCGGCGCTGCCGGAAACAGTTCTCCGCATGGCGATGCGCATTGCCAATGCGCGTTCTCTGTCAAGGGCGAGCCGCCACCGGCCCCGGCCGGCCGCGCCGACGATTTCATGCTTCAACGCGGCAGGAGACAGGCCCGCGCCACCCGGCGGCGGTCCCCGTGCCGAGGCACGGCGTGGCCTCGGCAGCCAGCTGTGCCGCGCGCCTGAGCAAAAGTCGTCTGCTGCATCGCAGAGACTCATGGCAAAGCGATGCCCACGGCACAGACCGCCGCCCAGGCCGCTCAGGCGGTCGGGGCCTCCAAGCCGCCAACTTGCCCGGCAGCATCGCGACGCGACGATGCCCCGTCCACCGAGAGGGGTGTTTTTCCCCGAGTCCGTTTGGATTTTTTCCGCTGACGATCAACGCCGGAAGCGTCGTCGTACCCATCAGGAATTTATCGACGGCATGCGCTGCTGAGCGGCCTTCGCGGATTGCCCACACCACCAGTGACTGGCCGCGCCGCATATCGCCGGCGGTGAATACTCTTCGGTATGGAGGTCTGATACGAGTTGGTGTCGGCGGAGACGCGTTGCCGCGCTGGTCGAGCGCAACGTTAAGGGACTTTCAGCATTCCTTCATGCAGCGGATGCACGAAGCCCATGGCGAGCAGCGACCGAGGTCGGCCGTCGATCTCGAATTCCGTGCCCGGCACGTGGCTTGAATTGCGCATCAAGACGCGCGCACATGCGGTAGCTTCTTCACCTGGCCGTTTTCGCCGGTGAACTTCGAGTTCGCCAGCACGGCGAAGTCCCGCTGACGCCTTCCTGGTGGCTCGACGAGGTACGCAGCTTCAGCGGCCAGTCCGGCCAGGTGAGCATCTTGTTCTCGTGCTCCGGGCGGTTGCGGCATGATCTCGAAATTGGTGACCGACACCGCGTCCTGCCGGATCGACGTGCCGATGCAGTCAGGAACCGGTGTCGCCGCCGCCGATGACGATGACCTTCTTGCCCTTTGCCAGAATTGGTTCGACGTCGCCGCTGCGGCTCGTTACTCACGCGCCGGTTCTGTTGCGGCAGAAAATCCATCGCGAAATGGATGCCTGTCAAGCTCGCGGCCCGGAATCGGCAGGTCGCGCGGCTTCCTCGCTGCCGCCAGTCAGCACGACGGCGTCATGCTGCTTGAGCAATTTGTCGACCGGGCAAGTTGACGCCGATATCGGTATTGTCATGGAAGACGACACGCCCTCGCGCCTGCATCTGCTCGACGCGACGGTCGACGTGGACCTTCTCCATCTTGAAATCGAGGAATGCCGTAACGCGAGCAGGCCGCCCGCTTTCGCCCAGCGCTCGTAGACATGCACCTCGTGGCCTGCGCGCGCGAGCTGCTGCGCGCAGGCGCAGAACCCGCCAGGTCCTGAGCCAACGACCGCCACCTTCTTGCCGGTCTTGCGTTGCGGCTTGTCGGGCTTGCCAGGCGCTGCGCGATCGCGCGGTCGGCGATCTCGCATTCGATGGTCTTGATGGTGACCGCGTTGTCGTCGATGTTGAGCGTGCAGGACGCTTCGCAAGGCGCCGGGACAGACGCGGCCGGTGAATTCCGGGAAATTGTTCGTCGAATGCAGGTTGCGCGCGGCTTCTTCCCAGTTGCCGCGATAGACGAGGTCGTTCCAGTCCGGATCTGGTTGTTGACCGGAGCAACCTGTCGGCGCACGGTGATGCGGCTGGTGCCGTAGCAATAGGGTACGCCGCAATCCATGCAGCGCGCCGCCTGCTCGCGGACTTCCTTCTCCGGCAGCGGCGTGACGAATTCGTGCCAGTCGCTTAGCACGCTCCGCGACTGGCTTGATAGGCGCGATCCTTGCGCGCTCGATCTCGAGGAACCCGGTGACCTTGCCCATACCTCGCTCCGATCGACCTGCCATGCGTGGCGGCCTGCTCTTGGCCATCAGTCGAGCAGCGCGGCGGTATTCGATGGGCATCACTTTGACGGAACAGCGGCACGGTAGCTGTCCCAGTCGGCGGAGGATGTCGGCCGCGCGCTTGGAGCCTGTATAGCGCGCGTGGTCGGTCGATCGAGCATGGTGCAGCCGCTCGGCGTCGTAGCGTAGTCAGGTCGCCCATGACCGTCGCACGCGGCCGTGCGACTCAGGTCGTTACTGGCCGAGTTCTGTTCGGCGATCTCGGCTGCTTCCTCGGGCGCGGAGAGCTCGAGCTCGACCATCGCCATGTTGCAGCGGGATTTGAAGCGTGCCGTCCTCGTCGATGACATAGGCGATGCCGCCCGACATGCCGGCGGCGAAATTGCGGCCGGTGTCGCCCGAGCACCGACGACGACGCCGCCGGTCATGTATTCGCAGCCAGTGGTCGCCGGCGCCTTCGATCGACAGCGATGGCGCCGGAATTGCGCACGGCGAAGCGCTCGCCGGCGACGCCGCGGAAATAGCATTCGCCCGCGATGGCGCCGTAGAGCACGGTATTGCCGACGATGATCGATTCTCGGGCGGATCGCGCTATCGGCCGGCGGCTGGATGCCCACGATGCGGCCGCCGCGACAGGCCCTTGCCGACATAGTCGTTGGCATCGCCGTCGAGCTCGAAGGTGATGCCGCGCGCCAGCAAGGCGCCGAAGCTTTGCGCCCGCGGTGCCGGTGAGCTGCACGCGAGATCGTGTCGTCGGGCAGGCCGGCATGGCCGTAGCGCTTGCGCCACTTCGCCCGACAGCATGCGCGCCGACGGTGCGGTTGCACGTTGCGGATGGCGGCTTGCAGCGCACCGGCGCGCCGCGGTCGAGCGCCGGCTTTGCGATCCGGCGATCAGCTTGCGGTCGAGCGCTTCTCGAGATCGATGGTCCTGCGGCTCGCATTGTAGATGTGCGTGCCGTTCGCGACAGCCGGCACTGGCTTCGGTGAACAGCCTGGAAGGTCGACGCCACTCAGCTTCCAATGCTCCAGCACGCGTGCGCTGGTCGAGCATCTGGTCCACGCGGCCGATCATCTCGTTGAACGGTGCGGAAGTCCGAGCTTCGGCCATGATCTCGCGCAGCTCTTCGGCGACGAAGAAGAAATAGTTGATGACGTGCTCAGGCTGCCGTTGAAGCTGCTTGCGCAGCATCCGGGTCTTGCGTCGCCACGCCCGACCGGGCAGGTGTTGAGGTGGCATTTGCGCATCATGATGCAGCCGGCCGCGATCAGAGGCGCGGTTGAGAAACCGAACTCGTCTGCGCCGAGCAGGCGCGCCGACCGCGACGTCGCGGCCGGTGCGAATGCCGCCATCGACCTGCACCGCGATGCGGCCGCGCAAGCCGTTGAGCACCAGCGTCTGCTGCGTTTCGGCGAGGCCGATTTCCCAAGGCGCAGCCGGCGTGCTTCGAGCGAGGTCAGCGGGCGAAGCGCCCGGTGCCGCCCTCAAAGCCGGCGATGGTGACGTGGTCGGCGCGCGCCTTGGATACGCCGGCGGCCGACCGTACCGACGCCGACTTCGGACACCAGCTTCACCGAGATCGTCGCCGTTCGGATTGGCGTTCTTCAGATCGTGGATGAGCTGCGCCAGAGTCCTTCGATGGAGTAGATGTCGTGGTGCGGCGGCGGCGAGATCAGGCCGACGCCCGGCGTCGAATGACGCACCTTGGCGATGATCTTGTCTGACCTTGTGGCCGGGCAATTGGCCGCCTTCGCCGGGCTTGGCGCCTTGCGCCATCTTGATCTGCAGATCGTCGGCGTTGACGAGATATTCCGCTGGTCACGCCGAACCGCCCCGACGCCACCTGCTTGATCGCCGAGCGCATGGAATCGCCGTTCGGCAGCGGCTTGTAGCGGTCGGATTCCTCGCCGCCCTCGCCCGTGTTCGAGCGGCCGCCGATGCGGTTCATGGCGATGGCGAGCGTGGTGTGGGCTTCGCGCGAGATCGAGCCGAAGCTCATCGCGCCCGTGGCGAAGCGCTTGACGATCTCGGACGCGGGTTCGACCTCGTCCAGACGCAATGCGGCTCTTCGCGCCCATTTGAACTGCATCAGCCCGCGGATGGTGAGCAGCCGCTCGTTCTGCTCGTTGATGCTCTCGGCGAGGCGCCGTGTATTCGTCCGGCAGATTGCCGCGCACCGCATGCTGCAGCTTCGCCACCGAGTCCGGCGTCCAGGCGTGATCCTCGCCGCGGATGCGATAAGGCGTAATCGCCGCCGACGTCGAGCATGTTGCGATAGATCGGGATGTCGCCATAGGCGTCGCTGTGGCGGCGCACGCATTCCTCGGCGATCTCGCTTGATGCCGACGCCTTCGATGCGGTCGTCGCTGTGCCGGTGAAATATTTCTCGACGAAGTCGGAGGAGCAGACCGACCGCGTCGAAAATCTGCGCGCCGCAATAGGACTGATAGGTCGAGATGCCCATCTTGGACATCACCTTCAGAATGCCCTTGCCGACCGCCTTGATGTAGTTCTTCTGCATGTCGTAGGGCTTTGAGCGGCAGGCCCATCTGCATGCGGACCTGCTCCAGCGTCTCGAAAGCGAGATAGGGATTGATCGCTTCCGCGCCGTAGCCCGCCAGCGCGCAGAAATGATGCACCTCGCGCGCTTCGCCGGTCTCGACCACGAGACCCGTCTGCATGCGCAAACCCTGGCGGATCAGATGGTGATGCACCGCCGCGGTCGACAGCAGCGCGCGGAATGGGAATGCGCTCGGCCGACACCGCGCGATCGCGAAAGGATCAGGATGTTGTTGTCGGCGAGCACCGATCCGGTCGCCTCGCGGCAGATGCGGTCGACGGCCTTTCCAGCCCCGCCGGCGCCTTCTGCGGCCGGGCCAAGTGCAGTCGATCGTGGCGGTGCGGAAACGCGCCGTCCAGCAGCTCGTTGAAATGGCGCGGATCTTCTCGAGATCCGCATTGGTCAGCACCGGCTGACGTGACTTCCAGCCGCTTGTGCGACGCCCGCATCGCGGCCGAACAGGTTGGGCCGCGGCCCGATGATCGAGACCAGCGAGGTCACCAGCTCTTCGCGGATCGGCATCGAGCGGCGGGTTGGTCACCTGCGCGAAGTTCTGGTGGAAATAGTTGTAGAGCAGCTGCGGCCGCTTCGAGAGCACGGCGATCGGCGTGTCGGTGCCCATCGAGCCGACCGGGATCGTCGCCTCGCTTCGCCATCGGCTCGAGGAAGAACTGGATGTCTTCCTGCGTGTAGCCGAAGGCCTGCTGGCGATCGAGCAGCGCCGAGGGCTCGTTCGACGCCGCGATCAGCGGCGTTTCGGGCAGATCGGGCAGCTCATGCAGCTTGAACTGCGTGTGCTTCAGCCATTCCTCGTAGGGCTCGGCTTCCGGCGAGCGTGCGCTTGATCTCTTCGTCCTCGATGATGCGGCCCTGCTCCGTGTCGATGAGCAGCATCTTGCCGGGCTGCGAGCCGCCATTTGCGGACGATCTTCTCTTCCGGAATCGGCAGCACGCCGGCATTCGGAGGCCATGATGACGTGGTCGTCGTCGGTGACGATGAAGCGCGCCGGCCGGAGGCCGTTGCGGTCGAGCGTCGCGCCGATCTGGCGGCCGTCGGTGAAGGCGATCGTCGGCCGGCCCGTCCCACGGCTCCATCAGCGCGGCGTGATACTCGTAGAAGGCCTTGCGCTTGGGATCCATCAGCGGATTGCCGGCCCAGGCCTCCGGGATCAGCATCATCATGGCGTGCGACAGCGGGTAGCCGCCGCGCCACCAGGAGCTCGAGCGCGTTGTCGACGCAGGCCGTGTCCGACTGCCCGTGCGGGATCAGCGGCCACATCTTGTCGAGGTCGGGCCGAGAAGGTCCGATTCCATGGTGCGGCGGCGCGCATTCATCCAGTTGACGTTGCCGCGCACGGTGTTGATCTCGCCGTTGTGGGCGATGAAGCGGTAGGGGTGCGCCAGCTTCCAGGACGGGAAGGTGTTGGTGGAAAAGCGCTGATGCACCAGGGCGAGCGCCGATTGCGTCAGCGGATTGCGCAGATCGTCGTAGAAGCCCTCCACCTGCGGGGCGAGCAGCAGGCCCTTGTAGACGACCGTCCGGGTCGAGAAGGACGGCATATAGAACTGGGTCAGGCCCGGCAGCCGGTGCTTCTTGGCCAGCTCGGCGAGCGGGTTCTGGGTCTGCTTGCGGATCGTCAGGAGCTTGCGCTCGAAGGCGTCCTGGTCCTTCACTCGGGCCCCCGGCCGACGATCGCCTGGCGGATGACCGGCATCTGCTCCAGCACGGTCTTGCCCAGGCCCGTGGTGTCGGTCGGCACATCGCGCCAGCCGAGCAGGCGTCTGGCCCTCGACCTTGATGAAATGGCCGAAGCGGCTGGACGCGCGAAATCGCGCGCCTTCGCGTCCTGGGGCAGGAAGCACATGGCCACCGCGTAATGGCCGGGCGGCGGCAGGTCGACCTTGTTCTGCGCCGCCCAATCGCGGAGCAGACGGTCCGGGGTCTGAATCAGGCAGCCGGCCCCGTCGCCCGACCAGGGGATCGGCGCCAACGGCGCCCGCGGTGATCGAGGTTGAGCAGAATCTGCAGGCGCGCTGCGGATGAGGTCGTTCGACTTGCGGCCCTTGATGTTGACCACAAACCCGACACCGCACGCGTCATGCTCGTTCCGCGGGTCATAAAGACCCTGTTTCGGCGGCAAACCCATTCAACATTCCCAAATGCTTGTTCGGCCGCAGCGGCCGTTCCAACCGCGCGAACTAGCAGGCTCTTCAGCCTCCCGCAATGCAACAACTTAGCTCATGAGACGAACGCTGCAAGCGGCGCTTTTGCCTAATCTTTAAGCGCCTGCGGGTGGAGCTCGAGCCTCCGCCCCATGGCGAGGTATGCGCCGGTCGCCACAAGCGGCGGAATGGTGGCAAACAGGAAGATCGTGCGGATGTCCACATGGGTGGACAGCAAGATGCCGCCGACCACGCGGTCCGACGATCGAGCCGATCCGCCCCACCGCCAAAGCCCAGCCGACGCCGGTGGCGCGGTATCGACGTCGGATAGAATTTCGCCGCGCACCCCATTGTTGCAGTTCTGCGCGCCGACCGTGCCGATACCGATGCCGAACGCCATCACCATGGTGAACGCGACGGCCGAACCCGCCAACGCCGATACCGGCGATGCAAAACGCGCACGCGATGACAAAGGCGACCGGCAGAGACCCGCTGCGGACCATAGCGGTCGACCAGAGGACCCATGGCAAAGGCGGCGGCGACGCCCGCGAACTGCACCACGGCGGTCGCGATCACTGCGTAAGATCCTGCAACGCCCTGGGCGCCGATGGTCGTCGGAAGCCAGCTCGTGAGGAAGAACAGCTCCATCAGATTGGCGAAGAAGATGATCCAGAGCAGGATCGTGATCCACGCCCGTCCCTCGCTGAACAGCCGGCCGACCGGGATTTTCGGCTTGGCCTCGCCCTGCGGCACACAGGATCTCGGGCATCGCGACGACGGAGGACCGGCCAGCAGCAGCGAGCGCCATGCCGCCACAGAAAATGAGCAGCCGATCCCCAGCCATAGGCCGGGATGCAGCCAGGCCGCGATGATCCCGCCAAAGCCCTGCGCCGATGGAATAGCTGCGAGAACATGGCGGCGACCGCGGAGGCGCGCTTGGCGTTCGGGCTGAACTCGGCGGTCGATCGCAATCGCGTTCGGCATCGCACCGCCAAGGCCAAGCCCGGTCAGGAGCCGAAGCACGATCAGTGGCCTGGCAGGGTTTCACGAAGGCCTGTGGCGATCGTCAGGAATGGCGAAAGCGATGACCGAATAGAGCACGACGCGGCGGCGGCCATAGGAATCGGCCAGCGGCGCGATGAAGAACGCGCCCAGCATCATGCCGACGAGCCCTGCGGCAATCGCGGCCGTCAGCGAGCCCGGCGCTACGCCCCAATCCCTCGCAATGCCGGGCACCGACATGAGCCCATCAGCTGGGCGTCATAGCCCTCGACGAACATGGTCGCGGCGCAAAGCGCCAGGGCCATCCACCGGAGCCGACTGCGCGAGCTTTGCCGCCGGGCGCAGCCTCGGCAATCGTGGCGTTGGACATGGTGAACCCCTCCTCCGGCCTCCGGCGCCGCTCTACTCGGCCGCGCTCCGGTAACCCGACACCTTGCCAGCCGTCCTCCGGCTTGAGCCGCCGGAACCCTATCGCCGAAGAGGCCATTAGCAAAGCGATGGTGATGAACACGATCTTGAAATCGCCGACGGTGATCGGCGCCAAACCCGCCAAGGCGGCGAGCAAGCTGGCGCTGATGCCGACCCCAGGCTCTGCGCGAGCCTTTGCGCCAGGGCGAAGATACTGGTGGCCTTGGACATCTCCTCGGGCGGCACGTCGGAATAGGCCAGCGCGCCCATCCCGATCATCTGGCCGGAGCGCAGCACGCCAAACGTAGAACAGATAGACGGCGATCAGGATGTGCGGGGTCGTCGACCTCGAACAGAGCGAAACCCGCCATCGAGGAGCGAGTTCAGGGTGATGCCGGCCAGAAACACGGCTGCGAAAGCCGAAACGTTTCACCAGATGCGCCACACCCAGACGCGCATGCTCATGGCGCCGGCGGTGTTCAGAAAGGTGAGCAGCCCCGACTGGAACGGGTTGAGCCCGAAACCCACCTGCAGCAGAAGCGGCATCAGGAAGGGCACGGTCGCGATGCCTAGCCCGGATCACACTGCCGGCGATGACCGCCACGGCGAGAGAATGTCCGGTCCCGCGAAACATCCGCAAATCCAGCACCGGGCTGGTGCCGGCGCGCGGCATAGAAGCGCGTAGCCCAAGAGGATCGACGGCTGCGCTGGCACGAGCAGGACCTCGGTCACCGGATCGACGCGTATGTGCGGCCGGAGTGCTCGATCGCGAACTGCGCCGATCCCCAGGCCGAACGCGATGATGATGAAGCCGGGGACATCGAAGGGCGAAGGCCGCTGCATGCGGATTTCGGGAATGAACTGCAGCGCCAGCGCGATGCCGATGAAGCCGATCGGCACGTTGATGAAGAAATTCCAGTGCCAGGTAGAAATAGGTCGTGATGAATCCCGCCGACCAGCGGGCCCCATTGGTCGAGGCCCAGCATGCCGGGCAGCATGTAATAGCTCATCGCCTTCATGAGCTGAGTCACTTCGGGAAAGGTGCGCGTCAGGATCAGCCGGCCGACCGGCGTCATCATGGCACCGCCGAAGCCCTGCACGACCCGGCTCATCACGAGGGCCGGCAGTGTCTCCGATAATCCACACAACACCGAGCCCAAGGTGAAGAAGGCGATCGCAGCAGCAGAACACGAAGCGCGCCCCGAAACGGTCGGCGATCCAGCCGCTGATCGGAATGAAGATCGCGAAGGCTGATGAGATAGGAGGTGATCGCCGCGCTCATCTGGGGCGGCGAAACCTGGAAGCTCGCCGCCATTTGCGGCAGCAGGTCGAGATGATGGAAGAATCGAGCCCGTCCATGAAAAAGGCGCCGGCGATGACCGTAGGCACGATCAGCGACATTTGCGCGGCTGGCGGTTCGGTACGTCCTGAGACCAATTCCGTGACCAATGAGGATGGACGGGTCTATGCGGCGCGAGACGCGCCTTGCGTCAAGCAGCGCGCGGGTGAACCCGGCGCCGAGCCGTTGCCCTTTCACACTTGGCCAAACCTCGCCATAAGGCTGAACAGGACGCCGCGGCGCGAACACTACCCGCCGCCTTGCAACGGCCAGGAAGACCGGCTTGTCAGAAAATTCCAATATCCCCGCGCCGCAATCTATCGAGGTCGTGCTCACTGCCGTGCCGCATGGCGGCGCGGGACACCAATCTCTACACGTTCGCAGCGTGCGGATCGCGGCCCCCTTCCGGGTGCCGAGCCGGGGGCGCCATATCGGCGTCATCCTGGCGAACGGGATCGAACGGCAATATTCCCTCGTCAATGCCGGGCCGAGCTTCTCCGGAATACACGGTCGGGGTGAAGCGCGACGCGAACAGCCGCGGCGGTTCGCTCTACATGCACGATCAGCTGCGGGTTGGCTCGCAAGGTCTTCATCCTGTCGCCGCCGCGCAACAATTTTCCGCTGAAGGAAGACGCCACGGAGATGGTGGTGCTGCTGGCAGGCGGCATCGGCATCACGCCGATCTATTGCATGGTCAAGCAGCTGATCGCGAAACGGCGGCCCTGGGCAGCTTTATTATTCCTGCCGCTCGCGAATGGACACCGCGTTCCCTGGACGAGCTGTCCCAATATCAGGAGACGCATTTTCATTTCGACGACGAAGAAGAGGGGCGCTTCATGAACGTGGCGGCCATCGTCGAAAAACTGCCGAAACAGCCCATCTTTATTGCTGCGGGCCCGCGCCCATGCTGGCCGGTTTCGAAGCGGCGACGCGACCCATTGGCCGCCCGAGACAGATTCACGTCGAATATTTCACGCCGAAATTCTGCCGCCGCCGCAGGAAGGCGGCTATGTGGTCGAGCTGCGCGCGCTAAACGCGAGCTGATCATTCCACCGCCGGAAATCGATCCTTCAGGCGGTGCGCGAAGCCGGGCATCCAGGTGCCACATTCCCGCGAGGAAGGCGTGTGCGGCGCCTGCGAGACGCGCGTGATCTCCGGCATTCCCGATCATCGCGACACCATCCTGACCGAGCGAGGAGCGCAAGGAGAATGCGACCATGATGATCTGCTGCTCCGGCTCCAAAAGCCCGCGCCTCGTTCTCGACATCTGAGGAGGCGTGATGACGAACACAACGCCAAACCTGGGGGACTCATGTCGCAACTCAAGCTTTCCATCGCCACCACGGACTACGACCATTTCCGCGATTTCCGCCTGGGCTTCGCCAAGCGCCGAGGGCATCGACCGCACCTGGCTCAATCTCGGCCATCACGAGTGCTTCGCGCGCTTCACCGCGAACCGCGAATTCGATCTGTCGGAGCTGTCGTTCGCCAAGTTCTCGACCGCAGGTGACGCGCGAAGGACTGCCGACATCATCGGGCTTCCCGTGATCTGCTCGCGCCTGTTCCGCTTCAGCTCCTTCTACGTGAACAGGAAGAGCAGGCATCAAAACCGTGAAGGATCTGAAGGGGAAGAAGATCGGCTCGCCGGAATGGGCGCATTCGGCGGCGGTCTACATGCGCGGCTGGATGCACAACGAGATGGGCGTGAAGCTGACCGGACGTGCACTGGTACCAGGCGGGCGCCAACGCGCCGGGCCGCGAGGAGAAGGTCGAGCTCAATCTGCCCAAGGGCTGAAGCTCACGCGCGTCGCCGACAAGTCGCTTGAGCGAGATGCTGGCCGCGAGCGAGATCGACTGCGCCATCATCGCGCGCCCGCCGACCTGTTTCCTCGAAGGCCATCCCGACGTGGTGCGCCTCTTCCCGAACTATCTCGAGATGGAAGAGGAATATTACGAGCGCACCAAGGTCTGGCCGATCATGCACATCATCGCGATGAAGCGATCGATCCTGGACGAGCATCCCTGGGCCGCGCGCAATCTCTACAACGCGTTCCTGGAATCGAAGCGCCGCAGCATCGAGCGCATTCTCGATCCCGCGGTGTCGCGCTATCCCGCTCGCCGTGGCTGACGACCTACGCGCGCAAGATGCGCGACGCGTTCGGCGGCGATCTCGTATCCCTATGGCATCGAGGAGAACCGCCCGACCTGGGAGCAGATGGCGCTCTACACGCTACCAGCAGGGCATCGCCCACCGGCAGTTCAAGCCCGAGGAAATCTTCCCCAAAGGCATCATGACCAAAGTGATCATTTGAAAGCACTCTCTGGGTGGCGGGTCAGGTTCAATTTCTGGCCTTCGAATTGCCGAATACTTTCTTATGCCGTAAGTGCCGGGATCTTTGGCAACCATGATGCATTCCGCCTAGTCTCCAAGGCTGCAAGTGGTTTCATGTCCATCCGGTATCTGTGAAGTAACGCTATGAATTTCTCGAAGTTGAGATTGCCCGGCGTGCTCTTGAGATTGACAAGTCCTTCAGTTGCCCCCGACCCTTCAACGCAAGATATGGACAGAAGCCAATCAAAGAATGCCTTCTCGTCGCCTTGGGAGAAATAACGAGGTCCCTTAAGAATCAATGTTCGGCGACATGCTTCCTGCTCCTCGACCACCTCCACGATATCACGTATTTGTCTATTGGGCAAACTTTGCCAATGAAGCTATTCTCCAAAAAGGATGAAGGAGAAAACTGATGCCGACCCGGAACATCAGCTTGACCGCGATATGGACGAATTCGTCGAAAAGGTGGTGAAATCCGGCGAATATCAGAATGCCAGCGAAGCGGTTCGCGACGCCCTTATGAGCCCAGGTTGTTACCGCCTGTGGAAGACCTCTGAAGCTGGAAGGTACTGCGCGCCCAGATCAAGGCGGGCACGGGAAGCTCTGACCGAGGTGATTTCGTGGAAGTCGGCGAAGGCGACCTCGACCTTTATCTGGAAACGCTGATCATGACACCGGAGCAAACGCGCGCGCTGATCAATGGCGCGCTTTCGCTCCTCTCGCCGCCGGCCCAGGCCGAAATGGCAAACATCCTCGCCACGAGTGCCGTTCGATGGGGCCTGAAGGCAGACGCCGCTACGCAGCTCTCCTCGTCGCCGCAATGCGAGAGGTGGCGGTCCATCCGGAAGGTCCGCTAACTCCGGGACCGAACGGAGCTTCTCGCTGGGGTTCGTAGCTTTCATCTTCGGCACGCGCGTATCAACGAACCCGACGACAAGGTCCGAAGCCCGGTGCATGCTCTACTACCGCGCGGTTAACCGGGCCTTATCGAAATTGTCTCGGTCTAGCGGCGAGCGGATGGAAACTCTGAGCTCACCTAACGTCTGATCGCCGGTAGACCCGTCTGCCCATTTCGCTGGCCGCCGCGATGCGAAAACTGCGCGCTAACCTTGTTGCTTGCATAGGCCAATCGCATTCTGTATCGCCGTGAAAGGCTTTCCTGCGGGAGAAGACCATGGCTGACCCGGTGCCCTACGCGCGCGACGATCCCAAGGCGCAGCCGCCGCACTACATTTGCCGATTTCAAAGCCTCGGCCGTGCGCGCGCCTTCGCAGCCGCTGATCCGCGCCCCACACACGCTGACCGAAATCACGGGACCATCGGGCGAGGACGTCTGGGAAAGCTCGTCGGCCCGGCGGTGACCGACCTCACCCGCCAGCACAATGGCGAGGCGCTGGGCGAGCGCATCATCGTCTCGGGCCGCGTGCTGGACGAGAACGGCCGGCCGGTGCCGAACACGCTGATCGAAATCCTGCAGGCGCAATGCGGGCGGCCGCTACGTGCATGAATATGATCAGCACGACAGCGCCGCGCGATCCCAATTTCACCGGCGCCGGCCGCGCTGATCACCGACGCGGACGGCCGCTATCGCTTCATCACCATCAAGCCGGGCGCCTATCCCTGGTACGAACGGTCGCGCAACGCCTGGCGGCCGGCGCACATCCATTTTTCGCTGTTCGGGCCGGCCTTCGCCCACGCGCCTCGTCACGCAGATGTATTTCCCGGCGATCCGCTGTTCCCGCTCGACGCCATCGCCAATGCTCGGTGCCGGAAGCGGCGCGCGAAGCGCATCGTCTGCCGCTTCGATCTGGAAACCACCGAGCCGTATCTGGGCGCTGTCCTATCGCTTCGACTTCGTGCTGCGCGGCCGCGACGCGACGCCGATGGAGCACTAGAGCATGGCCGGCCAGACGCCCTGGCAGACCACCGGACCGTTCTTCCATTTCGGCCTGCCGTGGAAGGGCGCGCGCCGATTTGACCGGCGACAGCGAGCTTGGCAGCGCGCCCCGATCTCATCGCGCCCGGGCATGATTACGCGGTGCTGTCGCGCACAAGGCATCGAACCGCGACTGCGCGCTGGGTCAAAGGATCGAACTGGTCGGGCCGTGTGTTCGACAACACAGGGCGCGCCGATCATCGATGCGCTGATCGAGATCTGGCAGGCCAACGCCGCGGGCCGTTACGCGCATCCCGGAAGACACGCGCAACGATGTGCCGCTCGATCCCGACTTTCATCGGCTTCGGCCGCTGCGCCTCGGACAAGGAGCGGCGCGTTCCGCTTCCGCACCATTCGCCCCGGCCGCGTGCCGGGTCCGGGGAACACGCTGCAGGCGCCGCATATCGCGCTCGGCATGATCGGCCCCGGCATTCCTCAAGCGCCTGACGACGCGGGTCTATTTTCGCCGACGCGCCGGAAAACGCGGAGGATCCGATCCTTGGCGCTCGTTCCCGAACAGCGCCGTGCCACGCTGATCGCATCGCCGGAGCGCGGGCGCGCCAAATCTCTACCGCTTCGACATTCACCTGGGCGGCCCGCGCGAAACCGTCTTCTTCGACTATCTGAGCGCAGCTCAAGAAGGAGTTTCTCAATGGAAGTGACCCGCACTCTGGCGCGCTATGTGGTGAATTCGCAAGCATCCGGACATCCCGGACGGCGGTCAAGCGCGAAGCGGTGCGCTCGATGGTGAACTGGCTCGGCTGCGCCGTCGGCGCGTGCCGCCACGAGGCGGTGGATTGCGCGCTGCGCCGCGCTCGTCGCCGTTTGTCGGGTCCGCGCGCAAGCCTCGGTGCTGGGCCGCGAGCGAGAAGGCCGACATCCTGACCGCCGCGCTGCTGAACGGCATCACCAGCCATGTGCTTCGATTTCGACGACACGCATCTGAAGACGATCATCCATCCAGCCGGCCCGGTGGCGTCGGCGCTATTCGCGCTTGCCGAATACACGACCGGTCAGCGGCGCCGAGCTGCTGCACGCGTTCATCCTGGGCGTCGAAGTCGAATGCCGCATCGGCAACGCCGTCTGTCCCGAGCATTACGACGTCGGCTGGCACATCACCGGGACCGCGGGCGTGTTCGGCGCGGCGGCGGCGTCGGGCAAGCTCCTCGGCCTCGACGAGCAGCAGATGGTCTGGGCGCTCGGCATTGCCGGCACGCAGTCCGTCGGGCTTGCGCGAGATGTTCGGCAGCCATTGCAAAGAGCTTCCATCCCGGGCGCGCGGCGCAGAACGGACTTGCCTGCGGCGCTGCTCGCGAAGAAGAACTTCACCAGCTCCAATCAGGTGATCGAGGCCAAGCGCGGCTTCGCCAATGTCATGTCGACGAAGCAGGATTATGCGAGATCACCGAAGGCCTCGGCAAGAGCGTTCGAGGTGACGCTGAACTCTACAAGCCGTTCGCCTGCGGCATCGTCATTCATCCCTCGATCGACGGCTGCGTGCAGCTCAAGACGAGAACACGGGCTGACCGGCGCCGAAGTCGAGAAGGTCGAGCTGACGCGTCGCCGCATCTGGTGCTGGAGCTCACCGGCAAGCGGACGCCGCAGGTCGGCCTCGAGGGCAAGTTCAGCGTCTTCCATTCCTCGCGCGGTCGCGCTGCTGTTACGGCGCGGCAGGCGAGAAGGAATATAGCGACGCCATGCGTGCGCGATCCCAAGGTCATCGCGCTGCGCGACCGCAGTGCAGCCGATCGATCGATGACAAGCTGCGCGACGACGAAGCTCGTGTCAAGCGTCACGCTCGAAGGACGGCCGCGCGCTGGACAAACATGTCGAACACGCCATCGGCAGCCTCGAGCGTGCCGATGACCGACGATGCAGCTGGAAGCGAAATTCCACGTGCTCGTGGACGACATTCTCGGCCCGGAACAGGCCGCGCGGCTTCTCGCGCTCGCCTGGTCCATCGAAACGCTTGACCGATGCGGCCGAGATCTGCCGCCTGTCCGCGCCGCAATCACGGCCAGAACGTCAGCGCCTGCCGCGCATAGCAGGACCGATGGCGCGGCTGGTCGCGGCTTTCGCTTCGTCCCACAGCATCATGCTGGCGGCGACGCGCGGAAGATTGGATCGCGCGTTTTCGCGAGATCCGATCCGGCGCATGCCGCTCTTCGACAGAGACGGAACCCGCGCGCGATTACGAGGAGCTGCTGAAAGCTGCGCCCGCGCGATGCCGAAAGCCTGGTGACGCCGGAGAAGCTGCTCGCAGCGCCTATGAGCGCACCTTCGAGGCGATCGCCGAACTCAAGCGCCAGATCGATGCGACGGCCGCTCGATGCGCTCGTCATCGTCGGCGACGATCAGCACGAGCTGTTCCAGGATTCCATGATGCCGTCGCTCGGCGATCTATTACGGCGAGACGCATCCGCAACGCGGCGCAGCGCGAAGTCGCCGGAGGCGATTGGTACCAGCGCGCACAGATGGAGCGGCTCGAGCCGCGAGCATGACGTGCATTATCCCGTGCATGCCGGACTGGCGCTGCATATGATCATCGACCTGACCAGAGCGCGAATTCGACGTCTGCGCCGTGCGGCGAAGCTTGCCGCCGATCAATATGAGGGCCACGCCTATTCCTATATTCACCGCACCTATCTCGAGCGGACGCAGCCTCCCGTCGTGCCGATTCTGCTGAACACCTATTACCCGCCCAATCCGCGTGACGCCGAAACGCTGCGTCGCAACTCGGCCGCGAGCTGAAAGACGTGATCGAATCTTATCCGGCAGACCTTCGCGTCGGCATCATCGCCTCGGGCGGCTCTGTCGCATTTCGTCGTCGACGAGGAACTGGACTCGCGGCGTGATCGATGCCTTGACGGACGAAAGACCTCGATCATCTGGCGCGGCCTCGATCCCAAGCGCCTGCAGGCGGGAAGCTCGAAATCCGGAGCTGGATCGTGACCGCCGCGACCGCGCCGCCGCCGATCTCGAACTCGACTGGGTCGAGTATATTCCCGCCTATCGCACGCCGGCGCTCACCGGCACGGGCTTGGGCTTCGCCCGCTGGTCATGAATCGGAGCAGAGGACATGAGACAGAAAAGCATCGAAGTCGAAGGCCTCTCCCATCACGGGCGCCCATCCCGACAGCCTGCCGCGTCGGACCGATCCTCGTCACCTCGCGCATCATGGGCAAGGATCCCGACACCGGGCACGATGCCGGCCGATCCCGAGACGCAGGCCGTGCTGTGCTTCGAGAATCTGAAACGCGTGCTCGCCGCGGGCGGGATGGATCTGGGCGACGTCGTCAAAGCTGACCGTCTATCTCGTCAGCGATCCTTATCGCACCGCCGTCAACAAGCCTTGGCATGATCACTATCCTGACCCCGAGCACCGGCCGACCCGCGACCTCTGGTCATGCCGCTGCGGGCGGAAACCTCATCCAGATCGCAAGTCCGGCCGTCGACAAGAGTCCGGGTTAGAGCACGTTCTTCTCATATGGAAACGCCTACGCCGAGGGGATTTTGCGGCGCGGGCAGGAGAAGGGCGAAGAGCGTAGCGCGCACTACGGTCGAGCCCTCGACGAACCCGCGACGCAAAAGCCCCCGGCCCTCAGGGTTGCGCGGCGGGCGCGCGCTGCTTCGTTGCCCGCCGCTCGACCGATGTCACCGCATCGCTCTTCGCGTCGCGCCTGGCGGATATCCGGCCTGTCCGCGGCAACGTAGACGATTCCATATGAGAAGCAATACGTAACTGAACGAAGTATAC
>ERZ1370068.6168-contig-5169_pt1 | contig 20518 bp, 28 predicted proteins | sample MGYA00561227_ERZ1370068 | MGnify/ENA primary metagenome ERZ1370068 (study PRJEB38410, sample SAMEA6850437) | metagenome | study: Metagenomic assessment of the ecological functions of the soil: analysis of the soil microbiota associated with the... | reverse complement strand
CGAGGCAGTTGCGGACTACGACCCCGAGGATCCGCTCCACGACTACATCAATCGGACGCTGCCGAAGCGTGAGCTCGACGCGTTCATCGCCGACGCTCGTCCACGAGTACGGGGCGCATTCGATCGCCAGCGTGCTCGACATGATCAAGACCCTCGGCTTCAAGTACGCGACGCTAGGCCGGCGTGACGATCTCGAAGAACGACATCGTGATCCCGCCGGACAAGGAAGAGATCCTCGCCGAGTACGAGGAGCGCGTGGCGAAGGTCGACGGCGCAGTACGAGCGCGGCCTCATCACCGACGAGGAGCGCCACGAGTCGATCGTCAACATCTGGACGGAGGCCACCGACGACGGTCGCCGCGGCGATGGAGCGGACGCTTCGACGAGCTGAACCCGATCTACATGATGGCCAACTCCGGCGCGCGCGGATCGTTCAAGCAGATCCGCCAGCTCGCCGGCATGCGCGGCCTGATGGCGAATCCGAAGGGCGAGATCATCGAGCGCCCGATCAAGGCCAACTTCATGGAGGGCCTGTCGGTGCTCGAGTACTTCATCTCGACGCACGGCGCCCGCAAGGGTCTCGCCGACACGGCGCTCCGCACGGCCGACTCGGGCTACCTGACGCGGCGTCTCGTCGACGTCTCGCAGGACGTGATCATCCGCGAGGAGGACTGCAAGACGAAGGACTTCATCGAGCTTCCGATCCACGTGCCGGAGGGGCTCAACAAGAGCCGTCTCGGCCGGACGCTCGCGGACGACGTCACAAGCCGCTCTCGAGCGGCAAGCCGGGCAAGACCGTCGCTCGCCGAGAAGGGCGAGGAGCTGACCGCCGCCCGTCCTCGACGAGATCATCGAGGCGCTCGGCGACGTGGTCGACGACGGTGACAGATGCCCGGTCCGCTCGGTGCTCGAAGTGCCAGAGCCGAGTTCGGCGTGTGCCGCCACTGCTACGGCACCTTCCTCGCCACCGGCGAGATGGCTGCGAGATCGGCGACGCGGTCGGCATCATCGCCGCGCAGTCGATCGGCGAGCCGGGCACGCAGCTGACGATGCGGACGTTCCACACCGGCGGCGTCGCCGGCGCGGACATCACGCACGGCCTGCCGCGCGTCGTCGAGATCTTCGAGGCGCGGAACCCGAAGGGTGCCGCGCACGCTCGCCGAGGTCGGCGGCACAGGTCGACATCGAGGACACCGACCGACGGCCCGAAGATCACGATCATCCCGCGACGACCTGAAGCGAGGACGAGGAGCCGACGAGGCGATCCAGCTGCCGCGCCGCACGCGCCTGCTCGTCGACGAAGGGCCAGGACGTCGAGCCCGGCGATCCGCTGCACGAGGGCTCGCTCAACCCGGCCGACCTGCTTGCGCCTCGAAGGGCGGCTACGACCGAGACCGAGCTGTACCTCGTCGGCGAGGTGCAGAAGGTCTACAAGTCGCAGGGCGTCGAGATCCACGACAAGCACATCGAGCTGATCGTCCGGCAGATGCTGAAGAAGGTGCGCGTCGAGAACGCCGGCGACGACCGATCTGCTGCCCGGCCAGCTCGTCGACAAGATCGGTGCTCGAGCGCGAGAACGCGCAGCGTCAAGAAGGAGAAGGAGCGAGCAGGCGACGTTCGAGCCGCTGATCCTCGGGATCACGAAGGCATCGCTCGCCACCGAGTCGTTCCTCTCGGCCGCGTCCTTCCAGGAGACGACGAAGGTGCTGACCGGACGCGTCGATCGAGGGCAAGGTCGACCGCCTGCTCGGGCTGAAGGAGAACGTGATCATCGGGAAGCTGATCCCGGCGGCCACGGGCCTGAAGCGGTACCGCGGCATCGAGATCGGCCCGTCCGACAAGTGTCCCGCGTCCGCGTACATGCGGCCGGCAGACCGAGGAGCAGCTGCTCGCGGCGCTGGAGGAGATCGACTCGGACGGCGGCAACGGCATCGACCTCGAGTCGCTCAGGCCTCGACTTCGGCGGGCAGCCTGGCTCTGGAACGACGAGGCGAAGCTCGCACGACGCGATCGAGGCGGAGCGAGATCCCCGAGGTCGGACTCTCCGCTCGACAAGGACGTCTAGGTAGCAGCTGCAGTCGGTCAGGCCCCCTCGGGGTCTGACCCCGGTCGTTCCTGGTAGCGCGTGGCGGCTTGCGAGCAGGCCGAGGCACATCTCGTCGGTCGTGCCCTCGCCCCAGAGGACGTAGCGCGGCTTCAGCAGCTTGCCGTTCACAAGGGCTGGCGAATCGCCGAGTTGTCGAACTGGCAGGTGACGCGGATCGTGTCGCCCGGCTCCGCGTCGACGGGCTGTCCGAGGTAGTACGCGTCCTGCCAGTGGAAGTGCCAGCGTCGGGATGTGCAGCAGCGTCCGGGCGCGGCTCGTGCCGGTTCAGCTCGAGCCTGGATGTCGAAGCCGCGCAGGTGCATGTGGCCGGCGACGCCGTAGATGCGAATCGGCCGGTTGACGCGACCGGTCGCAGCTGGTGCGCACGTCATTCGCGTCGCCGACCTGCTGCGGGTAGTCGGCGAGCGTCTTGCCGCAGAGGTAGAGAAGCCCGTACGGGATCAAGCGCGGCGTCCTGTGCCGTACTTCCTGCGTCTCGTCCTGGACGGCGACGCCTGGTCGCGCGAGCAGAGCCGCCGAGTGCACGCCCGTCGGGGCACGGGAGCTCGACCGGCGCGGGAGCGAGCATCGTGTCGAGCGGCGTCAGCTTCGATCCGTCGGCCGGCACCGATGCGGAGGACGGCGCGCGAGCGGTCGGGCTGCGCGCTCGTGGCATGAGGTTGTAGTGCACCTGCATCACGATCAGCGGCTCCGGCGTGGACCAGCACGCCGGTGCTCCGGCGGCGTGTCGTTCGTCGTGTGGCCCGGGCACCCAGGCGCTGATCCACTGCGGGGCGCCGAGCCGGTCGCTCGAGCCGAGTCGGACGTCGCGGTGGCGTCTCCGACAGGCCCGGGGCCGCCGAAGCAGGTCCAGCCCTTGCCGCCGGAAGCGCTGTTCAGGCGTCGCGCCTCGGCGGCGTTCGGCGCCGGCGGCCTCGAACAGGATCGACGTGGTGGACGATCGTCGAGCGCTGCGGCTTGATCACCGCGCTCGTGACGTAAGCATTCTGCGCCAGGTGCGGCTCGAGGAGGAAGCAGTGGTAGTCGTCAGCCCTCCGACAGCAGGTTTGGGAGATGACGGCTGTCGGCGCGAGCGTCATCGTCGTTCCGGGCGCCTTGCTTCCTCGCCGACCGGCTTGACGCTCTTGCCGTTGCCGATCCTTGCACCGCCTCGAACCGCAGCGCGCAATCAGTTGCTTCTCGGCGGCCGTGAGGATCCGCTGCGACTGTCCGAGATACGACGGCGAGTCCCGCCCCGGCATCCACGGCGGCATCTTCCCGAGGTGCGTCATCGCGAGAGATCCGGTCGGCGTAGGCCGTGGCAGTCTTCGCATTACGGAGCGAGAACGGAGCGATGCCGCCGGGCGTGTGGCAGCCGGGCGCACTTGCTCGCGAAGATGGGGGCGACGCTGTTCCAGGTCGGCGCCGACGTTCGCCGGGCCGGTCCGTCACTCCCTGAGCCCTCGGCCGCGATCGCTGCGACCGATGACGGCCACTGCGGCGACGGCGACCAGCGCGAACGCAATCCTTCGCTGCACGCGACCAAACTACCCGTGGGGCCGCCGTTGGTAAAGCGTTCGTAAGCGCTTCTGAGGCTCACCCGGCCTCACGGCTACTGTTAAGCCCTTGTGAAGAGGCTCAGGGTCCTCGTCGCTGTCGTCGCTGGCTCTTGCACTCACCGGTGGGAAAGGTGCGCCGGCCCAGCAGTTGCAGGCGAACTGCTCGCTCTTCGGCAAGGCGCCGTTGTGGCTCGACTTCGCGGACGGGTCGGTCCACGTTCTGGAACATGTTCGCGAAACCGGGCGTCACGGCGCTCGCCTCGAACTTCATCTATCCGCCGAAGCTGCGGGCGGGCGGCGCCAGACCGCCTACTTCGATCTCTATCTGAATCGCGCGCGTCGGGACGACGAGCGAGCCTGCCGATCCGGCGACGATCGTGGACAAGGCGAACAAGTTCTACGAGTACGCGGCGCAGGCGATGGACTGCTCGAACCCGGTGATCGCCGAGAACGAGCTCTTCGGCTCGTGGCTCGCAGTGCCGTGGTCGGCGACGAACGCGCAGTACCGGTCGAACGTGCTGCTGTTCCTGCAGACGCTGCGCCAGCGCGGTGCGCAACCGTGGCTGCTCGTCAACGCGAAGCCGTACACGGACGGGACCGCCGGCGATTGGTGGCGCCAGGTCGCCGACGTCGCGGGAATCGTCCGAGAGGTGTACTTCCCGGCGCCGCTGATCTACAAGCAAGGGCCCATTCGAGGGAGTCGCACTCTCCGCCAGGCGTTCCGGAACGGCATCCTCGACTTCACGAAGGCCGGAATTCCCGTGTCGAAGCTCGGCATCTTCCTCGGCTTCCAGACGACGAAGGGCAGCGGCGGACGCGAAGGTCTCGAGGCGGAGGCCTGGTTCCGTACCGTGAAATGGCAGGCGCTTGCGGCCCGCTACGTGGCCAACGGAGATGAAGTTCAGCTCGATCTGGTCGCGGGGCTGGGCGGAGTGGAAGACGACGCCCGGCGAGATGGATCCTGCGAAGCCGCGGGCGGCGTGCGTCTACCTGTGGGCCCGAAGCCCGAACCTCTGCAACGGGCCGCGGGCCGCCGGGAAGGGATTCGTGCGCTCGCGCACCGAAGGCCAGCTGATCCTGTCACCGGGTCTGCGCTGTCAGCTCGGACGCACCGCAGTGCGCTGGTCGCAGATCAATCCGATCCTGAAGCTGACCGGCGACCCGGAGCTCGCGTTCTCGAACGCGTTTGCGCGGGCCGTCGCGCAGCGCTCGGCGCAGGTCAGCTACGGCGACATCCTCGCCGCGGAGCGTTCCATCATCAGCGCCCGCCTTCGGCGGCTCGCGCGGCGCGTATCTCGCGGCGATCGCCGAAGTGCACGCGAATCTCTCCGTCGCGCGGGGCATCATCGGCGACGAGCTGCGTCGCGCGCGGATCGAGAGCAAGTTCAGGGTGTCTGCCCCGAGCGCCCGCGCGATCGCGGACTTCCACGACACGTACGGCGATCTGCAGGCTCGCCTGGTCCAGGCGAAGTCGGGGACGCCTTGGCTCGGCGGCCGCCGCGCGGGCTACGCGGTCGAGTCGGCCGCGCCGCCCAGCTGATGACGCTGTCGTCGGGCCGCTGGGCTCCGCTGTGGTCGCCGCTCGGGACGATTCAGGTCCGGCCGCTCGGCCCGCCGCTCCCGCTCGGGACGCTCCCGCTCGGCAACGTCCGCGAGGCGATCCGCGCAGCCCTCCTCGCGCAGGCGCGCTGAAGACCGCTATCCGGCCTGGCTCGCCGCCGCGCAGCAGGCGGCGTTCCCCGAGGCGATCTGCTGGCGCGACCAGATGCCGGAGAAGGGCGAGGTCGACCTGACGAACTACCTGCCCTTCCTCGCGCTGACCTCTCTTAGTCCAGGGTCCCAGGGACAGTCCCTCGGACCCGTCCGTTCGGGACACGTGCCGAGGACTGTCCCTGGAACGTGGCTCTGTAAGCCGGCGCCGAGGCGCGGTGCGTTTGCGGACACGACGCGGCCCTTGCCGGCTTCCTTGGCGCGGTAGAGGGCGTCGTCCGCACGCTGGAAGAACGCCATCGGGTCGTCTTCCGCCCGCAGCTCCGCGACGCCGGCGGACAGGTAGAGCTTTCCGGCCTGGCCGAGCGGGCGGGAGGAGACCGCGTTCTGGATCCGGCGGTAGAGCTGGTCGGCGTCGTTGAGTGAGGACTCCGGGAGGATCACCGCGAACTCGTCGCCGCCGACGCGGCAGGCGATGTCCGCCGTCCGCACGACGTCGCGCACGCGCTCCGCGGCCTCGGCGAGAACCGTGTCGCCGGCGAGATGCCCGATGCGGTCGTTGATCTCCTTGAAGTCGTCGAGGTCGAAGACGATCAGCGAGAGCTTGCGCTCGTAGCGGTGCGCCCGGGCGCACTCGCGCGCAAGGGTCTCGTGGAAGTAGCGCCGGTTGTGCAGGCCGGTCAGCGCATCGAGGTCTGCGAGCTGGCGCGCCTCGCGGAAGCGGCGCGCGTTCTCGATCGCCGGGCCGGCCCGCAGCGCGAGCGTCTCGAGCTGGCGCACATCGTCGTCGGCGTACTCGTGTCCCTTCCGGCGTGTGAACACGGTCAGGTAGCCGAGCGTCGAGTTGTCGCCCGGCAGCGGCACCGGCGAGCCCGGCGTTGATGACGCCGTCTCCGCCGGGCTAGGCCTCGCGCTCGAGCTCGGGATAGGTGTAGGACATCGTGATCGAGCGTGCGAGCCGGCCGTCCGGCGGCCCGGTGATGGCGTGCCGCTCCGCCTCCTCGACGGACAGGCCCAGCGTTGCGACGAGCGGCTTCCCCCCTGCGCGTCGGGCAGCATCACGAGCGCCGCGTCCGCATGCTCGAGCGCTCCCGCCGCCTCGAGCGTTCGCGACAGCACCTCGTCGAGGTCGATCGACCCGGCCAGCTCGCCGAAGATCCGGCTGCGCCGGCCCTCTTCCTCGGCGCGCTCGAGAGCGCCGGCCAGCTCGCGGCCGAGCTCGTCCATCCTGGCGTTCAGGCTGGCCACGACCTCCGGCCACCCGCTCGTCGGTCGAGTTGTCCGAGCGCCAGCGGATCACGAGCAGGGCCAGCAGAAGCACCACCAGGGCGCCCAGACCCACACTGATGCCGATCAGAACGGTGGTCATTCGCTTCGCCGCAGGAAGGAGAAAACCCGCCGACTCACTGTAGTGGCGGTCGGGCGGTCTCACTAGCGTTTCGTAAGTAGGAAAATGCATCGCCCCTGCTCGGAGTGAAAACGCAGTCAGAACCCGGTCTGGTTCCGCTCCAGGAGCGGGATTCCGGGTTTGCGGCCCTTCTCGCGTTTCGCTACCATGCCTCGTCCGGTTGGCAGGGTCATCGGCCCCGCCGACCGTTGCTGTGTGAGAAGCGCACTTTCCAGGAGGTTCATGCCCACCGTCAACCAACTCGTCCGCAAGGGTCGCGCCCTCCAAAAGGGAAGACGAAGACCCCTGCTCTCGGCGGAGCGCCGCAGAAGCGCGGCGTCTGCACGCGCGTGTTCACGCATACCCCGAAGAAGCCGAACTCGGCTCTCCGGAAGGTTGCGCGCGTCCGCCTGACGAACCAGATGGAGGTCACGACCTACATCCCGGGCGAGGGCCACAATCTCCAGGAGCACTCCGTCGTCCTCGTCCGAGGCGGCCGCGTCAGCTGACCTGCCGGGCGTCCGGTACAAGGTCATCCGCGCCGCCGCTCGACGCGTCGGGGGTCAGCGACCGCAAGCAGGGCCGTTCCAAGTACGGCGCCAAGAAGGCTCGTAATGCCGCGCCGTGGTGAAGTCCAGGCCCGGCCGATCGAGCCGGATCCGATCTACAACTCGCCGCTGGTCACGCAGGTGATCAACAAGGTGATGACGGCCGGCAAGAAGTCGACCGCCGAGCAGATCGTCTACGGCGCGCTCGAGCGCATCGGCGAGAAGACCGGCAAGCCGCCGGTCGAGGTGCTGGAGCAGGCCGTCAAGACCGTCACGCCCGTGCTCGAGGTCAAGAGCCGCCGCGTCGGCGGCGCCAACTATCAGGTGCCCGTCGAGGTGCCGCAGCGCCGCGCGCGCACGCTCGCCGTGCGCTGGCTCGTCGACTTCGCGCGCGGCCGGCGCGAGAAGGGCATGATCGACAAGCTTTCCGAACGAGGTCCTGGACGCCCTCAACCAGCAGGGCGGGGCTTTCAAGCGCAAGGACGACGTCTACCGCATGGCGCAGGCCAACAAGGCCTTCGCCCACTACAGGTGGTAGCAGCGATGGCTATCGACACCAAGAGCGGTATCGCGCTCGACCGCGTCCGGAACATCGGGATCATGGCCCACATCGACGCGGGCAAGACCGACGACGACCGAGCGGATCCTCTACTACACCGGCCGCACCCACAAGATGGGCGAGGTCCACGAGGGCGCGGCGACGATGGACTGGATGGCGCAGGAGCAGGAGCGCGGCATCACGATCACGTCTGCGGCGACGACGGCGTCGTGGCGCGACTATCGCATCAACATTATCGATACGCCCGGCCACGTGGACTTTACGGTCGAGGTGGAGCGAAGCCTGCGCGTCCTCGACGGCGCGATCGCCGTCTTCGACGCGGTCGCCGGCGTCCAGCCCCAGTCCGAGACGGTCTGGCGCCAGGCCGAGCGCTACGGCGTTCCGCGCATCGCCTTCATGAACAAGATGGACCGCACCGGCGCGGACTTCTTCGCCTCGATCCAGTCCATGGTCGACCGGCTCGGCGGCGCATCCGGTGCCGGTCCAGCTGCCCGTCGGCCAGGAGGAGCACCACCGCGGCGTCGTCGACCTCGTCGAGATGCGCGCGATCACCTGGTCCGACGACCTCGGCACGAAGATGGAGACTCGGCGAGATCCCGGCCGAGCTCGCAGAGCAGGCGCAGGAGTACCACCACCAGCTGATCGACTCGATCGCCGAGTTCGACGACGAGCTGACGGAGACGTACCTGATGGACGAGGAGTCCGTGACGCCGGAGATGATCCGGCGCGCGCTCCGCAGGGGACGCTCGAGAACAAGATCACGCCCGTGCTGCTCGGCTCCGCCTTCAAGAACAAGGGCGTGCAGCCGCTGCTCGACGCGTGTGATCGACTACCTGCCGAGCCCGCTCGACGTCCCGCCGGTGCACGGGCGTCGACCCGCGCACGCGAGAACGAGCTCTCGCGCCGCGCCGGCGCTCGACGAGCCGTTCTCGGCACTCGCCTTCAAGGTCATGTCCGATCCCTACGTCGGCAAGCTGACGTACTTCCGCGTCTACTCGGCCAGCTGAAGGCCGGCGACCGCGTCGTCAACACGAGCACCGGCAAGACCGAGCGGATCGGCCGCATCCTGCAGATGCACGCGAACCACCGCGAGGAGCGCGAGGAGATCGGCGCGGGCGAGATCGCGGCAGGCGTCGGCCTGAAGGACACGACGACGGGCGACACGCTCGCCACCGAGACGGCGCCGATCAAGCTCGAGTCGATGACCTTCCCGGATCCGGTGATCTCGGTCGCCGTCGAGCCGAAGTCGAAGGCCGACCAGGACAAGCTCGGCGCGGGGCTGCAGCGACTGTCGGACGAGGACCCGACCTTCCGCGTGCGCACCGACGACGAGACCGGCCAGACGCTCGATCGCCGGCATGGGCGAGCTGCACCTCGAGATCATCGTCGACCGGCTGAAGCGCGAGTTCAACGTCGACGCGAACGTAGGCCGGCCGCAGGTCGCCTACCGCGAGACGATCGGCAAGCCGGCCGAGAAGGTTCAGGGCCGCTTCGTCCGCCAGACCGGCGGCCGCGGCCAGTACGGACACGCAGTCATCAACGCCGAGCCGATGACGCCCGGCGACGGCTACGAGTTCGTGGACAAGATCGTCGGCGGGAAGATCCCGAAGGAGTACATCCCGGCAATCGACCTCGGCATCCAGGAGGCGATGGAGTCCGGGGTGCTCGCGGGGTATCCCGTTGTCGACATCCGCATCGAGCTGATCGACGGCTCGTACCACGACGTCGACTCGAGCGAGATGGCCTTCAAGGTCGCCGGCTCGATGGCCTTCAAGGAGGCGATGAAGCGCGGCAAGCCGAAGCTCCTCGAGCCCGTCATGGCGGTCGAGGTGATCACGCCGGAGGACTACCTCGGCGACGTCATGGGGAACCTCAACTCCCGGCGCGGGCGCGTCGAGCACCTCGAGCCTCTGGGCAACGCCCAGGTGATCAAGGCGATCGTGCCGCTCGCGGAGATGTTCGGTTACGCGACCGATCTGCGGTCGATGTCGCAGGGGCGCGCCGAGTTCACGATGCAATTCGAACGTTATGAGGAAGTTCCGCAGTCGATCCTGGCCGAGCTGGTCACGAGCGACGCGTAAGAGATAGGAAGGAGAAGCATGGCCAAGCAGAAGTTCGAGCGCACCAAGCCGCATCTCAACGTCGGCACCATCGGTCACATCGACCATGGGAAGACGACGCTGACCGCGGCGATCACGAAGGTGCTGTCAGACCAGGGGACCTCGACGACCGGAATCAAGAGCTTCGAGGAGATCGACAACGCACCCGAGGAGAAGGCGCGCGGCATCACGATCAACACGTCGCACGTCGAGTACGAGACCGGAGAACCGGCACTACGCGCACGTCGACTGCCCTGGGCACGCCGACTACATCAAGAACATGATCACGGGCGCCGCCCAGATGGACGGTGCGATCCTCGTCGTCTCCGCAGCAGACGGCCCGATGCCGCAGACGCGCGAGCACATCCTGCTCGCCCGTCAGGTCGAGGTGCCGTCGATCGTCGTCGCCCTCAACAAGGCAGACATGGTCGACGACCCCGAGCTGCTCGAGCTGGTCGAGATGGAAGTGCGTGAGCTGCTCTCGAAGTACGACTTCCCGGGCGACGACATCCCCGTCGTGCAGGTCTCGGCGCTGAAGGCGCTCGAGGGCGACGGCGAGTGGGTCCCGAAGATCCTCGAGCTGATGGAGGCGGTCGACTCGTTCATTCCGGAGCCGGAGCGCGACGTCGACAAGCCGTTCCTGATGCCGATCGAGGACGTCTTCACGATCACCGGCCGCGGCACCGTCGTGACCGGGCGCATCGAGCAGGGCAAGATCGAGTCGGGCAACGAGGTCGAGATCGTCGGCATCCACGAGAAGGTCGAGAAGACGGTTGTCACCGGTCTCGAGATGTTCCAGAAGACGCTCGACTACGCGCAGGCAGGCGACAACGCAGGCGCGCTGCTCCGCGGCATCAAGCGTGAGGAGATCGAGCGTGGCCAGGTGCTCGCGAAGCCGGGCTCCATCACGCCGCACACGCACTTCAAGGCAGAGGTGTACGTCCTCTCGAAGGACGAGGGCGGCCGCCACACGCCGTTCTTCAACAACTACCGCCCGCAGTTCTACTTCCGCACGACGGACGTGACGGGTGCGATCAAGCTCCCGGAAGGCCAGGAGATGGTCATGCCGGGCGACAACACCAACATGGACGTCGAGCTGATTCAGCCGATCGCCATGGATCAGGGTCTGCGCTTCGCCGTCCGCGAGGGTGGCCGCACCGTCGGCGCAGGCGTCGTCACGGAAGTCATCAAGTAGAAGGGCGCCGGTTCGTTTGGGCTCAAAAAATCCGCATCAGGCTGAAGGGCTACGACCATCAGCAGCTCGACAAGTCCGCGAAGGACATCGTCGACACTGCTCAGCGAACCGGCGCCACCATCACCGGTCCTGTTCCGCTGCCCACCGAGAAGAACGTCTACTGCGTGATCCGGTCTCCGTTCAAGGACAAGGACTCGCGGGAGCACTTCGAGGTGCGGACGCACAAGCGGCTGATCGACATCCACTCGCCGACCCCGAAGACCGTCGACTCGCTCATGCGGCTCGACCTTCCGGCCGGCGTCGACATCGAGATCAAGCTCTGAGGCTGGGATGAAGGGGATCGTGGGAAAGAAGCTGGGGATGACGCAGGTCTTCGACGCGGAGTCCGGCGTCGTCACGCCGGTGACGGTGATCGAGGCTGCACCGTGTCCCGTCGTGCAGGTCAAGACGGCCGACGCGGACGGCTACGACGCGGTCCAGATCGCCTACGACGAGGTGGCCGAGCGCAAGCTGACGAAGCCCGAGCTCGGGCACCTGAAGAAGAACAACGTCAAGGGTGCGTACAGGCACCTGCTCGAGCTCCGGGGGCAGAGCGAGGCGGTCGTCGGCGAGAACGTCACCGTCGAGGTGTTCGAACCGGGCGAGAAGATCAAGGTCAGCGGGATCGCGCACGGCAAAGGCTTCGCCGGAACGATCAAGCGGCACCGTTTCCATCGCGGTCCGACCTCGCACGGCTCGCACAACGTCCGCAAGCCGGGCTCGATCGGTGCCTCGGCAACGCCCTCGCGCGTCTTCAAGGGAATGAAGATGGCGGGCCGCCTCGGTGGTAAGCGCGTGACCCAGAGCGGGCTCGTCGTGCACGAGGTACGCCCGCAGGAGAACCTCCTCCTGATCAAGGGGCGCCGTGCCCGGAGCCAAGAACAGCTTCGTCGAAGTGCGGGAGGCCAGTCACTGATGGCCGCGCCGAAGGCACCTCTCTCGATTCCGGCCGGCAAGAAGGCCAAGGACGTGACGCTCGAGGAAACGGTCTTCGCCGCCGAGCTGAAGCCGCACGTCGTTCACGAGACGGTGCGCGCGGAGATGAACGCCGACCGCAGAGGCACGCGCGCCGCGAAGAGCCGCGGGCTCGTCTCCGGCGGCCGCGCGAAGCCGTGGCGGCAGAAGGGAACCGGCCGCGCCCGAGCGGGCACGACCCGGGCTCCGCAGTGGACCGGCGGCGGCGTCGCGTTTCCGCCGACGCCCGCGCGACTTCGACGTGAAGGTGAACCGCAAGACGCGCCGCTCGGCGCTCCGCGGAGTTCTCTCGCAGCACGCAGCCGACGGCACGCTCGGCGTGCTCGACAGCTCGACGTTCACCGAGCCCTCGACGCAGGCGCGCCGTGTGCGCTCCTCGCCACGTGGGGCAAGGAGCTCCCGCTCGTCGTCGTGACGAGCGACGAGGAGAACGTCGCCAGAGTCTTTCCGCAACATCGACCGCGTCGTCGTGACGACTCCGGGCGGGCTCGAGGTCACCGCGCTCGTCTGGGCGCGCTCGGTGCTCCTCACCGAGGACGCGCTCGAGCTCGTCGAGGCGAAGGCCGCGAACGACTCGAGGCGAAGGCAGAGAGCTCATGAGCCTGCATCCCAACGAAGTCCTGCTCGCTCCGGTCGTGTCGGAGAAGAGCTATGCGCAGATCGAGGCCAGCAACACGTACTCGTTCCGCATCCATCCGGACGCGCACAAGACGCAGGTCCGGCAGGCCGTCGAGGAGCTCTTCAACGTCAAGGTGCTGCGGGTGAACGTCTGCATGGTGCAGTCGAAGCCGAAGCGCCGCGGTCTCTATCGCGGGCGCAGGCCGGGCTGGAAGAAGGCGATCGTGCAGCTCAGGCCCGGCGACTCGATCGAGATCTTCGAGGGGGTGCACGCCTGATGCCGGTACGCCGTTACAAGCCGACTTCGCCGGGCCGCCGCTTCATGACCGTCTCGACCTTCGAGGAGATCACGAAGTCGAAGCCCGAGAAGGCGCTGACCGAGAAGCTGACGAAGAAGGGCGGCCGCAACAACAACGGCCGGATCACGACGCGCCATCAGGGCGGCGGCCACAAGCGCCGCTACCGCGTGATCGACTTCAAGCGCCTGCAAGGACGGGGTGCCCGCCAAGGTCGCCGCGATCGAGTACGACCCCAACCGCTCGGCGCGGATCGCGCTGCTCCACTACGCCGACGGCGCGAAGAGCTACATCCTCGCTCCGGCGCGGCTGCGCGTCGGCGCGACTGGTCGAGTCAGGGCCCGACAGCCGACATCAAGCCGGGCAACGCGCTTCCGCTCGAGAACATCCCGACCGGGCACGCTCGTCCACAACGTCGAGCTGAAGCCCGGCCGGGGCGGCCAGATGGCGCGTAGCGCCGGCTCCGGCGTGCAGCTCGTCGCGAAGGACGAGGGCTACGGCGTGCTCCGGCTCCCGTCCGGCGAGAGATGCGCCGCGTGCGCGCTGACCTGTCGCGCCACGATCGGCCAGGTCGGTAACGTGGACCACGAGAACATCACCGGCGGCAAGGCAGGACGCAGCCGGTGGAGGGCAAGCGCCCGACGGTGCGCGGCTCGGCGATGAACCCGGTCGACCACCCGCACGGCGGCGGCGAGGGCAAGTCGAAGGGCGGCCGCCATCCGGTGACGCCGTGGGGTGTGCCCACGCTCGGCAAGCGCACGCGCCGCAAGCACAAGGAATCCGACCAGTTTGATCGTCCGCAGCCGCAGGCGCGGAAAGGAGAAGCGCAAGTAATGAGCCGCAGTTCCAAAAAGGGCCTTTCGTCGAGGCGCGGCTGATGAGCCGCATCGAGGCGATGAACGAGAAGAACGAGAAGCGGATGATCCGCACCTGGTCACGCACGTCCGACCGTCTTCCCGGACATGGTCGGGCACACGATCGCCGTCCACGACGGCCGCAAGCACGTGCCCGTCTTCATCTCCGAGCAGATGGTCGGCCACAAGCTCGGCGAGTTCGCGCCGACCCGGACCTTCCGCGGCCACTCCGGCGACCGCAAGACCGAGGTGAAGAAGCGCGTCTGATGAGCACCGTCGAGACACCAAGAGAAGTCCGTGCGCAGGCGAAGTACGTGCGGATGTCACCGCGCAAGGCGCGGCTCGTCGCGGAGCACATCCGCGGCCGCAGCGTGCCCGAGGCGCGGGCCGTCCTCGCCTTCACCTCGCGTGAGGCCGCAGGCGTGCTGCAGAAGGTGCTGCAGTCCGCCGTCTCGAACGCCGAGGCAAATCACGGCATCGCCGAGGACCGGCTGTACGTCAAGGCGACGTACGTCGACGGCGGTCCGGTGATGAAGCGCTGGCGCGCGCGCGCGCGCGGCCGTGTCGCCCGGATTCGCAAGCGCACGTGCCACATCACCGTCACGCTCGCTGAAGGCTCCAGCGGTGCGCTGCACCGGCGGTGGACGTGCAGGCTGCGCCGGCCGAGGTCGCCAGGCTCGGAGCCGAAGCGCGCGGCCGCGAAGAAGACGACCGCTGCAGCCTCGAAGAAGAAGACCGCGTCCAAGCGTCCCGCGAAGAAGAAGGAGCGGCCGCAAAGTAATGGGCCAGAAAGTCCATCCCGGCGGGATGCGCGTCGGCGTCATCCACGACTGGAAGTCCAACTGGTACACGGGCAAGAAGGAGTTCCCGGCGTACCTGATCGAGGACATCAAGATCCGGGAGCACATCACCAACAAGCTTTCGCATGCCGGGCTGTCCGACATCCTGATCCGCAAGGACAAGCAGCGGATCACCGTCGACATCTACACGGCGCGCCCCGGCATCGTGATCGGCAAGTCGGGCGTCGAGGTGGACGCGCTGCGCAAAGAGCTGCACGCGATCGACCAAGAAGAACGTCCACATCAACATCAACGAGATCAAGCGCGCCGGAGCTCGACGCGAAGCTCGTCGCCCAGTCGATCGCCGAGCAGCTGCAGAACCGCGTCAGCTTCCGGCGCGCGATGAAGCGCGCGCTCGCGTCGGGTATCCGCTCCGGCGCGAAGGGCGTCCGCATCCAGTGCGGCGGCCGGCTGGGCGGCACCGAGATGAGCCGCTCCGAGGCGTACTCCGAAGGACGCGTCCCGCTGCACACGATTCGCGCGGACATCGACTACGGCTTCGTCGAGGCGAAGACGACCTTCGGCCGCATCGGCGTGAAGGTCTGGATCAACAAGGGCGAGATCATGCCGGAGGGTTACGGCGGGCTCGACACCGAGAAGGACGTGCGCCTCGGCGAGCAGGACCAGGCCCGCCGGCGACGCGCGAACGTCGAGGGCCTCGGCGCCTCGCGCGAGGGCGGCCGCGACCGCCAGCGCGACCGCGAAGGCCTCGGTCCGGTGCGCCCGTCCCGCAAGCGCAGCGGCGCCGGCCGCGGCGGTGCCGGTGGTGGCCGCGGCGGCCAGAGCGGTCGTGGCCGGCCTGCAGGCGCGCAGTCGTGCTGGCCAGCGGAGAACGTCGAGAAGCCGCGGACCGACGAGACGGCAACGTCGGCCGAGGGCCGCGAGCAGCCCGCGGTCGAGCCGCAGGTCGAGACGACGCCGCCCCGGTCGCCGACGCGCCCGACACGACGACGCCGAAGCAGCAGACCGAAGACCCGACGAAGCAGGAAAAGGCTGACAGCGTGATGCTGCTCCCGAAGAAAATGAAGTACAGGAAGCACCAGCGCGGCCGCCGTCGCGGGTTACGCGAAGGGTCAGACGACCGTGCAGTTCGGCGACTACGGCCTGAAGGCGCTCGAGACCGGCCTGGGTCACCAACCGCCAGATCGAGGCCGCCCGCATCGCGATGACGCGCAAGATCAAGCGCGGCGGCAAGGTCTGGATCAACGTCTTCCCGGACAAGCCGACGACGCAGAAGCCTGCCGAGACGCGCATGGGCTCCGGCAAGGCTCGCCCGAGCACTGGGTCGCCGTCGTCAAGCCGGGTCGCGTGATGTTCGAGCTCGCCGGCGTGCCCGAGCCGCTCGCAAAGGAAGCGCTCCGACTTGCCGGCACGAAGCTCTCGGTCAAGACCAAGTTCGTGAAGCGGGAGGCTGATCTCTTTGAGAGCTAGAGACATGAGGGGACATGACGGACGAAGAATTGGAGAACGCATTGCACGACCGCCGGCAGGAGCTGTTCAACCTGCGCTTCCAGTCGGCGACCGGCGCGCTCGAGAACAGCGCGCGGCTGAAGCTGGCGAAGCGAGAGATCGCGCGCATCCTGACGGTGCGCGTACGAGCGCGAAGCAAAGGCAGGGACAGCACTGATGGCTGACGAGAAGAAGACGAACGAAGAAGAAGGACGAGAGGCTCCGCCGTGGCGGAGGAAAAGCCGAAGAAGAAGCCTGCCGCGAAGAAGGAGACCGCGGAGAAGCCCGCAGCCGAGAAGAAGCCGGCTGCGAAGAAGGCTGCCCCGAAGAAGAAGGCCGAGGAGACGCCCGTCGCCGAGAGCTCCCGTCGAGGCCAGCTGGCGGAAGCTCCGTCGAGGAGCCGGTCGCCGAGGAGGCTCCGGCCGAGGAGCCCCGGCGGCGGAGCCCGCAGCCGAGATCCGTCGCAGAAGCTCCTGCCGAGGAGCCTGTCGCGGAAGCGCGCCTGCCGAGGAGGCCGTGCCGCGGCGAGAGGCTCCCGCAGAAGCCCCTGCGGAAGAGCCGGCGGCGAGGCGGCACCCGCTGCCGAGGCGCCACCCGCCGAGCCTGCGCCGCAGTCACAGCCGAAGAAGAAGCGCAAGCACGTCCGCGCGTCGAGCGACGCCAGCGCCCGAAGGTTCGGCGCGAGCGTCCGGCGGAGCGCAGGCCGATCTCGCGGCTGCCGAAGCCGGAGTCCGAGCGCGGCCGCCGTCAGGAGCGTCGCGGCGTCGTCGTCTCGAGCGCGATGGACAAGACGATCGTCGTCAAGGTCGAGGCGATCAAGTCGCACCGGCGCTACAAGAAGGTCATCCGCCGCAGCGTGAAGTTCCACGCGCACGACGAGCAGAACACCGCCAACGTCGGGCGACGTCGTCCGCATCGTCGAGACCGCGGCCGCTGTCGAAGACGAAGCACTGGCGACTAGTCGAGATCGTCGAGGCCGCGAAGTGATCCAGCAGGAGTCCAGACTCCGCGTGGCCGACAACACCGGCGCCCGCGAGATCCTGTGCATCCGCGTGAAGGGCGGGACGGGCCGCCGCTACGCGCGCGTCGGCGACATCATCGTCGGCACGGTCAAGCAGGCCGCCCCGCAGGGCGCGGTGAAGAAGGGCGAGGTCGTGCAGGCCGTCGTCGTCCGCACGCGCAAGCCGTACGGCCGCGACGACGGCACGTCGATCGCGTTCGACGAGAACGCCGCCGTGATCATCGACGCCCAGCGCAACCCGCGCGGCACCCGCATCTTCGGGCCGGTCGCCCGCGAGCTGCGCGAGAAGAACTTCATGAAGATCGTCTCGCTCGCCCCGGAGGTGCTCTAGCCATGGCTCACACGATGCGAATCCGCAAGGGCGATCTCGTCCACGTGCTGAGCGGCAAGGACCGCGGCAAGCAGGGCCGCGTCATCGACGCGCGCCCGAAGGACGGCAAGGTCATCGTCGAGAACCTCAACATCGTCAAGCGGCACACGAAGCCGCGCCCGATCCAGAACACCAGCCGGATGGGCGCCGCCGGCATGACGCCGGGCGGCGTGATCGAGAAGCCGTCGCCGCTGCCGGTCGGCAACGTCGATGGTCGTCTGCCCGGTCTGCAACCGCCCGACGCGTGTCGGCGATGAGGGACAAGGATTCCCACGGACAGCATGGTGAAGGTGCGCGTCTGCAAGCGCGCGGACTGCGGCGAGGAGATCGACCGGTGAGCACCAGAGTCCGCGAAGTCCGCAAGGAAGCCGCGCGCGCGTCGTACGCGCCGCGCCTAAAGGCAGCTCTACGAGCGGCGAGCTGCGCGCGCAGCCTGAAGGAAGAGCTCGGCTCTGTCGTCGCCGATGGAGGTTCCGCGCATCGAGAAGATCACGCTGAACATGGGCGTCGGCGAGGCGAAGACCGACGCGAAGCAGCTCGACGCGGCGATCGAGGAGCTGACGATCGATCGCCGGGCAGCGCGCCCAGGTGCGCAAGGCCCGCAAGTCGATCGCGCAGTTCAAGATCCGCGAGGGGATGCCGATCGGCGCGCGGGTCACGCTGCGCGGCGCCCGCATGTACGAGTTCCTCGACCGGCTGATCGCGATCGCGCTGCCGCGCATCCGCGACTTCCGCGGGCTCAACCCGCGGCTCGTTCGACGGGCGCGGCAACTACTCGCTCGGCATCCGGGAGCAGATCATCTTCCCGGAGATCGACTACGACGACATCCAGCAGGTCCGCGGCCTCGACGTCGCGATCACGACCTCCGCGAAGACGGACGAGCACGGCGCTCGCGCTCCTGCGCGGGCTCGGCATGCCCTTCGCGGCGGACGGAAGGGAGCAATAGCACGCATGGCCAAGACATCACTTCCGGATCAAGCAGTCAGCGCCCGCAGAAGTACCCGGTGCGGGACCTACTCGCCGCTGCAACCGCTGCGGTCGCCCGCGCGCCGTGTTCCGCAAGTTCGGCCTCTGCCGGATCTGCCTGCGGGACCTGGCGCACCAGGGCGTCATCCCGGGCATGACCAAATCGCAGCTGGTAACCCGATGCTGACCGATCCAGTCGCCGACATGCTCGCCCGCATCCGCAACGCCAACAAGGCGCTGCACGAGCACGCCGAGATGCCGACCTCCCGCCTGAAGGAGGGCATCGCCCGCATCCTCAAGGAGGAGGGCTACATCTCGGACTTCCATGTGAAGAAGGGCGAGAGCTTCGATACCCTGGTCATCCAGCTGAAGTACGGCCGGAGCCGCGAGAGGATCATCACCGACCTCAAGCGGGTGTCCAAGCCCGGCCGCCGTGTCTACGCGGGCAAGGATCGCCTGCCGCGCGTGCTCGGCGGGATGGGCGTGGCGATCCTGTCCACGTCGACCGGCCTGGTCACGTCGCGCACCGCGGAAGAGAAAGGGAATCGGCGGCGAAGTCGTGTGCTTCGTCTGGTAACGCGAGATGAGTCGAATCGGTAGACAGCCAATCGAGCTGCCCACCGAGCGTGAACGGTCTCGCTCTCGCCTGGGCGCGTGATGGTCAACGGACCGCTCGGCGAGCTGCAGCAGGTTCCGGCCCGGATGAAGATCGAGCAGGCCGAGGGCACGATCACCGTCGCCCGTCCGACCGAGCGCGGCGACGATCGCGCGCTGCACGGTCTGACGCGGACGCTGATCGCGAACATGGTCGAGGGCGTCACGAAGGGCTTCGAGAAGCGCCTCGAGCTGCAGGGCGTCGGCTACCGCGCTGCGCTGCAGGGCGCGGATCTCCGGCTCGACGTCGGCTACTCGCACCCGGTCGTGATCAAGGCGCCGCAGGGGATCACGTCTCGAGGTGCCCGTGCCGACCGAGATCGTCGTCAAGGGCGTCGACAAGCAGCAGGTCGGCCAGACCGCCGCCGAGATCCGCAAGGTGCGCCCGCCCGAGCCGTACAAGGGCAAGGGCATCCGCTACGAGGGCGAGTACGTGCGCCGGAAGGTCGGGAAGCGGGCGTAATGGCGACTCTGACCGTCAGCGAAGCGCGCCAGCGCCGCCACCGCCGCGTGCGCGGCAAGGTCGTCGGCACGGCCGAGCGGCCGCGCCTCGTCGTCACGCGCTCGAACCGCGGCATCGTCGCGCAGCTCGTCGACGACGCGCAGCGGCACGCACGACTCGCCGTCGGCCAGCTGGCTGCAGGTGCAGAAGGCGCTTCAAGGGCGACAAGACGGCGCAGGCGGCCGAGGTCGGCAAGCTGCTCGCCGCAGAGCGCAAAGACGGCAAGGATCGAGAGCGGTCGTGTTCGACCGCGGCGGCTACCTGTACCACGGACGCGTCAAGGCGCTCGCCGACGGCGCGCGCGAAGGAGGACTGAAGTTTTGAGCACTAGGCCCGAGTTCACGAGCGTCGAGCGCGCAGTGATCGAGCGCGAGGAGAGCCGCGAGCTCAAGGAGCGCGTGGTCGAGATCAACCGCGTCGCCGAAGGTCGTCAAGGGCGGCCGGCGGTTCTCGTTCACCGCGCTCGTCGTGATCGGCGACGAGGTCGACCGCGTCGGCGTCGGCTACGGCAAGGCGCGCGAGGTGCCGCTCGCGATCACGAAGGCGGTCGACGACGCGAAGAAGAACCTCTTCACCGTGCCGAAGCACGGCACGACGATCACGCACGAGATCCTCGGCCGCTCGGACGCGCGCGCGTGCTGCTGCGGCCGGCGAGCGAGGGAACCGGCGTGATCGCGGGCGGCGGCGTCCGCGCCGTGCTCGAGCTCGCCGGGATCCGCGACATCCTCGCGAAGAGCCTCGGCACGACGAACCCGATCAACATGGCGAAGGCGACCGTCGAACGGCCTCAG
>ERZ1370068.2396-contig-1549_pt1 | contig 20518 bp, 27 predicted proteins | sample MGYA00561227_ERZ1370068 | MGnify/ENA primary metagenome ERZ1370068 (study PRJEB38410, sample SAMEA6850437) | metagenome | study: Metagenomic assessment of the ecological functions of the soil: analysis of the soil microbiota associated with the... | reverse complement strand
TTATGCTTCGTTCAGTTACGTATTGCTGACCGGGTATGCCGCCTTGGATGAGATACAAGTCATTCACGTTGATCGGCGCATGCTCGACACCGATCAGCACCTGGCCGGCGGTCGGTGCTGGAGGTTCGGGAAGGATCGGCAAGTTCGAGGACGATTCCCGGCTCGCCGAACGTTCTCGATTTGCACGGCGCGCATTCTGCGCCTCCCGTGTTAGTGATGGCCGAATTCGACGAGGTCGCGACCGGCGAGCGGACCCCGGCCTGCTGCAGGCGGCCACCCGTCGCGAGACCGCCGAGATCGATCGCCGTGAAGCCGAAACTCTCGATGAGCTGTTTGATGAATGCGGTCGGTTCGGGATGGTCCCCCGAGACGAAGATCACGCGACGTCCTCCGTTCTTGACCGGCCCTTCATTGAAGCGGGCGGTGACGATCGAATTGAACGCCTTGACGATGCGGGCACCTGGCGCCAGGGCCGCCACGACCTCGCTCGCGCCCTTGCCGCCGAGATCGGCGAGGACGAGCTTCGGACTCGTCTCGACGAAGGGATTCGTCGCATCGATGAGCACCCGGCCGTTCCAGGCGGGTAGGCTCTTCAACGCTGACTCGACGTTTCGCCAAGGCACGGCGAGCAGCACGTAGTCGAGGCTCGCGGCTTCCTCGACCGAGGCCGCGGACGCACCACGACCGAGCTCGGCGACTTTGTCGACGAGGGCATCTGGACCACGCCGGCTGCTCAAGACCACTTCATGGCCCCTGGCCAGCGCCTCTCGCCCGAATGCGAGCGCGACAGCGCCGGCGCCGATCGTTCCAAATTTCATGCTCCCTCCTATCGTTTGAGAAATCGATGAGGACGACGCCCGCCCGTCCGGCTCGACCGGCATGCGCGAGCGCCTCCGCGATCCGTGACGGCACGGAGCGTTCGGCGACCTCGAACCGCGCTGGCTGTGTGCGCCAGCTGCAGCGCGCGAGGCCGACATCGGCTCTGCCCTGGTGCGGTGGTCGTCGCAGCCAGCTGCTCATCGCCGTGCTACTTGGCGCGAAGCTGCCCCAAGGCGCTGAGCCAGTTTTCGGAGTGGTAGGTATGCGCGATCTTGCCGTCCCGAATGGTTTGGATGTCGATCGCCATGATCCGCAAAGGCTCTTCCCGGTATGCGGCACGCCAAAGGCTCCCGGCCGGGTTCCGTGACTTCGCCGCGCACGATCCACGCGGTCGCCGGCGATGAGGACTTCCTTGATCTCGAATCGCATGTCGGGAATCGACTTCGCGAAGCCTCCGACCACCGCGATCAGGTGTCACGACCCCAGCACTCGGTCGGCAAGTGGCCCCAGCAGGATCGTAGTCTGCGGTGAGGACTTTATCCTGCAGCGCCTTCATGTCGCCCTGGACCGGTTGGTTGAAGGGCATACCAGGAGGCGATGGCGGTGCGAGCTTGTGCTTCCGGTGAGACTCTGGGCCGAGGCGGCAAGCGGCAGCGCCAGGATGGCGGCAGCCGCGACAAGTCGAGCGACGACCCGGCTCACTGAGACGATGTGAGGCATGATCTCTCCTTTTGGGCCCAAGCGGGTTTCCTCCGAATAGCCGATCGACGTCACCTCAACTTGCACGATTCACCGGGACGGCTCGAGGCGCGCCGCGACGCTCTTGTGCCACGGCGTGCCCACCCACGGATCGCGATCCTCGCTCGCCGTGAGCTCGTTCGGCGCCACGCCGGTTCGCACGCGCTGCTCGCCCTCGGGATGATCGATGCCGAGTCCGTTCGGTAGGGCGAGGTGGCCGGCGGCCATCGCGCTCGTCCACAGCGATCGGCGACGATCGACGCTGGCCCGCTTCGTCGTGAGCCGCGCGTGTCCGCCGTCGGCGACGCCGATCCGTGCCGCGTCGCTCGGTGAGACGCGCAGCGCACCGTCCGGCATCCGCGCTTGCGCCAGCTCGGGATCGCGCATGATCGTGTTCGCCGTGAACGATCGCCGCTCGCCGGCGGAGAGCAGGAACGGCCACGCGGGATCGTCGCCGGGCGGCGACTCTCGTGGCGGAGCGCGGCCAGCTCGCCGAGCAGCTCCGGAATGCTGAGGTTGCACGCGGCCGTCGTCGGTCTGGATCGCGTCGCCACGTCTCGTCGTACTCGTCGGCGGCGAACACGACGCCCGACGGGCTGTCGAGGATGGCGTCGAAGAGCCTCTCGCCCGCCTCGAGATCCCTCGCCGAACCCGGCACGGCGGACGCCGGCGGGATTCATGCTCGCGCAGCGATGCGCCGCCGCCCACAGCGCCGCCGCCGAGGCGGCGCCGTGCGGGCAGCGTCGGGCCGAGCGTGCGATAGAGAACGATCGGCGCGACGGCGCCGAGCGCGGGTTGGCCGTCGTCGGCCTCGGCGAAGGCCGCCGCGAACTCGCGCCGACCGCGCCGCGCCGCCTCGCGCGAGCGGCTCGAGCTCCTGATCGCTGAACGCGCCGGCCGCTTCGACGAGCCGGGCGTGGATCTCCGGCTCGGGCAGCGGCCCGTCCGGCGGCGCCAGCAGCGGGTGGCGGAGATGGAACACGTTGTGCGGGAACTCGAAGTTGAAGAAGGTCGCCTCGTACTTCTCGAACTGCGTCGGCGCCGGCAGCACGTAGTCGGCCAGGCGGGCCGTCTCGGTCATGAACACGTCGATGACGACGACGACGCTCGAGCGTGGCCATCGCCTCGCGCATCCGCTGGCTGTCGGCGAGCGAGTGCGCCGGGTTCCCCGACTCGACGATCAGCGCCCGGTAGCGCCGGGGATGATCGGTGAGGATCTCGTCGGGAATGACGTTGCACGGGATCGAGCCCGCTCAGGATCTTCGCGCCGACGACGGGGCTGACCGGGCGCCGAGCGCGCGATCGAGCTCGTTCTTGCTGGCGCGCACGATCGGCACGAGCGTCGCCGGCGCGTACTGCGCCCCCGGCTGGCCGAGGTTGCCGGTGAGCACCCACACGAGCTTTTCGAGGTAGCTCACCAGCGTGGAGTGCCGGTTCATCTGCACGCCGAGGTCCTCGAACACCGCCACGCTCGAGGCGCGCGGCGATGCGCCGGGCCGCCGCGCGCACGAGCGCCTCGTCGACGCCGCTGATCCGGCAGTACTCGGCGATCGGGACCGCGGACAGGGCGCGCGACGACGTCGTCGACGCCGACGGCGTGCTCGGCGAGCCACGCGCGCGTTGATCAGGCCCTCCTCGCACGAGGATGGCGCGCCATGCGCGGCGAGCAGCCAGGCATCGCGGCCCGGCCGCACCTGGAGGTGGAACTCGGCGAGCTCGGCCGTCTCGGTGCGCCGCGGATCGATGACGATGATCGACCGCGCGGGGTCCTTCGCGATGTTCCGGAGCGTCAGCCGCGCGTGCGGGATGCTGTGCGACTGCCACGGGTTCTTGCCGATGAAGACGGCCACCTCGCAGTGCTCGAAGTCGCCGCGGACCGGCGTGCCGAACATGAGGCCGTTGACCCACGATCTCGCCGGTCTTCTCCTGCGCGATGGCGCTCGAGCGGTACTTCGCGCCGAACGCCCGCAGCAGTCGCGCTGCTGTAGGAGCCGCCGAGGTGGTTGCCCTGGCCGCCGCCGCCGTAGTAGAGGATCGTCTCGCCGCCGTAGCGTGTCGCGCACGGCGCGCGAGGCGCGCGGCGACCTCGCGTGATCGCCGGTGTCCCAGTCGATCGTCTCGAAGGCAGCCGTCGGCGCGCCGGCGCAGCGGACTGCAGCACGCGCTCGCCGCGGCCGTTCTGATAGTGGTCGAGCCGCAGCGCCTTCTGGCAGGTGTAGCCCTTGCGAGGCCGGGTGGGCCTTGTCGCCCGCGGATCTGCTCGAAGCGGCGGCCGTCCTCGCCGCCGAGCCTGACCAGGATGCCGCAGTTGCATTCGCAGAGGATGCAGGCGGTCTGGGCGCCACGCCGCCGCGGCGTCGGCTCCAGCCGGGGTACTCATCGTCTCGATCTCCCACCGCGCCAGAAGCGTAAAGCCGCCGGCCGTTGTATGGATGTAATGGTATCCTCTATGGATACGCGACGGTATCCATAGGATACTTACGTGCAATCAAGCGCCGGCTTTTAAGCGAAGGGAGGCCATGGCCACTACCCGAGGCAGCTATCAGCACTCTTTGCCCGGCGGCCCGCGCCCTCGGAGGTAATCGGGGGGCAAGTGGTCGCTCTTGATCGTCCGCGACCTGCTGGGTGGCCCCCCGGCGATTCAGCGACCTGCGCCGCACGCTCACCGACATCACCCCCGAAGTGGCTGAGCGCGCGGCCCAAGCCCTGGAAAGCGATGGCGTGTGGTGGAACGGCAGGCGCACTGGTCAGCGCGACGTGTGAAGCGCCGCCTGACTCCGAAGGGCCAGGCCCTCGAACCCGTCATCGACGCGTTGATCGTCCTGGGGCCTCGACCACGCACTGGGGAAGCCGAGGGCCGAGAGGAGGCGATTCATCCCGGCCGTGCGCTGGAGAGCGTGCGGCGATACCTCGAGCCCGCCGCGAAATTCTGTCCGGCGCGTCCCGTCAGCTGGGTGCTTCGATTCACGCCCGACCGCCAGCTACACCCTGCGCTTCGACGGTGAGCAATGGTCGCGACAACGCGGGAGAGGTGGAGGCGGATCTCGTCCTCCAGACGTCGCCCGAGGGTGGAGTGCCAGTTCCTGAGCGCGGACCGGGCTGGTCGCGAACGGTGGCGCAGAACGCTCACGCGTCGCAGGGACTGACGAGCGTCAAGGAATTTGGCGCCTTCCGGGCGTTCTGAGCGGCCACCATAAGCGTCGGAACCAAGCGGCCTCACATCGAACTGCAAAGACGCCGGCCAGCCGTTGGCCTCTGTGATCTCGATGCCGGCAGTGGCAGCGGGCCGCATCTCGGAGCGCGCGTGAGCCCGCGCGAGCGCCCAGGCGCGAGGCTACGATGACAAATGCGACGTGACCGGAGAGGCGGTGGAAGGGGACGAATGATGGGCAAGCGAGTGCTGGCGATCCGGGCTGGATCCCTATACGATCGACTTCGCGAGCGACTTCTTCCGAGGCCAGCCGCCCAAAGACGCGAACATGATTGCGGATGGGATCAAGGCTGACGAGGCGTGCGCCTTCGGCAGATGGGGCATGACTTCCAATGGCTGCTGATCGACGCGCGCGGCGTGGGCGGAGGCGGCGGGAGTGCGGCGGCGCGGCGCTGGCACCGGCGGCGCGGCCGGTGGAGGTGGTGGTGATCGGCGGAGGTGTCCGGTTCGATCCGGCGCGAGACGCCGGTCCTGGAGAAGCGCTGGTGAACACGTAGTGATCCGGGCCAGCCCGGGGCGCGGCTGGCGTTCAATTACTTCCCCGACCATCTACGGCGGGAGGCGGTTGGGCGGATATTGAGGAGCACAGAGCCCAGGCGTGGATCAAGCGCCGACGGTGTCAACAGGCCAGTCCCTTCTTCGTCACGGAGTCGTCATCGAAAGACCGGTGACGACCGCTTCGGTGTTGTGCGCAAAGCGAATGCCGTATATGCCGTCGGTGGACTTGAGCTTCCCTGGGCAACGAGGAGCGACCTGTCGTAGGTGGCGACCACGGTACCGTTGATCGCACACGTCACCTGGTTGCCCTTGACCGACAGGGCGATCTCCTGGGTCACCGGCTGCTCCCGGGCCCGACGCCTTGTTCACGGCGGGACTCGTCGCCCCCGACCGTTCAGCTGGAAGGGCGCAGGGCCGAAACCGCGCACGATGAAGGTGCCGTCGCCGTACGCGGCGCAGTAGAGATAGCTCTGCCGGTCGGTGCCCATGTCGTTGCCGGCGATGAAGATCCCGTAGGGGTGCGGGTGGTTGTTCAGGTTCACTGTACTTCGCTTCCTTGAACGTGGCCCTCACCGTGTAGTCGCCGCGCGCCGTGTGCTCGGATTCCAGTAGGCTACGGCGGGACCGGTCGTCACGTGCAAGGCGTCGCCGTCCTTGGCGAGCTTGGCGTTGCTGAGCTTCTCGCCGGCGCTCATCTCCTTGGGATCGATCCTCCCCACCGCAGCCGTGGCGCGGAGATACCGCCGCCCTCGACTGCGCGGCTCGCGTCCTGTGCGCGGGCGGCGTTCGCTCCGAGCGATGAGCATCATCGTGGCGATGGCCAGGCGCGAAACGATGGAAGCCATGCATGATCTGTCCTCTCGTCAGGTCCCGGCGCTGCTGGCGGGCAGCACGAAGAGTCGCCCTCGGCCGCCAGCGTGACCGAAAGGACGGTCGCGCCTCGGTGACAGCTGCCTGGGACGCGGCGCCGAGCGCGTCGTCGTCCCGTGCGGGATCGTGATGGAAGAGCACCAGGTGCCCGACGGCCGCAAGGGCGGCGAAGGCAAGGGCGTCCTGCAGCGAGCTGTGCCCCAGCCCACGTGGCTCGAATACTCCTCGCGCGTGTACTGGGCGTCGTGCACGAGCAGATCGGCCTTGCGCGCCAGGTCCCAGCCGGACGTCCATCCGGGCTCTTCCGGGAAGTTCTCGGCCCCGAGCGGCCGGCTCGTGGTCGGGGATGTAGGTGAGCACCGCACCACCCTCGGCGAGCGATACCCGACGGTCGGGCCCGGGTGGCAGACTCCTGGGCCACCATCGGAATGGTCCGATCTCGGCCCGTCGCAGGGACGTGATGAAGGTGAAGCCGGCAGGGCAGGTCGCGAAGCAGCACCGGGAACAGGGGTGGCGAGAGATACCGCGCTGAGGCGCGCGCTGCGAGCGCCAGCGTCGCGCTGGCAGGTCCCCAGATGTGCACCTCCACGGCCTGGGTCGTAGAGCGGCCCGAAGAAGCCGAGCCCCTGGATGTGATCCATGTGCAGGTGGGTGAGCAGGACGTCGACGCGCCGCAGGTCGCGCGGCAGCTCGCCGCCCGCGGCGCGGATACCGGTGCCGGCATCGAGCACGATCGCCGAGCCGTCCTCGCCACGGACGAGCACGCACGATGTGTTGCCGCCGTAGCGCTGCGTGGATCGTCCCGGTGTCGCCAGGGAGCCGCGCGTGCCGTAGAACGTCACCTTCATCGGGCTGCGCGCTCCCAGAACATGACTGCGGCCCCCGGAGCAAGTGACCGGTCTGCGCCAGGAGCGGGAACGCGGTCACCTCCACCTCTCGGCGAGCGCCGTCAGCGGCCGTCAGCCACATCTGCGCGTAGGCGGCCGCCGCTGGCTGAGCGCGATGGAGCTGCGGGCGCTCGGCCCGGGGCACCTCGCGACCGCGGTCGTCAGCCAGGCGAACCCGGCGCTCGGCGTCGCCGGCGGTGAGCGGTCCCGTCTCCTGATAGCGCGCTCCGAGCAGCGCTTCCGCCGGCTCGTTGTAGAACAGGACATCGCCCGTCGGCCCGAACAGGACAAGCGGAACCGACAGGCAACTCGCCAGCTGCCGGGTCAGGATCAGCTCGACCTCGCGCTGCGCCATCAGGAATGAGTTGGCACGATGACGTCAGCAAGGGCATCGGCGAACGCCTTCCGCCAGCACGTGCCGTGGCTTCATCGGAGGACACGGTATCGCTTGGGGCCCCGGATCAATCATGGAAAGCAAGAGGCCCGACGGGCGGGTTCTTACATAGTGAGCGATGAAGGCAGTGTTCTGAACGACCGCTTAGAAGACAGCTGCTCTACGGTTCAAGGCGTCGGTCTCTTTTGCGGTTGAGCGCAAGCGGCTCCCATCACCAGGCGATCAGGGATGATTCCGATGACGCAAGGCGCCAGGCTGCGGTCCAACTACTAGTGTCCGCCGTCGCTTGACTTGATATCGCCGTCGCCTGCGATCGGCACCCCGTGAGCCCGAAGGTCTCCTCGAACGCGACCTGATGCTCTACGAGGCAAGCCAGACAGTGCGAAACGGCACCGTGCGCGAATCTGTCTTGGTGGCGAAACTCCGGCGGGCACCCTGTCGTCCTAACGGAGGAGGGAGGCCACCGTGAAAGCTCCGCCCTCGATCGCCTGCGCGACGATGACGTGTGCCATCGCCGACCTGGCTCGCCGGGGATTCACCACCGACATGCGCGCGATGGGGGTGCCCTGCGGACCGCGACCGGAGAGACGCTGTGGCCGCAGGATATCGTGATCCGCGAGGTCTATCGGTTCGAGGGCGTCTCCGACCCCGACGATACGGAGATCCTCTACGCTATCGAGAGCGTGAGCGGCGTTCGCGGCACGCTGGCCGACGCCTTCGGGGTCTATGCGGACCCCGCCACCGGGTTGGCACTGCAGGATGTCCCGATCCGACTGTGAGGTCGACTGACCTCAAGGGGACATGACCTGTGCCGATTCGAGACGACCGTAGGAAAAGACGCGGACGCGGTACTGGGCGGCCGGCGGGACCGCCACACTGAAGTAGAGGCGACTGTCGCCGGGGAGCTCGCCCGGTACCCAGCCTACCTTCTGGTCGACGATGCGGTTGGCGTCGTCCAGGCTGTCGACCAGGACACGAACGCGGTCCATGCGGTACGGCGATCGATTGATGACGTAGCCCTCGACCTCCGTGCGACCGCGACGCTCGACCTTGTCCCAGGTCACCGAGAAGTGCTGCTCCCAGCCCTGCAGGAGGGGCTGCAGCTCCTGCGCGGCGGCGACGCCGGGTACCGCAAGGAGAAGGACGAGGCCGAGCGTCAACGCTCGAAGCGGACGGATAGGTGGCATGGTCCCAACTGACCTCCATCCTTCAGATGCGCCCACGCCGGTCTTGGGTGCTGGGGCGGCTGGGCTTACTTGTCGAACGTGGTCAGCTGCGCGCCGTCCTCGGCGACGAAGATGACCAGCATAGTCGCCGGTTCGGTGGCGCTGGCGTTTTCGCTGACCAGATGCCGACTTTGCGGCGGCTCGAAGAAGCTCACGGTGAGGGTCTGGCCGGGTGCGTTGGCGAGCTTTTCCACCCGCACCGGCTTGACCGCGGCACCCGTGTCCTGGCTGTTGGCTCGAGACGAGGCGAGGACGACCAGCGCAGTCAGCGCGACCAGCACCGCGCCGATGGCGACGCGCACCTTCTTCATGACGGCTCTCCCTGGTCGACGGCTACTTGATCAGGCCGTAGAAGCGCCCGGCGTTCTCGCAGGTGATCTTGTGCGTGTACGTCGGCCGGACAGGTGGCCGAACTGCTCCTGCGATGTACTTCGACGGACTCCGGCCACACGCCATCGGCGTGCGGATAGTCGGAGCCCCACATCAGCGTCTCGACGCCCATCTCCTCGATCAGCTTGCCGCCGATGCGGTCGAACTGGAACGTGCCCTTGCACTGGCGCCGCCAGTAGTCGCTCGGCTTCATCGTGAGGCCCGAGGTCGCGGAAGCGGTCCTCCCACTCGAAGTCCATGCGATCGAGCGCGTACGGGATCCAGCCGATGCCGCTCTCACCGAACGAGATGCGCACGTTGGGATAGCGCTCGAGCACGGCGGCGCCGATGACGGCGGCCAGGATGTTGACGAGGTTCATCTGGAAGCCGGACACGACGGTGAAGAACGCCGCGCGGCGACTCTGTCCCGTGGCCTTGTCCAGCTGGCTGGGCGGCACCGCCGGGAACGTGTGGAAGTGCAGCGGCAGGTTGACCTCGTGGATGGTCTTCCAGAGCGGCTCCCACATGGGATGCCACATGGGCTCCATGTCCCACGAGCAGGACAGCTCGACGCCGCGCAGTCCGAGCTTGGCCACGCGGTGGATCTCCTTCACCGCGGCGTCGATGTCGCCGTAGGGCAGGCAGGCCAGCCCGATGAAGCGATCCTGATCGTGCTTGCAGAAGTCCACCAGCCAGTCGTTGTAGATGCGGAACATCTCGTTGGCCGCCACCGGATCGTTGAGACGCGTCGCCGCGCCGAGGATGCCGAAGATCACCTCGGCCTGCACGCCGTCGCGATCCATGTCCTTGGCGCGCAGCACCGGGTCGGTCGGGTGGCGGTGGCCCTTCTTGCCGTCCTCGTAGAGGCCCGTGGCGGCCATGACGTCCACGCGGTAGTTCTGCCCGGGGACGAGCTTCTGGCCGGCTGGCCCCACACCGTTCAGCAGGCCGAACGATCCGCCGTTCTTGCAGGTCCAGTACGGACCATCGGGGCCGTCGGTGACGTAGGGCATCCGCTCCTTGAGCGCCGGCGTGGCGTTGGCCGTGAAGATATCGGGGGCGAGCATCGGCAGGTCGATGTGGGAGTCGGCGGAAATTCTCTGGTATGCCATCTCTCTCCTCGGTCGGCGTTCAGCGCTTCAGCCGGAGATCGTCGAAGGGCGCCGTGTACGGAAAGGCGTTGACCAGCGTCAGCGCCGCCTCGTCGACCCTCGGCCCCACTCCATTGAGGAATGCATTCTCCCATATCGGGGCGAAGACGACACGCTCGGCCAGGATGCGCTGGATCTGGTGGAGCATCTCCTCGCGCTTCTTCCGGTCCAGCTCGCGCGCCTGGCGCTGGAACAGATCCTCGACCTCGGGGATCACGCCGGCGGCGTAGAGTCCGCCCTTCGTGGCCACGCCTTCGATGCGAGTGGCCGCGTTGCCACCGGCGCCCTGGGCGGCCAGCAGGCACGCCGTGCAGCTTCTTCTCACGCCAGGAGGTGAGGAATGCCGCCCGCTCGAACGTGCGCATGCGCGTGCGGATGCCGACCGCGCTCAGATTGGTGACGATGGCCTCGCCCATCGAGAAGTACGGCGGGTTCGGCGTGAAATCGCCGCCGTCGAACCCGTTGGGATAGCCGGCCTCGGCCAGCAGCTTCTTGCCCTGCGCCACGATCGAAGGCGGGCGGGTCCAGCGGCAGCGCGAACTCCATGTGCCGCGCGACGACGCTGTTGGTGAGCCCGGCGAAGCCAGGAAGTCGGCGTCGTTGATGGCCTTGCGATCGACGGCCAGGCTGGCGGCCAGCCGTACCCGCCGGTCGGCCCATGGCGACTTGGGATCCCACTGATCGATGAAGTCGAGGTAGAAGACGGTGTTGGTGCGCTGGGTGGTGAGCTTCAGCCCCGATGTTCGACGGATCTCTTCGGCGACTGGCCCCGCGAAGTTGTAGGCGACGTCGACGTCGCCGCGCTTGAGGGCCGCCGCGCGCGTGGTCTCGTCGGGAATGTTCTTCAGCACGACCCGTTTCACGCTGGGCGCCTTGCGCCAGTAGCCGTCGAAGGCCTCGAGGACCAGCTCGACGCCCGGCGTGAACGAGACGAACTTGTAGGGCCCGGCGCCGATGGGCGCCTTCTTGAAGCCTTCCTCGCCGACACGCTCCACGTACTGCTTCGGCACGATCCAGCCGGCTGCCGGTGGCGGTGGTGCCGTAGAACGTCATGAAGTCTGGCCACGCGGCCTTGAGGACGAAGCGGACGCGCCGCGGATCGACGACCCTGGACCTCCTTGACCTTCTCCTTGAGCAGCGTGGCGGCGCCGCCGCCGGTAGCGCTCGAACGAGAACTTCACGTCCTCGGCGGTGACCGGGTCGCCGTTGTGGAACTTGGCCGCCCGCAGCACGAAGTCGTACGTCGAGGCCGTCGGGCGAGACCGACCACGACTCCGGCCAGGCAGGGCGTCTGCGGACCGGCCGGCATCGGCTTCACGAGGCGCGTCGTGGATCGCGTAGAGGATCATGAACGGCGAGATCGCCGATTCCGTCTCGGCCGGATCGAGCCAGCGTGGCGCCACCGTGACGTGCACGCCGATCGCCAGCTGGCCGTCGGCTGCGCGCGCGGGACGCGGGGCGGTGAGACCGCCTCCCAGCAGGAGAAGCGACAGCGCCAGCACGGCCGACGCCCGCGTCGCATGTCTCATGCGCTGTCTGCCTCTCGCGGTCGGGGGTCCGCTCACTCGTACGCGCCCAGTGTGGTGATCGCCGTGACGTCGGGGTAGAGCACGCCCACCGCCGCCTTCACGCTCGAGCGCGGCGTGTACCAGATGGCGCCGTCGCGCGTGATCGCGAGCTTCGGCTGATCGGTCGTCTGCGGCGTCGGGTAGTACGTGTACTTCTCGCTGCGCGGATCGAACCGGATCAGGGCGCCGCCCTGGCCGCCGTCGCTGATCCAGATGTTGTCCTGGCGGTCGGGCCACACGTCGTAGGGCTCGGAGTGGGCCAGCGGGACGTCGTACTCGACGACCTTCCCGGTCTTGGGATCGATCCGCCCACCTTGCCGTTGTTGAAGCCGCCGTACCAGACCATGCCGGTCGAGTCGATGCCGAGCCGGCGAATCGTGCACGGCTGCGTGAGGGCCGCGTACTCGGTGAACTGCTCCGTGCGCGGATCGAACTTGCCGATCTTGCAGCGGCGAAACTCGGCGAACCAGACGTTGTCGTCGCGGTCGAGCGCGATCCCGTAGGGCGCCGCGCCGGCTGTCGGCACCTTCCACACGGTGGACTTGCCGGTCTGGCGGTCCCACCTGCCGATCATGTCGCCGCCGATCACGGTGAACCACACGTTCTGCTTGCTGTCCATGATCGGGCTGTGGCCGCGCCCCTTCTGCTGGCCGGTCGAGTCCATGGGATAGCGGACCATCGAGCCCGTCTTGGGATCGAGCCGGCCGAGGGAGAAGCCGACGGTCTCGGCCCACACACACGTGCCCGTCGGTGTCGACGGTCAGGCCGTGGGGATCGGCCTTCGGGTCCGGCATCATCCAGTCCTTGAACTCGCCGGTGCGCGGGTCGACGCGGCCGATGCGGTTGGGCACGCTGCGGTCGGTGTACCAGACGTTGCCGTCGCGATCGAAGTGCGGCTGCTGCGTGCGCCGCTGCTTGTTGCCGGCGTCGATCTGCTTGGATCGAGCGGCAAGTAATACTCGACGTACATCGCCTTGCCGAGCGCCGCCTCGTCGACCGGGAACTCGGCGTCGCATGCGCAGGCCGCGCCGGACGCTGGTCGGGCCGTACTGCTTCGTCAGGTAGGCGACGCAGGGTCGTCGCGCGATCCGTGGGCGCTCAGCGTCCCGGCCGGCACCATGGCGCCGCGGTCGCTGCCACCGTTGACCATCACGTCGATGAAGTGCGTTCCAGGTGCACCTCGGGGTACTGCTTGTTCGGGAAGAAGTTCTTGCCGTGGCAGTACATGCACTGCTTCTCGAGGATCTCGCGCCCCGGCTCGCGGGGATACAGCTCATCGTAGGACACGAGCTTGACCTCGCTCGCCGCCCGCGTGGTGAACCCGAACTCCCCTGGCGGACTGGCTCGGCCGCCTGCTCGCGCAGGGCGACGTCGAGTGTCCGGGCGGCGCCGGCCTCCAGCACGATGGTCTGCGGATCACTGGCGAGACCGGTCGTGCGGACCGTCACCTCGTAGCGCCCGGGCAGCAGATGCACGGCCTGGTAGCGGCCGCCGCTGGTGTAGACCATGAAGAGGATGTTCCGGTCCACGTTCAGCATCTGTACCTGCGCGCCCTGAAATGGCTTCGGCGCCTGGACGGCGCCGGTGAGCGACGCGGTCCCAGGGATCGGCGCGGCGGAGGCGCTGGCGGCGAGCAGGACGAGGACGGCGAGCAGCGTCACTCGAATGCGCATGGCAGGCTCCTTTGGCTTGGCGGCACACCAGGGCATGCTCCCGACCTTGTCAACGCGCGGAGGCCGTCACGCGCGGGGATGGTACGATCCGCATCGCGCATCTCGCCAGCGTTCGCGAGTCAGAAGGAGGCGTCATGGACGCGGAGGTTCCCGAGCTGCTCCTGAGTCCGCGGATTCTCCTCGGCCCCGGGCCGAGCATGGCGGATCCGCGCGTGCTGCGCGCCATGTCCACGCCGCTGGTGGGCCAGTTCGATCCGGACTTCACCGGCCTCATGCAGGAGGTCATGGCGCTCACCCGCGTCGTGTTCCAGACGCAGAATCCCTTCGCGTTTCCCGTCTCGGGAACGGGCCGGGCGGGTCTGGAGGCGGCCATCGCCTCGTTCACGGAGCCGGGCGATCGGGTCGTCGTCGCCGAGTGCGGCCGCTTCGGTCTGCTCTGCGGCGAGATCGCCGAGCGACACGGCGCCAAGGTCACGTGGGTGCGCAGCGAGTGGGGTACCGCGGTCGATCCCGAGGCGATCCGGGCCGCCCTGTCGAGCGGGCCCGCGCGGATGCTCATCGTCATTCACGGGGAAACCTCCACCGGCGTGCAGCAGCCGCTCGCCCCGCTGGCGGCACTGGCCCACGCGCACGGCGCGCTGTTCATGGTCGATGCGGTCGTGACGATCGGCGGGTCGGCGGTGGACGTCGACGGCAACGACATCGACGTGGCGGTGGGCGGCTCGCAGAAGTGCCTGAGCTGTCCTTCGGGCATGGCGCCGCTGACGTACGGCGCACGGGCGGCCGAGATGCTGAGCCGGCGGCGTACGCGCGTGGGCACCAACTACCTCGACCTGTCGCAGATCGCCGAGTACTGGAGCCCGGCGCGGTACAACCACCACACGGCGCCGACGACGATGGTGTACGGACTGCGCGAGGCGCTGCGCGCGGTGCAGGTGGAGGGACTCGAGCGCCGCTTCGCCCGCCATCGCCTGCACGGCGACGCTGCGCGCCGGCGTGGCCGGCCTGGGCTTGCGGCTGTTTGGCACCGTCCCCGCCGCGTACCGGCTGCCCCATGCTGACGCCGGTCGTCATTCCGGACGGCGTGGACGACGTGCGCGTCCGGCAGCGCCTGCTCGACGATTTCTCGATCGAGATCGGCGCCGCCTTCGGGCCGCTGCAGGGACGCATCTGGCGGATCGGCACGATGGGCTACTCGGCGGCGCGCCCCAACGTGCTGCTGTGTCTGGCCGCGCTGGAGATCGTCTTGCGGGACGAGGGGTTTGCCGTCGAGCCCGGAAGCGGCGTGGCGGCGGCGGTGGCTCACTACGAAGCGCGGAGGTGACAGCGCCTACACAATTCTTGCCGAACTCTTAACGGTCCATGGACGTGGCCGGCGGTACACCGTGATCGTGGGGCCAGAGCGTCGAACCGAGCGGCTCGGCGACGCGGGCTTCCGAAACGGAGGATGCGATCCATGGACAGGTACCGGACGGGGGCGTTCGCGGTCGTGCTCGGGCTGGCGCTGGTCGGCGGCGCGGCCAGTGTCTACGCGCGGGCCCAACGAGTACGCCGGTCAGGAGATCGGCACGATCCGCTACATCAGCCGCATGCAGAACCTCGTGGTCCTGACCAGCGGCGAGGAGTTCCGGGCCTCCGACGAGCGCATGCTCACGCCGCTGCGCGAGGGCGAGCTCGTCAAGGTGGGACTTCTCGTTCAACGGCGAGCACGCGTTCATCAACTTGCATCGAGCCGGCCAACGCCGACGACAATCCCGGCGCCAGCCCCACCACGGATCCCGGCCTGGCACGACCACTGAGGCGCGAGGCGATGGGGTCGTGAGCTCGACACGCACGAAGTGGGCGTGGCGGATCGCTCCGCTCGCTCTCGCGCTGCTGGCCGTCGGCGGGTACGGCCTCTTCGCGCGAGCGGGCGAGAGCGACCGGCGACCGGCGGCGCCCTGCAGCCTGCCGCGCCCGACGCCGGTGGTGGGTGGCGCTGGTCCGCACTCGTGACGTCGGTGTCTACATCACGGGCCTCGGCTCCGTCACGCCGCTGAACACCGTCACCGTCCACACCCGCGTCGACGGCCAGCTGCTGAGCGTGAAGTTCCGCGAGGGCAGCTGGTCGGCGAGGCGATCTGCTGGCCGAGATCGACGGCAGGCCCTTCGAGGCGCAGCTGACGCAGTACCAGGGCCAGATCATTCGCGATCAGGCCTTGCTGGAGAACGCGCGCCTCGATCTCACGCGCTACGAGACGCTGGCGAAGACCGATGCGATTCCCGAGCAGCAGCTCGATACTCAACGCTCGCTCGTCCGCCAGGACGAGGGCGCGGTGGAGACTGATCGCGGCCTGCTCGAGAGCATCCGGGTGCAGCTCGCGTATTGCCGCATCACGTCGCCGATCGGCGGGCGGGTCGGGCTGCGCCAGGTGGATCCCGGCAACATCGTGCGCGGCCGACGCCAACGGCCTCGTCGTGATCACGCAGCTGCAGCCGATCGCCGTCATCTTCACCATTCCGAGGACGGCATTCCCGCGGTGCTCGAGCGCATCGCGCGCGGCACGCTGGTTCCGGTCGACGCCTACGACCGCGAGCAGCGGCGCAAGCTCTCGAGCGGGACGCTGCTGACGATCGACAACCAGGTGGACCCCGCCACCGGCACGGTCAAGCTGAAGGCGACGTTCCCCAACACCGACGGCCGGCTCTTCTCCAGCCAGTTCGTCAACGCGCGGCTGCTGCTGGAGGTCAAGCCTCACGCCACCGTGGTCCCCGCGGTGGCCGTCCAGCGCGGCACCGGTGGCGCGTTCGTCTACGTGATGACGCCCCAGCAGACCGTGACCGTCCGTCAGGTCACCGTGGGGGTTGCCGACGGTGACGACGTGGCCATCGACGCCGGGTTGACCGCCGGCGAGCGCGTCGTCATCGACGGCGCCGATCGCCTGCGCGACGGCTCCCGGGTGGTCGCCCAGGCCTCCCGCTAGGCTTCTGGTCGTCCCGTTCCGGCCGCGGGCCCCGCCGGGCCGGGGACTGCGTTCATTCATTTAGCGCACTCTTAACGGTCGGCGCCGCGGAGCGCTGGGTACACCCAGATGTATGGGACCACGCGCCCGGGTGCCTGGTGAACCTGTCGCGACCGTTCATCCTGCGGCCGGTCGCAACCACGCTGCTGATGGTCGCCATCCTGCTGGCCGGCGCGCTGGCCTACCGGCTGCTGCCGGTGTCGGCGCTGCCGCAGGTCGACTACCCGACCATCCAGGTCGTGACCTTCTATCCGGGCGCCAGTCCCGACGTGATGGCCTCGTCGGTCACCGCGCCGCTCGAGCGCCAGTTCGGGCAGATGCCCGGGCTGAACCAGATGACGTCGACGAGCTCGAGCGGCAGCTCGGTGATCACGCTGCAGTTCGTCCTCACGCTCGGACTCGACGTGGCGGAGCAGGAGGTTCAGGCGGCGATCAACGCCGCGCTTCACGCTGCTACCGCCCGACCTGCCCACGCCGCCCGTCTACAGCAAGGTCAACCCGGCCGACACGCCGATCCTGACGCTCGCGCTGACCTCGAGCACGCTGCCGCTGCCACGGGTGGAGGACCTGGCCGACACGCGGCTGGCCCAGAAGATCGCGCAGCTGCCCGGCGTGGGACTGGTGAGCATCAGCGGCGGGCAGCGTCCGGCCGTGCGCGTGCAGGCGAACCCGGCGGCGCTGGCCGCCTACGGGCTGACGCTCGAGGACCTGCGCGCTGGCGGTGGCCGACGCCAACGTGAATCAGGCCAAGGGCAGCTTCGACGGCCCGCACCAGGCCTCGGTGATCGGCGCCAACGACCAGCTGCAGACGAGCCGTGACTATCGGCCGCTGATCGTCGCCTATCGCGGCGGCGCGCCGGTCGTGCTGACCGACGTGGCCGACGTCATCGACGACGCCGAGAACGTGCGCCAGGCGGCGTGGATGAACGACGGCCCGGCGGTGATCCTCAACGTGCAGCGCCAGCCGGGCGCCAACGTCATCGCGGTGGCCGACCGGATCAAGGCGCTGCTGCCGCAGCTGCAGGCCTCGCTGCCGTCGGCGATCCAGGTCTCGGTGCTGACCGACCGCACGACGACCATCCGCTCGTCGGTGGCCGACGTGCAGTTCGAGCTGATGCTCTCCATCGGCCTGGTCGTGCTGGTGGTGTTCGTGTTCCTGCGCACCGCGGCGGGGACGCGTCATTCCCAGCGTGGCGGTGCCGCTGTCGCTCATCGGCACCTTCGGCGCCATGCTCCTGCTCGGATTCAGCCTCAACAACCTGTCGCTGATGGCCCTGACCATCGCCACCGGCTTCGTGGTGGACGACGCCATCGTGATGATCGAGAACATCGCGCGCTACATCGAGGCCGGCGAGCGCGCCGCTGGACGCCGCCCTCAAGGGCGCCGAGCAGATCGGCTTCACCATCCTGTCGCTCACCATCTCGCTGGTCGCCGTGCTCATCCCGCTGCTTGTTCATGGCCGACGTGGTGGGCCGGCTCTTCCGCGAGTTCGCGGTGACCCTCGGCATCACGATCATCATCTCGGCCGTCGTGTCGCTGACGCTCACGCCGATGATGTGCGCCACGCTGCTCCGTCACACGCCGCCCGAGCGACAGGGGCGCGTGTACCGCTGGTCCGAGCGGGTGTTCGCGCGGATCATCGAGGCGTATGGCAGCACCCTGCGCTGGGTGCTCGGCCACCAGCCGGCCACGCTCCTGGTGGCGGCGGCCACGCTCGTACTGCACGATCGCGCTCTACGTGGTGGTGCCCAAGGGCTTCTTCCCGTGCAGGACACCGGCGTGATCCAGGGCATCTCCGAGGCGCCGCAGTCGATCTCGTTCCCGGCCGATGGCCGAGCGCCAGCAGGCGCTGGCCCGCGTCATCCTGAAAGACCCCGCGGTCGCCAGCCTGTCGTCCTTCATCGGGGTGGACGGCACCAACGTCACGCTGCAACAGCGGGCGCATCCTCATCAACCTCAAGCCGCTCGACGAGCGGGGGCTGAGCGCCAGCGACGTCATCCGGCGGCTGCAGCCGAAGCTGGCCGAGGTGGGCGGCATCACGCTCTTCATGCAGCCGGTGCAGGACCTCAGCGTGGAGGACCGCGTCAGCCGCACGCAGTACCAGTACAGCCTCGAGGACGCGGACGGCCGCGAGCTGAGCGCGTGGGCGCCGAAGCTCGTCGACGTTCTCCGCACGAGTGCCGGTGCTGCGCGACGTGAGCACCGATCAGCAGGACCAGGGGCTCGGCACCGCGCTCGTCATCGACCGGGCGACCGCGCTCGCGCCTGGGCGTGAGCCCCAGACCATCGACAACACGCTCTACGACGCCTACGGCCAGCGCCAGGTCTCCACCATGTTCACGCAGCTCAACCAGTACCGGGTGGTGCTCGAGGTGCAGCCGGGCTTTCCGCCGCAACGCCACCGGGCTGCGCGACATCTACGTGCGCGGGCACCAGCGGCGGCCAGCCGGTGACGGTGCCGCTCAGCACGATGACCAAGGTCGAGGAGACGCGGGCCCCGCTGCGCCATCGCGCGCGCAGGGGCAGTTCCCGGCGGTCACGCTCTCGTTCAACCTGGCGCCGGGCGCCGTCGCTCGGCGCGCGCGGTGACGCGATCGACGACACCACGCGGCAGATCGGGCTGCCCGCCGAGCATCCAGGGAGCTTTCAGGGCACGGCCCAGGCCTTCCGGGCCTCGCTCGTCGAGCGAGCCGCTGCTGATCCTGGCGGCGCTGGCCGCGGTCTACATCGTGCTGGGCGTGCTCTACGAGAGCTACATCCACCCGCTCACCATCCTGTCCACGCTGCCGTCGGCCGGCGTGGGCGCGATCCTGGCGCTGCTGCTCTTTCACACGGAGCTGAGCGTCGATCGCGCTCATCGGCATCATCCTCCTGATCGGCATCGTGAAGAAGAACGCCATCATGATGATCGACTTCGCGCTCGACGCCGAGCGGCACCGAGGGCAAGTCGCCGCGCGACGCGATCTACCAGGCCTGCCTGCTGCGCTTCCGGCCGATCATGATGACGACCCTGGCCGCGCTGCTGGGCGCGCTGCCGCTGGCGCTGGGCACGCGGCGTGGGCTCCGAGCTACGGCGCCCGCTCGGCCTGCGCCATCGTCGGCGGGCTGATCGTGAGCCAGATGCTGACGCTCTACACGACGCCCGTCATCTATCTGGCGTTCGACCGCCTGGCGCAGCGCGCGCGGCGGGGTCGCGATGAGCATCGCTGAGCCGTTCATCCGGCGACCGATCGCGACGACGCTGCTCACCCTGGCGCTGGCGCTGAGCGGGGCGCTGGCCTTCGATCTGCTCCCGGTGGCGCCGCTGCCGCAGGTCGACTTCCCGACCATCTCGGTCTCGGCCGCGCCTGCCGGGCGCCAGCCCGGAGACGATGGCCACCTCGGTGGCCGCGCCGCTCGAGCGGCAGTTCGGCCACATCGCCGGCCGTGACCGAGATGACGTCGACCAGCAACGCTGGGCTCGACGTCGATCGTCCTGCAGTTCGACCTGAACCGCGACATCAACGGCGCCGCCCGCGACGTGCAGGCGGCCATCAACGCCGCGCGCGGCTACCTGCCGCCGACGCTGCCGAACAACCCCACGTACCGCAAGGTCAACCCGGCCGACGCGCCGATCCTCATCCTGGCCCTCACCTCCACGACACGCTCGGCCGCGGGCGGATGTACGACGCGGCCTCGAGCATCCTGCAGCAGAAGCTCTCCGCAGGTGCCGGGGTGCGGGCAGGTGATCGTGGGCGGCGGCGCGCTGCCCGCGGTGCGCGTGGAGGCTGAATCCCGCTGGCGCTGAGCCGGTACGGGATCGGCCTCGAGGACGTGCGCGCGCGTGCTGGCCGCGACCAGCGTCAACCGTCCCAAGGGGCGAGCTGACCGACGCCACGCGGGCCTCCGAGCTGCTGGCCAACGACCAGCTGCTGCGGGCCGAGCAGTACGCGCCGCTCGATCGTCGCCTACCAGGCTGGCCGGCCCGTGCAGCTGACCGACGTCGCTACCGTCGTCGACTCGGTCGAGGACGTGCGGAACACCGGGCTGTCGAACAAGAAGCCGGCGATCATCCTGGTGATCTTCCGCCAGCCCGGGGCCAACATCATCGACACGGTCGACCGGCGTGCG